>Ga0209052_1000158_pt1 | contig 24401 bp, 19 predicted proteins | sample WorMetHEROISLAND_2_FD_187409 | JGI IMG/M metagenome (GOLD analysis project Ga0209052, IMG submission 187409) | Marine gutless worms symbiont microbial communities from Max Planck institute for Marine Microbiology, Germany - Olavius sp. 4 HERON... | ecosystem: Host-associated > Annelida >...
ACGTAATTATGACGTCATAACCGACGAGGAACCATCAAGTAAGCAAACCCTAGGTAGGAAATTTATTCCTGTTTCCATTGGTACAACAAGTGTAAAAATCCACCATGAAACATGGGACTTATGGTCCAAAATAAAGTGGCACGTTTTTTTATGGACCACAGTGTATATTTTATAGCCCAGGGAAAGAAAACAATACAGTCACATCTAGGATGCAGCATATTTTGGCCCCGTAGACATAATGACGTTTATTCACCACATTTGACAGAAAACAATGAACAAAGAGACAACAATAATGTTGACATTATTGTAATATATAAAATTATATATGGTCACATTCATTACACAGATAACGTCTGCATCAATTGACAAACCGGTACGAATCTGCTAGTTGTTAATTCTTAGTATAAATCCAACTGGCCAGATAATTAACACAACACATGCCTACCAAACGTCAGTATGTCCAACTTGAATATGTCAAAGTTCCAATTACTGACAGTTCCAAGTGACTTCTGTAAACCACAGTTTCAAAACACGACAGCCAATGTAGTAGCAGAACAAATAAACAGCAGCATCAGCAGCAATGAAGTACAGCAACTGACATCAAGCTAGTGTGCTAATATAAAAAGTAGCTAAGCTGCTGAAACAGCCGACCAGTACTTAAAACTGTATTAATCATTCCACTCATTTTACTTACTTGCACCATATCACTTGATATGGTGCAATACAACACAAGTAAAACCCTCGCTCAAGGCTAAGTACTGCCCACGGGTATTATGCAGACAAAAAACCTGTGTGACCTTGACCTTTGACCTATGACCTTGATATTCAATAGGCTTCTAGAGGTTGTCACGCTACATGTTCATGCATCGACAGGTAGCCGCAGTATCATGCACAAAAAAACACAAAAACCATGTGACCTTAACCGTCGACCTATGACCTTGAAATTCAATAGGGTTCTAGATGTCGTCAAAGTAAATGTTTGTGCAAAATTTCATCAAAGTAAGTGCAGCAGTTCACGAGTTCTCGTGTTCACAACTTTTTTGTCCTATCTTGTAATGGTAAAAAATCCGAAAATCCAGTCCTGTGACGTTGACCTTTGTTCAAGCAACATTTCATCAAGCTAAGGGCAGCAGTTCATGAGTTATCGTGGTACCAGAAAAAAAACTGCTGAAAACAATACTGCTGTCGCTTCCATGGGCAGTAGAATAACTTCTGGTGCCAGTACCACTCATTACATGCTATACTTCGCTACAACAAATGCCAAAATAAAATTCTGCCAAAAATTATGTATGGATACATTATCATATTTGAGCATCATCCTGGTTATTGCTATTGCTATTATTATTATTAACAATACTAACAGCAAGCAAACAACGCTATGCATAGTGGTCGGCAATAAACAAAATACCTGACACACAACTGCAGTTCAGCATAAATACACCAGTAACAGTTGCGTGTCACCTGCATCTGAGTGTGATATTGGAGATCAAGACCAAGTCTGTCTTGTGGAAGCAGTAGCGGCTTCCGTCGGCGGAAGCAAATACGATTCAGAGTGGACGTCGAACACTGTAAGCACCATGTTCTTGATCTAAAGCCTTGTGATACCCGACGAATATGATGGACTGTGAACCAAGCAACCATACAGACAATGTCAACACAAAATTTAACAGACTACCAACAATGCCTAGCCCGGGTGCACCGACCAGAACTACAGTGTAGAGCTGGGTGATTCAGCTAAAACAAGTCCAGTTCAATATGATAAGTTTCAATTCCATTTGGTGGTGACTCAAGGCTTTCAGCACAATGTGGCTGTATAACTTTGTGCACAAAATGCTTTCTTCTTATTACTATCATTATCACTATCTCTATATCAAACAAGTTGACTAAACAATACCAACAATGGAGCACCAACCATAATAATGGCCAAGATGACATTGATTAGTCTATAGGCTGCACATTTGCATTGGCTATACAGACGACACGCTGACTTCACAAGTGGCTTTAACTTCCAAATTTTTAGCCTTCTGTCCACGAAATTCAGGGTGGGCCAAAAAACAAGACCCATTTGAGCGTTGATAATTTAGCGACGGTACACACTGAATAATTCGCAGAATTTTGATCCAGACTATTTGGTGGCCAGTTTTCAGTTCAGTGAACTCGGGGACTCGGGAACATGGCAGCAACAGCAATGTCGCAAATTACAATGCTGCTTTTGCAACAAATATTAAAACCGCGTTAAAATTAACTAGTAATTTGTAGCCAATCTTTCTCTGCAGTATTTGTGCTACAAAATGTTGCTGTTTCACTGTATGATGAATGAAGATCTACTTAAATCTGTGCATCATATGCATCATGTACTCAAATTCAGCATAATTTCAGGGGTGGTAAAGATTTATGCAAATTAGGCAAAGAATATTCAAATGCACCGCTATGCAAGTTCTCCATATTTTCTATACAACATTCTGAAACTACTGATATATCACACGCCTTTCTACCATTAACCGTCGCTAAATAGGTCCATTTTTTGGCCCAACCTGTATGATCTTGATGCAGCCTTTTACTCTTCAGTTGACTTTGACTTTTGACCTTTCCATGACATTGGACAGACAATCAGATTGACTGAGTGTAACGCTTAATGCCCGTCGTCCATACAAGGGGCATAATATTTCATTGACTACAACAGCTAAATTAGCAACCATGAGTACCTCTTCATATTAAGCAGTGATTATGGTCTACGTATTCAGAATGCTTTCATGAATAATTCAGCAACAAAACCTGCAAATCACTGTTATATGTGCACGAAATGAAAACACAGTCAAACCTGGTTCAGGACAAACAGCAGCAGCATGAAGCAACTCGGTGGACTGAAATTCATCTAAATTGCCCTCAACGTGTAAATCTAAATAGAAATTCCACAAACCAAATAACTGTAAAAAATTGTGAGGTCAATGTTTCAAGTACCAAGCAAGTGCAATGGCTGGTACAGGAGAAGCACATGTCTGAGAGCGTAATCAAAAAATAAAATGCACACACAGTATCTGTAATTAATAATCCACAAAAAAAACTCAAACATATCTTACCGACTGGATGTAAGTACAGTTCGGACTGCAGTGTTCCTTCCAGTGACTGTTCTCTTTCCACAGACAGCAGCTGTAACAACAATATCATCACCATCAAGGATGTAAATCTTTTGCAGCAATCGCAAATTTCAGGAATTTGCACACACGCTGCGAATTTTTTAATGATGTCGCAAATCGCCATAATTTTTGCCAATTTCAAATTTTGGTTCGATCTGATTTTTAGGCAGATGTAGCATTAAGGGAGAGAACTTAGCTATTTACAACATCATCATCATCATCGTAGTGCATAGACAGCGGTGGTCCGTTGTGACGACCCGCCATGTCCACGATCACGAGCTCTTGATTACTCGGCTCTGATGCTGTATGGGGTTCCGTCACCAATCTGCTGGATCCAGGACTGACACGGACGACCACGGGTGCAGCGCTAAGTAGTGTTGGGTCAAGATCCAGTGTGGACTTCTGCAGCTAACTTCAATATTTACAACATGCTGTACCAGAATTCTGGAAAACTGTAAGTTGAAATGGTTGAGTTCTAAAAATGTTCCTACATGCAGCGTGTGTGATTTCAAATGCACTATAAAACATGTCTACAGTTCATTTTGTGGATGCAGCTCATGGCATGACTTAGTGCTGCATGGTCTCAACCACTGATTTAGAAGACAATGTCACTAAGAGCACCTTACTTGGCAAGTTGTTATCAGGTAGACACCTATCATATCATATCGTGTCGAGATAGTGGACACGGGCTAACTGCCTCAAGGTCCACATCATTATGACATTCAAGAATATCAAACTTAATCTGTCACATAACAATACTTCTGTTTCCAGTTCCGGTTATGGTTGATTTATAGTTATAATAAATGTCTTGGCTACACCAAAACTTGTCTAAATTTCTCTTAAAACTATCAACAGATGGACTTTCAACAACACACATAGGCAAGCAATTCCATAAATTAAATAGGCCTATTCTTTCAGTAAAGGAATATTTCTGTAAGTCATATTTAATCACTGTGAATCGTAACTGTAGCATTCCAGCATCTACTGTGCCCGTGACATCTTTATGCAATTTAGCATCATCAGCAAATAAATCACACTCTACACTATCACCTATATACTCTGGCCAGTCATTAATTTAGCCTATTTAACAAACAACAAGGGTCCAAGTACGCTGCCTTGTGGAATACCACTGATTACTGGCATAAAATCCAAGTATTCTTAGTTCACTCTACAACTTTCATGGTATTGTATTTGTTCAGGTCTGGAATTATCAGTCTTGGTCTCTGCAGTCTCATTTTTGGGTTTTGATCTTGCTGCTGATGTGACCTCGAGCTGTTGCTCTTGGTCTCAGTCTCAAGGTCTGCAATCTTGGTCTCTGTGATCTTGAGATTATGGTGGACTTCCAGATTTCCTTCACATCACAGTCATCTTCATCATCATCAGTTTATGCAGACTGCAGTTCACTGCTTATCACCACGCAAGTAATAATTATACAAGTTTGTAACAACAGAGATATTGAAGATTGTGCCAATAGGCCTAACAAGACTTGAGACTGCGACTTTGAAGAAAAGGTTTAAACCAAGACACACCCCTAGAAATAGCTACTTGCTGACTCTTGGACCACCCAGACTGTGTCAACTTACGCCGGAAGACAACTCTCGTGCGGATGACGCGACCGTCGGCGCGTAGTTGACGCATTCTTCGGTCTCGTCGACGTTCAGAACCACCGAGTCCGTGCCGTCAGCACCCTGGCGTCGACGCCGCAGACATCCGCAGCCACAACCACCAGCGCCGTCGGTCGACGGCTGGCCGCCAACTACCGACTTGACGGCGATCCATCTACCGGCAGCACCGGCCCGCCGCGGCCGCCGCCCCTTGCACACGTTCGCCCCAATCTTAATGCCGTTATGCTGTATTTACACCCCGAAATGCCCGGTTCATATCAGAGCAGTGTCTACATACGACCGACCGCATACGCGACGCAGCTGTACATCATAACCCATAAGCGCTTTCACCACATACACCCATGTGTTGACTTGACGTGAGCCCGGCGAGGAGTCGACACCGACACGCAGCACTGCTCTGAGCCTGCAGTTTGCCCTCGGCGCGGCACCGGCACGAAATCGACACCCGGCACTGTGCTGCTCGCTCTACTTGCTGATTCTGGACCACCCAGATTGCTGTAGCCTCGGTGCTTGCGCAGACGCCGAGTGACGTAGGAGCTGTTCCGCTGGTTTTCAGGTCACGGCTGTCTGCCTCTGCCCTCTGACATATCCTGATCCAGGGCTGGAAAATTGCGTTGAAAAAACTTGTTTTAGAGCTTTAAAAACTTAGAAAGGCTGACAGCCTGAAAAAGTCCAACTTTTAGGTTTTTCAGTTGTTCCGCCAATTAAAGTACGAATTACATTTAATTCAGTGCTCGAATTGCCGGGGGTTTGGTTAGGGGATCGAACCCCCTAGCTCATTGCATCGTCGTCCCTAGCTCTGGTAAATTTCAACCCCCTCAACCCCTAGCTCACTGTCACTGGCATCGAATCAGCTCTAGTAGGCTAACAATTTTGTCTAAAATATTCAGCTCTCGTCTCTTGTAAGACAAGTTACGGTCCTTGCGGGACTCATTGATTCGTATGTGTTGTGAACTTGTGAGCACTGTAATGATTATCGGTCTGTAGACATGCGTGGTGTCACATTTATGACTACAGTATTACAATGCTGTCGCTGTCGAGTTAGCTTTGTTTGAGGACGCTGAAACTGCCCAGTTGCGCAAAAAAGTAGAGTTCATCAAACGCGTATAGGCTACGACACGTACAGCTGGTATCATCTTTGAGTGATCAGTGTTTAAGAAAAGATATACTGCGGGCCAAAAGCAAAGAAGCTATATGAGCTTTTTTGAGTCTACCCAATTTCCAGTGCATCATACGATAGATGATTTAGTCAAATGAAGTTAAAGCAAACCGGTCACAAAAACAGCTTTCCGGTTGAAACATTCGTTGCTGACGATTTCAGTTAACGGTCCACCACTGGAACACTGGATTTACAATACAAGGCATATAATTACGTATATGGCTATAGACACCATACAGCTGTTAGCCTATACCACATGGCTTTACAATGTATCAGACAGAATAACTGACTGCTTGTTAAATCAGAATATAAGTCCAAAACCCGAAAAACCTTTAAATTGCAAAAACCTAAAACCTTTTCCCCAAAACCTAATGTTTTGTGCCCTGTCCTTATCCAAATATTTTGCCCTCCAAAATAGCTGCGTCTCTATTTATTTTCATATATTATACTTTTGTATAAGTACAGTAGTACAGTACAGCCTACACCCTATACTACAGAGGAACGAAAGCTCCACAAGATCACATCCGGCGGCATTGTCAAAATGAGAGGCGTTAAAAACTGTTATATGCGCACCAAGTGGCTAAACGGAGGAGCACAAATGGTCTGTGTTCTCACTTTGCTCCATTTCAAGCGAACTACATGTTTCATGTCGTAGACCCAATTATTCATATAATGCTCACTAAAACTGAAACTACCCTTATTTCAACATTTCTTTGGGATTTTCCCCACATATGCCAAGTTTACCCCCAAAAAGGCACTGATAAGCAGGTTTTCACGATTCAAATCTACCAGGAGAAGCCAACCTGAATCAGTTCAGTTCAGTTCAGTCGCTTTAGTTACGGTTTCGACCGTTTCATGACGCATGTTAATGCTTCCCAACTGCAGCTCAATGCTGCGACTCATCGTCAAACGTAGGGGAATATGTTCGCGCAAATGCTGTGCTTCACATGAAAATAAATGTTCTCATTTTCAAACAATTGTTAGTACTTGTTCTCCTGTAAAAATATTCAACATTCAACTTAGTTCTGTGCATAACTTTATAACTACAAGAAAATGACTATTTAAACAGGTAAGCTTAACCATACGAGACATTACTATTATCTGAGGTTATTATGCACGGACAAAACACAAACCGATAGGCTTAAAAATAAAGAAAAACACATTTACCCAAATATGCACAGCAAATGTACACAGGTAACAATTATTTATATAACAACCACTTGAACACAACTACAAAGTGGATCAAATCATGACACGAAATTTCACGACTAACATTTGCGCTAACAAATAAGACTAAAAGTGCCGGCCACGTAAAGGAAGAAACAAGAAACAAATTACTATATAAAAAACAAACACAGATGTCGCCACGCCTTGTGGCCACAGGACATGCGGCCATCCAGCATACACGCCCACTGTGAAGTATACCCGCCCACTGCGTGCACCAGTGAGTGAATACGGCAGTGGTCAATCCGATGGCCACAAACAAACATGAACCATGAGAGACGCGTGTTTTTCTGGAGGTTTTTGACGTCCAGTTAAATTAACCTTTGATGACATTTTGAAGCCATAATTAGCACACCAGCTACCCCTGCCCCGCAGAACGGTTACACCAATTTTGGTTTTTCTACGCAATGTTGTCCATCTGTGTGTCACGACCTGGTACCACACCAAGCCCAGGCGAGATAGAGACTCCGGGTTTTCACCATATGATAGCGTAGAGTCTCTAGTTTCTAATGACAAAATTTCGTGCCCCTGGGTGAGGAGATTCCCCTTGAACGAGGACATCATGGAGGGGTACCCCCTAAGAAATCGTTATATTTAACACTATTAGCTCGTCTAGCGTGAGAACGGTTGCAGATCACACAGACGTGCTGTTTATCGTAACAAGCACTGCCAACGAGCTTTCTGGGGTACCACCATCGATGACACTGAACGACCTTGAAGTCCAAAATAGGGTGGTTTACAGTAGTTATTTTTCACGATTTCAGGCTGTGACATACATTTCAAGAGTAAATTGCGCAGAAATCACTGGATATAAACCAAGACAATCTGCGTATAAAATTTTTAGCATTAAATGTAGATTTCAAGTCCGTCTCGACCCCATAGAGTCCTCCGTACGAGTGCATCAAATTTGATTACCCCTTTCAAAAAGCACGATTTCTGCTACTGCCGAGTAATCTACCACGAGAATGGTTGCAGATAGACACAGACTTGCTGCTAATCATAACAAGCACTGCTGACAAGCTTTCAGGGGGTACCAACATCGATGACCTTGAATGACCGTGGAGTCCAAATCAGCGGGTTTTTAGTGAATTTTTTGCAATTTCAGGTTGCGACGCATATTTTAAGAGTGAATTGCGCCGAAATGAGTTTAAACCGATGCTGTCGCGCATCTCATGAGCATTAGCCCAGATTTCTTATCAACTTAGGAGTTCGACAGATGGATGGACAGACAGACAGACAGACGGATGGACATACAAGACCCGTAATGCTGCCTATTAAAACTGCCGCATAAAAAGACCACCAGACACTGTATCTGCTATCACTTGTGGGATTATTGGTTCTGCACCTAAAACCCAACAGCACTACGTGGATACTGCAAGTTTCCGGCAGGTTTTACACAAATGTATCACATTCATGCATCTCACCAAACGCAGGGTTTTCAACTTTCAAGCAGTAACGACAGCAAAAACGAGCCATTCTATTCACATGTACCAAACAGACAACTGTACTGCAAATTTTGCAAAAAGAATAACTAGGAAATTACGACACAGCTGATACAAACAGAATCAATCAACACCACCCACACCAAAACCGTTTAGTAGTCTGGAATTCCATACCGTAATAAACGGTACTCAACTGAACGAATGGAAATAAGCGCTAGTAAAATCCACTTTTGTTACCAACGACAGTACTGAGCTTCCATACATAATTACAAACTAAATGAATCAAAACAGTAAAAGAACAATCAATGCTTCACTTGCATCAAGTAACATTCACTTGATAACTCTAACTAACAATATACAAAAACAATGCATTCATCCGGGCAAAAAATTATACGTCGGCATGGAGCTACAAAAAGTATGCAATTTATTATTGAGCTATGCACATTTTTTTGCACTACTTCTATCATAAAAGTGTACATGTTACACACATTATATCTACTTGGGCATTCTGTAAAACTCTACCAAATGTGGCACAGATTAACCACTAAAGACTGATGATATCACCATAGATAAATTAAAAGCATTACACTTGACAAAAATTAAAATTCACTTGATTTCCAACTCTATCTACTATTAAACAAACATTTCGTCGAATATAATCTGCTGTAAGTTCTGCTACGAAAAGCTACATTCACAAATCTTACGATAAAACAAACTTTAACAAAGTAATCAGCAACAGATACTAAGCTAAAACGTCAAGAATTAACATCCAATTGATAACAACATGCACTCAAAGAACCACATTATCTTCTATATAAAGACGAAACGTACTGGCAACAAAACCACATTTATACAGTATGCTAAGACTGTTAAAAACAAGTACTGTGAGCCTTAGCAGTGGCCCGGATGATGCTGCCCTGACATTAGTGAAATGGTCGCAGCATCTATTCATAATACATTCCTTACATGAAGTTTATTACTACACCAAATGATGCAGGAGACACGCACACAAGAGCAGACTGGAACGAGATGGTTTGCAAGTGTCGACAGTAAACAGAAAATTCAAACTCAATCAGCATCTTAAAACTATGTTTCATATTCCAGGCCAAAAGGAACGCATTTTCAGCTTCATGCTCGTAAGCAAACAACACCTACAAACTGCCAGTGTGAAATATGGTTCACTGTCTTCATATCACTGTAACCATTTTTCTAAAACGGACAACAACGTTTACTGCCCCTATGTCGAACAAATAAAAAAAACTGAGCATGACAGAAAATGCAGTATTCATGAACAGTAATAAATAATAATCTCAAAACTGTAGCCAAGACGTCAAGAACTTGAGATTTCCACATAATTCGGCATTCTGGCACAAAGACAATCTATGCTATGTACTTATTATTACAAGAAAAATTACCTTAACTACATTACAGGATAATTAAACTGACTAAATCTGCAAAATGATAAAAAAACAGAATGTAATTATGTGATAGCAAAAATGCAATAAGCTTATCACGAATAATGTGAGGTAGCCAACTACACATGCATGCATGAATGTATGTATCTGTAAATGGAAATTCACTACAAAGTTTTAGTCAAACGGATTCATAGTAACTGCATATACTTCACTAAAATCAGACGAAACTGTCTAACCAACTCTATAACCCTCACGATGCTGGCTTATCAAGCATCTGACTCTTAAGTACAACAATAAGACCCGCATATGACGATCATTATGACAGACTAATGCGACTATCTTTAGCACCTGAAATATCCTGTAGCCAGTCAACACGCATGTGCCTCAGCATGTGTTGGACTGTTTCTCTCTTCCACTTGCCTTATATACTGCTCGCTACTTCCATTGTCATATTTAAATATTAGAGAAGTTCGCTAGCATAGAATACGGAAAATTAGCTAACAGACAGTTGCATACCACTTTTGCACTGGCAGAATTAGTGCAACCCATACGTGGAAACCAAATGCATTTTTTACGTTCAGAGGTATAAACTATAACGCTTCATAGTAAAAACACACAAACACTTATTCACCTAAAAGAGCAGCAGCAGCAAAAATAACACAAACTGACCACTCTGCGACGATTTTTGTCCTAGTGAAATTTTCTTACGTTCAATGAGAGGTGACATCCAAACGTCCCCTCTGCATAAACCAATGGCAAAAACAGTCACTGAAATATGACCTAGTCATGCACAAAATACTTCCTTTTACACCTCACTAGTATGTTGTCAGTTACACACAAACACACAGGTAAACCGTAAACCTAGGATTTACTTATCTACTCCAAGCTAAAGCTGTAACGCAGGCTACGTTGGCGCTGCGTTTGTACTTGGGTATGCAAAGCCGATTATTCTACAAACTACATCCAAGCTGGGAGAAATACGACAGTCCGCATACAACTAATCAGCTGTTCTTGTTTTTCAAGAAGTTTTGAATCTGCTTTCCGAAATATCTTGGAATACTGTAAAATCTTCAGTTATACTGCATCGAGCACTGTTAGGTCACCTGCACAGCTTCGGCATGTGCATAATGCCAGCTTACATCAGCAGGCAGCACTGGTCTAGCATAACATCGTGCTCTGAACATGAAAGCTACATATACGGCAAGCCGACACTTGAGTCATTAAGACACTAGCACGCCGATGACTGTGCACAGGACGACCGCTGGCCACATCAATTCAACACACCGACCTTTCAGCATCAAACTAAAGTCTCACGCTCGAAGAACAACACCTCAGCGCCAGAGCACTGAAAAAAAACGCTTTTTGCCACTTGATCCTTCACAAAACTCGCATCAACTGAAATATATCAGTAGCTCTGCGATGGGTTTGCCACACACACCCTTTAACCCTTTTTGTACAAATGAAATGAATCAATGAAGGAACCATTGTTTGATCCAGATTGTGGTCCATATATAATACAACTGTCAACGGACTGACAAGAACGAACATCGGATGATATCAATTATGAACGCCATGAAAACGTGATATTTCGTTTTCCTGTGTCATGACAAACTATTCACATATGAATATACCGCTGCTTTTGTTTTATCGCTTTTACGTTTCATTTGTTTTTATTGTACTGCTATTACTACTCTGTCATGTATGTTACTGTGATGCCTGTAAGTGCCTACATGGCCTTGGCATTTGTGTTTGGTTTTATCCAAATAAATTGATGAAAACACTCTACATGGACAGCCAAATCGGCTATACGTTTTTTTTTCAAATTACATGAATCACAGGTCTTGCTATGTGTAAATTGTGAACTAAGTGCTCGGACGTCCTAACGCAAGTTCAAATGCCTGGTGCTCAGAAACTGTCATGGTGCACTATTGCCATGGGCACATCTAGCAGCATAGATTAAGAATTCATGACTTACCATTTCAAAATTTGCAAAAATTCACAAATATAACCAATTTATAAACATCGTTTTTGCACATCCCTAGTAACCAGAACTTTTTAAAATGTGAATTTTTGGAAGTCGTAAAATTCGAGTTCTTAATCTCTGTCTATCAGTAGTCAATCCTCAGCATGCTGACACGTGCTCAAGTGTCGGCTATAGCAACAGACATAATGTTTCCTGAGAATACGCTGTAGCATGCATTCACCAAACAATATATCCACATGTAATAAAAAGCCTTACACAAAACCAAAATATCTTATACCATCTTACAACCGAGCAAAAACAACAACAATTTAGTTTCATAAAGACACAGAAAATTGATTTCTGCTCAACGGACATCAACTCAAAACACTCTAAGCTCATCGAGTCGTGGACGGACAGAATACATTCCTGATGTCTATTAGTGCAAAACTGTCAAAATGCACAATTCACAGTCCATGATACCTTATAAAAAATCATCATACTGTCATACAAAGAGTTCTAGCAAAATTACAACTGAAAACGCTGGATAATTACAGACAAGATCAGCGGCTGGAGTCAGTAATAAATCGTGCTTATACAGTATGGCATTCAGAACACCACCAACAACAACGTAAGTCAAGATTAGACAACACACTATTTCAGCATTTACATCTTAAGTCATCAAGAGTCACACAGCATCCGATAAAAACCAGATCACACAAAAACTACACACATTTCACAACAGACCCACCGTGGCTGGACAGCGCGGAAAGAAAAAGAAATGGCACTACTACAGACTGGATGTATAGACTTGGGTCACGAAACTGATGAATAAGTTATCTCACATGGAATTGAGAGAAAAGGCTGGCAACACTGGATACATCCGATACATCTGTAACATAACAGGTATGGTCAAATGGGCGACACCACATGCATGGCCACTATAGCTAGGGCCATAGCATTTTTTAGACAGGATATGGCCAATGGCCACTAATACAGATTTGGTCATAGGACTATTGCACTATGTACCGTTTGCAAAAACCTCCATATTTGGCCATTTGGATTTTAAATGACTTGTACAAAAAACTTTCACAGAGAAAAAGTGAGGTAAATAATGCAACCCCCACTGGGGTCTTGCCCATGGATTTGGCTGAGACCAGTTTCCCCACTCCTGCATGGGAAATGCACTTTCAGTGTGTACCATCGCTCCTGTATAGTCATGTTTGAAGACAGAATGACAATTATTAGACAAAGAATGTATGTGCGACAAAGCAGGGAACTTAGCCAATTCCGAAGCCTGGAGCAATCCGCTGATAACATGATGAAAATAGACACATGCGTCGATGCACATCTGAGGAGTTTGCAATTGAACGAAGGAACATGCTATGGTCCACAATAACTGGAGAACCAGAACAGATGGTGATGCTGATGGCGCATTCAACAAATCTCCGGAGGAATCGATCCACCCACGTCACAAGCCCACATGCTTGAAACTGAGTCTGCTGTCGTGAAGGTTGTCCAATTGATTACTTACGCGAATACAACAATGCAGCAAGTTCTTCATCTACAGCACTGACATCGTGCGCTAGAGCAGAGCAAATACTTGATACGTTACCTGAGTGTGACGCCTGATATCAGCTATTCACCATCGGACAGATAAAGCACGCATGAGGTAGAGAAAATGTCGCTGCCAGCAAGTAAGGCAGATCTGTCAGTCACTGGGCTACGTACGGACTATTAGTGGGCTAACTCTACATCAGTGTCAATGCCCTGAGATGAATACACCACCGCCGCAGTTCACGCACCGACAGCACTCGGCTGTCTCTTTCGTTATGTTTCAAACAACGCTGCTGTCCAGATTAACAGTCAGTGATCAGAGCCGCCGCCCTTGAAGTCAGAACGCACTCCCGTGTCGGCGTCACCATCGTTCAAACAGTGCGAGTTCTGCAGTCTGACAGAATGTAGCCGCGGGTCACGTGTGTGGTCACGTGTGTGGGCTGTTGTATCATCTGTAACGAGGTCGGACCCCGAGTCATGACGCTCATCGTTTGGTGACGGACTGAAGTCACTGATGACAAGATCGCCGTCATTGTTAGCAGGACTTGACGCACACAGCGGAGTCTACCAACAAATCCACATTACTTACACATACGACGAGCGTTCAATAAGAAATGAGAATCAATGTATAAGACTAAAATTACTATTAAGAAATCTCAACTCTCGTCAGCATGAAACATATCATAGGTATACACAAAAACTCTGTCATCTTCTTATGCGTCTTAAGTCACAATCATCAAGCACAGACAGCTAAGATATCCACACAGTGATATAAATCGAAAATGAACATATCTGTAACAAAATGTAAATAAATGTATCATTTATTGTCTACTATTGTTGATCCATATAAAAAGAAAATATTACAATTAGTTCCCTCTGAACAAATTTCAAACCTAATTTAACTTGCTACATGGTCTGCATGCAAATTTCCCTAAATTAACCTACATTTACCAAATTACCAACTGAATAATATTAGCTTTCAAAAGTTAGGACACAACCTCAAATTTTGTGATCGTATACATAAGAGCTGTGCAACTGCTACTATGCACTTCAACTTCTAAGCACAAAATTAAGACAGTCATATTCTAGTCACCATAATGGCGTATGTGAGTGTTATTAACAGTGTAATGCACGACTAATGTTCTGGCTGAGGAACAATATCAACAACGTTAGTAACGTTACTGTTTAGTGTCTACACAACATAATAAACTGTGCAAACCATGGAGTCATCAGCGACTGTGGATGTAGTGAATGATTTTGCCTTGTCACCGACTGGCAGCTGATTACCATGATCACAGTCATGATGGCTGAAATCAGTTGTGGCAGTAGGACGCGTTTGATGGCCCTGAAACATGCAGACGTTCAAACAAGATGCATTGCCGGTAGCAAATCTGGGGCTACTGAACTGGCAACTCAGCAGTCTCTATCATCACACTGTACTTTCATACTGCAAAATAAAGCCGGTACAGACATTTTCATCACATGCTACTTACAATCACGATACGTCGACATAATGATGTGATCACAAGGAAGAAGAAATCATCAGCAACAACATCATCACACATTCGTTTATAACAGTTGACAAGCACAACTACTAACAATTCAAATATGATAATACGTTTAAAAAATATTAAGAATTTGCATAAAAGCGTCTCTTAGCGTGTTCATAAGCAAAAACCCGACTTTGACAACATACTCAAGCAGAAAACAATCATGGACATATATTAAAAACGTCAAAAACACTTAAACGTTATGCAAATAAAGTCTTGTCATGTGTCCGTGGGTTAGTAACTGTGTTTGTATAACATTCTTATAATGAGTTCGTTATCATTTAATTTCATTGTTTTGGAAATTAAAGTCTTATATTCCGTGCTCTTGTTCTTGTGTTGTACTGTGTGTTAGTTTGATCAGACAGTATTGTTGAAGCATGGGATGGTCGTTTGCTAGAACACGGCTGAAAAGTTAGTCTGATTCTTTAAACATTACACGCTCTTCACTGCTGACGTCATGACATTCACACTCATGTAGTTTAGTTCACTGACGAAGATTCCGTCAAGTATCATATCAAAATGTTCAATTATGTTATACTGCGTTCAATCATGGCCAATTTTTCTGGAGTTACACCACAGTCGTCTGCATCAACAGAAAACAAAAATGGGCTTTTGGCGATTGTTGGAGTGGGATCTTTTTGCAGACGGGATTCCGTTCATTTCAATCAACAGAAAAATAAAGATAATAAATCACATAAAGCAGAAAAATACAGAAAAGAAAGCAAAAACAAAGATGTGGTGTCAAGTTATCAAGACCTCCGTGCCAGCGAGCATGGGTTGAATGCAGTCCAGTTCACGCTCCTGCTGTGATCGATGCTGGCTACGGCTGCCGACAACTGTTACATGAGTGCTGTCAGCTGTTCTGCCGACGACACTGGCACCGGGATGAGCAGCAGGACCACTCGCTTGCGCAGCACTGCGTTCACGCCGTCTGACATTACACAATCACATCAGTTCCAACAATCAGTTCTCACACTAATACAAACCAGCGATTATGTCAGCCCAGTGCTGACAACAGTGTTGTTAACAAGGACTTGACCCTCAAGGCCAAATGCACCAATTTTGGTTTCTCTACACCTTTTTGTTGTTGAGTTAGGAGCCTATATGAGACGGACCGACAGACAGGCACGACCTGTAATGTGGCCTATTAGAATGGCTGCATATAAACTTAAGTACAAGACATCTACCGCCACTGGGGCTGCCGTTATCGGGTAATTCATTAGTAGTAGTAGTAGTAGTAGTAGTAGCAAATGGCAGTTATAGTGCCGCTCCCTACTCGAGCCCGGACCGGGAGTGCATTACAAAAAGTCAATTAATAAAAATCAAACATCGTTGAAGCACATAGAAAAAAAGTGAGTTTTGAGTTTGCGCTTGAACAAGTTTACAGTGTCTGTGTCACAAACTGCTGCAGGAATACTGTTAAATGGATAGGCGACCGGGTAGCTCATCGGGTTATTCTTACTTTGGGCCAAAAAACACCTTTATAGTGTCAATCCTATGCAAATTTTAAACATTAAACAAAATGCTGCACAAATAATTCTGTTCATCTTTGCACAACTGCTCTGTTAAGCAAATTAAACAAATTCTGTGTAAACTAATGCACAACACATTACAGGTCATTTTGGGGACGATCACTCTAGGCAATCACTTGCACTGGTTCTGACAGCGAAAGCCGACAGCACAAATCAAACATAGCAATACAGAATTAAAAACCTGGCTTAGCGGCCATTCACATCATCCAGTCAGGAAATGGATAAGGCCTATTCTTCAGCTCCCAGAATATGGAGCAAGCATTAAAGCACTGATGGCAACAGAATATGGGACAGTGTAGAATTTTGTTTCGTCACCTGTTCATGGCAATGATGACAATGACGCAGACGATGATACAGCATATGCCGACAGATGCACCAACAATCACGCCAACTTCCCACGGCTTGGGAAAACCTAAAACATCATGCCAGTTAGCATCATCTATATGATATTTGTCATTAGCCAAGTATTGCTGAAAATCAAGATAAATTACTGGACCATGATCATAATAACCGAGTTTTGTCTAACTGGCCAATTGTCCAGAGTTACTCGAGGTTAAGATACCGCAGGTAAGGTCAGCAGCTAATAGAAAATTAACCCCTTCACTGCTGCAGTAAATGCAATCGGATACACAACAGTCGCACAGCAAGCACACATTGATGACTAGTCTTAACTTGTCATGCACATACGTGAATTCACTTTCCATGATGAGTCTAAGTCACCCACAGCAACGGGGTTAAAAGATTATATCTTAAGGTATTGCCATATGATTAGATGGTCAGTGTGAGGCAAGTGGAACACTGGTCTCTGTGGAGTTCCTCCCGGTCAGAGCAACCTCTACAAAATGCCGAGGAATGCCTTCCTGCAATTCCAAAGTCCAGCAGTGGGCCTCCACGTGGCGCCTCATGGGTCACGCTAACCAGTGAAGGGGCACAAGCGAGCACTGGCGCCCATTGTACATGTTGCTCACCCCAGCCATGGGCAAATGGCGCCCTCGGAGAATGCATCTCCTGCAACTGATGTCAGCACCAATCATCGCGGGCCCTCTCGTGCCATTGGATCCTGTTGGCAGAACCTGTGCTACGGACTTCGGTGTCCGCAGTTATCTTCGTATCCACTTATGACCGCACTATAACTACATCAGTACAACGTCATCGCCGAAATCGACGGACTACCACAAGGAAGCAAGCAAGATCGTCAGTAGTAAAACCAGCAGAACCAGATCTGTAACATACGAGGGTCGTTCCATAAATAAGTTACAAAACGGCGCCATTCCATTAATTCTTAAAATATGAAAAATCCGAAATATACGTTTTCTAGGGAATTTAATTTTGAACATACAAAAAATTTTTTTGATGATGACGTCATTATTGTGACGTCATCTGTTCATAGAACACAGTCTATCGGTGTATTATTTTCTCCACTCACAATTCATAACTCTCTGTATACAGCAGAGGAATGAGAGAGAAAAACGAATAAGCTTGACAAGTTAATGTTACCTCTTTAAATGTTAAACATTAGTATTTCATTTTTAACATATCGTCCAAGTTCGTTTAAACATTTGTCCCATCGGTCAACAAGCTTCTGAATGCCCGATGCAAAGAACGATGCTGGCTGCTGTCCAAGCCACTGACGAACAACTGATTGCACCTCGATATCTGATGCGAATTTCTGCCCATCTAGCATTTTCTTCATCGGCCCAAAAAGATCATAGTCACTGGGGGCCAAGTCCGGACTGTATGGCGGGTGTGGTAATGAGTGAATATCATTTGCTTTAAGCCCTTTTGCCCACAAAAAAAACGAATAACAGCACACTGTTCGTTACGGGACAACTTCAACGGCAACGTCGTCATATTTAATGTTTATAAATGACGTCACAGTGACGTCATCGTAATAAAACTCACAGCTGGTAATCAGAATGAAATTCCCTACAAAATGTATACTTCGGATTTTTTATATTTGGAAAACTAATAGAATGACGCTGTTTTGTAACTTATTTATGGAACGACACTCGTACAATACGTACTATACAAGTGAAAGGTTAACAGCAGCAACACTGACCATTGTCAACGACGATGGTGCTGATGTCAATGGTGCCACTGGCAGCTCCAGCGCCTCGACCATTCACAGCTCGCAGTTTCACATGGTAGATACTGGACTGTGCATTCAAGTTCTTCAGAACAAACCACTGCTGCGAGCCTAACACACAATACAATACTGTACACCGGTCATGTTTTCATTAACAAATGCAAGTACTTGAAGTAAAAGTACTGAATTCCATTAACTTGATTTTGAAGTCAAACAAAAACATGATGTAAAAACTTGAAGCAAACATAAACCGAAATTAGTCTCCGAATGAAACAGTAAGACAAGGTTAGTGTAAGACTTTAGTACAAACGGAAATGTTTAAATGTGCACCATTTTACTACATCTGCATCCATATTCTGCAGGCTACCATTTCATGTTCCCACAATTCCGAGAATGAACTTGGTGATGAGGTACAATAGACTTCGACACTGTGAGCCATAGAAAACATGCCGCAGACTTCTGTCCATATCTTCGCCAAATATTTACCAATTTGCAAAATTCTTTCACTGTGACACTCAGTGGAAAATTTGCAATAAAGTGATTATTAGATATCTCACCAAAAACTTGGTGGCAAAAGTAAAGGTAAAGGTCGGGTACTTGCTATAGCGCTTCTTGCATGAGTCAGACTCGCGACCAGAAGCGCTTTACAATCTCGAAGTGGCATGAGCTAATGATACCGCAGCGCACTATGTGGCCATCCATTGCCCGCGTCAGCGAACAATTCGACCCGCAGTTTGCAGCTAGCCGACATACCATTGCCCAAATCAGCTACACTTGGCCTTCACTCATTTCCCATCCAGCTGAGGGTAGGAGGCTGAGTTGACCTAAGCATGCAGTAGGTTAGCAACTTGCTCAAGGTTGCTTGAACTGCTTGAAATGACCCACGGTGAGAATCAAACCGTAACCTGAAAGTTACGAGTCAACACTAACCAGCAGACCACGTGCACCTACACTGGCGTGTAGGTGTGAACAACTTGCCCAGAGTTGTTACTTGGTAGCAGACCAGCCGGCAGTCAAACTCGTGACCTCTCGGTCCTGAATCCAATGCCCTAACCACTGAGCTACGGGCACGTTTTTATGGCCCACAATGTACATTAGGTGGAAGTTGGAGAAGCACGCTACATACAGCAGTAGAAGTTGAATGTATTCTAAGACTGTGATGCTACCATTGCTGACGATGTTGGTCCACAAATGATCCGGCAGGCTGGAGTTGGTGCTCAGACTGATCTTGTATGATCGGACGACGCCGTTGACAGTCGATGGTGGCTTCCACGTCAGCCTGACATCCACCATGTCAGTAGACTCTGACTGTGACCGTGTCACCTCCGCACGTAGATCAGTTGGTGGACCTGGCACTACAATGCAGCATGCGAGATAATTGTAACTGTAATAGCCACGACAACGTTCATGGCACCTCATCCTGACACTGCCATTGCGAGAGTTCACCCGGTTCATTTGACGAATGCAGCACTGCACCAGGCGGCCACCAACCGCTGAGCCAAGCTTGAGGCACAGATCCACCTAAACTAACAGATACAGTACTGCATTTACCACCACCACAGAGGGTAGCAGGCTGAGTCAACCTGGTGGCTGGTTACATACCAAGATGCTTTATCTGCCTGCAGAGCCATCTCAGTACTAAGTAGTCCAGGCACAGAGCAACTTCACCGATCAAAACCAACACATTTCCACACCTCCACCATCATTAGTCTATGCATAGCCAAAGCAGCCAATACAAGCTTTCAAGAAATAAAACAACAGTGCTATAATGGCTAACCCAGATGACATATCACAAATTCCAATAGTGGTTAAACTCTGGATTCAATTTCCTGCTTTTGTCCGGTTGATGAAAACGTTGACTACAGTTTGTACAAAAACTTCAGTATCCTCTCCCACTCATCAGCTGTAAGCTGTTTGACCCTGATTCACATCTACATTTTCTTACTTTAAAAGTTTGCTGCAAACGACGCTTTATTTCAGAGAATCCACCAAATCCGAAGAAGCAATGGCCATCTAACGGTTCTTTGCCTATCATGCATTTACATACTCACAATGACTGATGCAAAACGGTAAAAGTCAAGAAGTACAACTTACAGCCTTCCAGTGTTCTGCAGCTTGTGATGTTGTACAGAGCCGTATTTGATGATGAAAAGACAGAAAACTTGTACTCAGTGAACGGCTGTAGTCCAGTCACTGTAACAGTCTCAGTCTCGCTGTACAACGTAAACATAAACAACACAGAATTCCACTAGCAACCATGCCTCAGCAACAACAGTTCACAAACAAGCGGAGAAATATCAACCCAGTACTGACATAATATGCGGCCATCTGCCTAGATATCTGTACTTGCCCTCTGCACTGCACTGCCCCAAAGTCTCTGAGCTTTGATCTGTTGAACTTAGCTACTCAATCTCACACTGTCACTCACTGCAAACAACAACAGAATACACACACGAACACAAACACATGAAAACAGAACTGCATTACGTCATAAAAACCATCTACCATACTCTGCCAGCATGTGCTATTGAAGGCATATCTGGAAATGTGAAAAGGGGGACGTACATTTTCAGAAGTGTTTAAGGTGCAAGGCCCCCTAACTACACCAATGGTTCAAACAATATTTGCACTTACGGCTTACAGTGCATAACACAACTGCAATTTTTTTACAAATTTCAGACACAAGTTGAAAATATTGCATACCAAAAAAGCAGGTGCAAGGCCCCTAAGAATGCCCCTGAGTACTGTTCAAAACACTTCAATTAAGTTGCGGAAGCAGTACAACTGACCTGGTGATCCTGGCAGCATCAGCTGAGCCACGTATGGCATCAGCTAGCCAGTAATGGACGGTGTATGGCGGAGATGCTTTGGCAGCCCAAGTGACAAGAATTGCAGACTCATTCACTGGCTCAGCATGCAACGCAACTACACACAACACAACAGACAGCACACTGGCATTCTCCATTCTACGTACTGAAGCTTATAGTAAATGAATGTTGTAGTTTAGCTGCAGAACTGTCTGATGCACAGAAAGCTCTCAAAACGCCAAACCTTGCCACAACAAATGCCACCGTTTGATGTATCTTACAGGCAGAAAAATCTAATGACCACAAAATATTACATGCTATTTCTGCAGCGACTATAGTGTGTAAATGTTACTCAGAAAAACTCAGTGGCTGGTATAAACAGTACCTCTAATTTTCAAACCACATGAGCACATCACATACACTCAACACACGTTCTGAATACTGTTATATGCTCGCACCAATACACATAACACTACTAAATTCGACCTCACATTTTGCAAACAGCAACATTATCACTGACAACAGCAACAGTTCAGCAACTATTTGTACTTCACACAGTCTATTAACAAACACTATGCTGGCTGCACTGATGCCTAGCAGCTGCGTAGAAACATCTCTGTCTTAGCTGGCTAGTTATAGTTATTCAGTTATATGGTTATAGCAATAAAGCATCAAATTTTACAGATGTAATTAAAAGCTCGGTGTTGCAATGAACACTAAATGCTCAATTCTCATCCAACTTGCAAACCAATGACATGCACCAAAATTCCAGTAATTCCAGTAATGACTTTACATGCAGAATCATCACTTCCAACTTACAGACTCATTCGGCACGCAATAGAACAGTTCATTCAATATCAATAAAGTTTAATTATCTCCATCAGACACAATGAACACAATGCGTACATCTGAAGTAAAACGACAACAGAAGCATTAAACAAATTACACATAATCGTACGAAGCTCATAAGAGAGAAATACTTGTACCATACCTGGTGCAAGACGATATGGAATTGTTATTTGAGCCCACGGCCAATCTCTGTCCTCCCACTCAGTACATCCGACACTGGTGCACGGAAGCACCAGGACCTCGTACGTAACTCCCACATCAACGTCTGCACAAACCACATCGACAATTAATAAACAGACATCAAACGGAAAACTAGAAAACTTTGTCGGACCAGTGTAGACATATCATGCAGCCGTCCACCTGACCTTTGACCCTGTGAGCTGAAACTTGGCACACCGGTTGCTTACTCCCGCCCTGGGGAACGTTCACGCCAATTTTGGTTTTTGTATGCTTTTTTGTTTACGAGTTAAGAGCCCGTACAGGACAGACAAGCAAGAGGACAAAACCCACATTGCAGCCTGTTAGGACGCCGAATAATAAACACAGTTCTGATGCTGTTAATATGCATACTTTGTAGTATGCATATTAACAGCATCAGAACTGTATAACGAATACGATACCATCAATCACATGCTGCGTAGCATCTGCCACTGTAGCTATGACGGGTTGTTCTGTGGTAGGTGGGTTCGCTGTAAGTGATCTCCTGAGAAGGATCTGGTAGCTGGTAATACGACCACGAGCCTTCTCGGGTGGCAATGCTGTCCACCGTATGACGAGTGAGGAGTTGGCAATGCTGAGTTCAACTGCAGGTACTCCCACCGGCACTGTTAACACATCAACCACCAAATACACATCAACATGGGCTTAAATACGCGGCTCATTCTCACAATGTGTTGCAACGGAAAGTTAAGTCTGGGCACATCTGCAGAATGGATGACACAAGACTGGCGAAGACAGTTTTTAGAATAATGGAAAGCAAAAAACAAATGAAGAAGACAGACAGAAAATGGCTGGATGATATCAGAGTGCTGTGAATTGAAAAACACTGAAGATATTGTCTACAGAGCAACTGACATACGTTTGTATGGGGAATTCACTGACGACCACGTGGCAAACATTTACAGACAATGAGCCCATGGAAGATGAAGCAGTAACAGAACAAGTGGTACTAGCATAAATGTGCATAACCAACTAAAACCGGACGCCAATACAAATTTGGAAATCCAACCAGTAACAGTGGGATTGGCATCTCGTGTCAATAATTGATATCTGTGCTAATAGTCATGCAATGAACCCAGGGATGATGAAGTAGTAACGGAACTTGCAGTATTGGCACAAATTTGTACAATCGACTAAAACTGGACCTCAAAGCTAATTTAGAAATCCAACCAATGAGAATGGGATTCGTATCTCATGTTATATTTTTGCTAATAAAGACCACGTACGTACCATCGTCGCCAGTAAACAGACTGACTGACGTAGATGGACTGCTGTAGCTGCGAGAGTTGTACGCCTTCACAAAGAATGTGTAATTGGTGAACGGAGTTAGCTGACTCAGCACAATTGACGTGTTGCGGACAACCTTCTGCAGCTCGCCAGATTGTGCACTGTGGTAATGTACGGAGTATGCCACAATAGGACTGCTGACACTATGCGACGGCGGCTCCTTCCACTGCAACCTTATGGTTCGACTGTCAACCAGCTGGGCTACCAGGTCTGTGGGAGGATTCAGACCATCGCCTAAACACAGCATTCATCGTAACGATTCCGCATGCAAAAATGGTTAGAATAATTATTGACATCTGGGCTCAGACACACATTACCTCATCAGCAGACAAGAATAAAACCTATTTGTGTGTGGAATGTTTCTTTCAGTTTCGATTCACTTTTTTTGCACATGCCATGGTTTCAGTACGGTTCAGTAAAAATGCTAGTTGAGTCGTGTGTTATGTGCACAGCCAAGACTGACAAACCTCAACAATCTAATGTTCAACAGAGACTATCAGATTTAGTCCATGTAGCTAAGATGCTTCAAATGCGACTAGTACACTATCATCT
>Ga0209052_1000159_pt1 | contig 24341 bp, 23 predicted proteins | sample WorMetHEROISLAND_2_FD_187409 | JGI IMG/M metagenome (GOLD analysis project Ga0209052, IMG submission 187409) | Marine gutless worms symbiont microbial communities from Max Planck institute for Marine Microbiology, Germany - Olavius sp. 4 HERON... | ecosystem: Host-associated > Annelida >...
TGTAAATTCGATGGTTTCTGTGTTACATTTTGTCACGGCAAAACCTCCTTTGTTTTTCAATCTAAGCAATTGATATATAACAAATTATAGGAGGTTTTGCTTCTTTTTTATGAAATATTCAGGCTATCCAATCGCCTATTTGCTTACCACGGTTTCTCAGAGAAGCGCTCAAATCCTGACCGTTCTCATTATTGTTCCCTTCTGGATCAGCATTCTCGTTCGGAGCTACGCCTGGATGGTTTTGCTCGGCAGGAACGGAATTGTCAATCAACTCCTGATGAAGTTATCGGTGATAGAGACACCCATCGCCATGATGCATAATCGCTTCGGTGTTTATGTCGGCATGATAAACATTCTTTTGCCCTATATGATTTTTCCTCTGTTCAGTGTGATGAAAGGTATCGATAAAACATTGGTTAATGCGGCTCTAATTATGGGAGCGCCGCCCTGGAAAGCCTTTTTGAAGGTATTTTTCCCCCTGAGCTTGCCCGGTGTTGCCGCCGGCGGATTACTCGTTTTCATAATAGCGTTGGGCTTTTTTATCACGCCGGCCCTTCTGGGTGGTGCAAAAGATACGACAATTGCCTTATTGATACAGATACAGGTCGACGAGCTTCTCAATTGGGGACTTGCCGCAGCTATGGCGACGATGCTGCTGATTTGTACATCAATAGTACTGGTAATCTACAACCGCTATCTTGGGATAGATAAAATGGTTGGGAGCTAGAATATGGGAATGGAAACCGGCCGCTCACATCAAAACAAATTGTGGAAATGGAGCTTTTACGCCTTTTGTGGAATGGTTATAACATTCCTGATACTTCCTATATTTATTATCATTCCAATATCTTTCAGTTCAGCAAAATATCTTGTATTCCCACCGCCTGGTTTTTCACTGCAGTGGTACGCTAACTTTTTCAGCCGATCGGATTGGACCGGAGCAACCCTGTTGAGCTTCAAGATTGCGATTTTGGTAACCATAACCGCAACGACGCTTGGCACGCTGGCTGCCCTGGGAATCGTGCGAGGAAATTTTAGATTTAAAAACATACTGTATGCCTTTATCATGTCGCCAATGATTATGCCCCTTATAATTGTTGCCCTCGCATCATATTTTTTAATGGCTAAACTGCAACTTATTGGCACAATGTTTGGTCTGGTACTGATTCATACGGTGATATCAATTCCCATTGTTGTTGTTATTATATCAAATACCCTGAAAAATTTCGATACGACACTGGAGAAAGCGGCGGCGATCATGGGAGCCGGGCGGGTCAGAACGTTTATGAAAGTGACCTTTCCGTTCATACGAACCGGCGTGTTAAGTGCGGGATTTTTTACCTTTTTGACCTCATTTGATGAATTGGTAATCGCCCTTTTTCTGGGCGGCGCAACCGCACTAACATTACCGCGCCGGATGTGGCAGGGATTAAAAATGGAAATTGATCCGACCATCGCAGCTGTGGCGACCTTGTTGGTGTTTTTCTCTGTCAGTGTTCTGGGACTTATTTTAATTATCCAGAGAATAGCGGAGAGAAGGCAAAGTGATTAAGACCCCCTAAAATGTAAAGGTTTATGGACATACGATAGCTGCTGAGCAAAAACCGTGAAAACCGGATCTAAAGTGGAAGACATTGTTGAAAAGACCGTTGCGTTCAATGACAAGTGCAAGTTCTTTCGACTCGATACACCCGGGATGTGCCCGCTAAGGGACCCCATACGAAACATCGTGTATTGCGCTGAACCGCAAGTTGGCAAAATCAGTAGAGTCGAAGCCAAAACGGCATGAAAATTCGATCAAAAAAACTGTGCAACACCAGGTTTCGGGCATTAGTGATTGAAATGTGCACTACAGGATCTGGGCGAAAGAAATACTATTCGCCATCTGCAGGACTCCGGTGAAGCTGCTCGCTAAGCAGAGGTTGGCCTTCGCTGAAAATTCATAGTCGCAAAATTCTTTTCAAATCTTTTTCAAATTAACACGGGAGATGACTTGGTGAGGAAGGTGCCCTGGCATAGTATCAGGACTAGGTAACCGCTTTTCACTAATCCCGTGGCACGCGACCCTGACATCTTGCGAGGCTTCCAATAAAATTGGCGACTCTCTTTGACAGCGCTCGTTGGCAAAAAGACAGCGTGGATGGAAGGTGCATCCCGACGGCGGATTAATAGGATTCGGCACTTCACCGCCCGTGGGTTCCCTATCGCGTCGAGCCATGGTGATGTCAGGAATAGTGTCAAGTAGAAGCCGGGTATATGGGTGCTGGGGATAAGCAAAGACTCTTCGGGCTGGACCGACTTCCACCTGGCGACCAAGGTACATAACCCCAATCCAGTCCGACATGTAGTAAACCACCGCCAGGTCGTGGCTAATAAAAAGATAGGTCAGCCCCAATTCGTTTTGCAGTTTCTTCATCAAGTTCAGGATTTGAGCCTGGACCGAAACATCCAACGCCGAGGTCGGTTCATCGCAGACCAAAAATTCTGGTTTCGAAGCGATCGCCCGGGCAATCGATATCCGTTGTCGTTGACCCCCTGAGAATTCGTGTGGGTATTTTTCACCATCCTTCGGAGTCATGCCAACGAGTTCCAATAGAAGGCCAACCTCACGTTTCTCCTCGGATCGGTTCCGGCGCAGACTAAAGCTGCGCAATGGTTCGGCGATGATATCGCTAACCCGCCAGCGCGGATTAAGGCTTGCATAAGGATCTTGGAAAATCATTTGCATCCGCCGTCGCAGTTCCTGCGGTTGGCCGGCGGGTTTGTCGGTTACATCGGATCCCATGAAAAGGATCCGACCCGCTGTCACCGGGTATAGACCAACGACCAACTTAGCAACAGTCGATTTCCCGCACCCTGACTCGCCCACAAGGCTAAAAGTTGTGCCTCGAAGAATGTCAATGTCTATGCCGTCTACTGCTCGGAGATGCTGAACCGGTTTTCTTTCAATTATCCTATCTAGAAATGGCGGTGAGATGTCGAAATACTTTTTTAGCCCGCGAACAGACAGCAAAGAGTCCGTGCCCAGCCCGGGTTTCGGCTCGTTCATTCGTAACCTCCCTCGTAAAGCAGACAGGCCACATCACAGCCAAAAATATGCCGGGGTTCTGGTCGGACGGAGGAGCACCGCGGCATTGCCTCAGGACACCGGGGGTGGAAGGCGCAGCCCGGAGGAATGTCGCTCAGTCGAGGCATCGCCCCCTCAATCTGTGTCAGATAAGGGACATCGGCTCCGACCACGGGGATTGAGCCCATTAGCCCCCGCGTATAGGGATGGCGCGGTTCTTTTACAACCTGATGGACAGGGCCGATTTCGGCAAACCGGCCTGAGTACATTACTGCCACGCGGTCGACGGTTTCCGCTATCACGCCCATATCATGCGTGATTAGAATCACTGCTGTGCCGTGTACGCGGCACAGTTTCTTAAGTAATGCAATGATTTGGGACTGGATCGAAACATCGAGTGCGGTTGTTGGCTCGTCTGCGATCACGAGCTTTGGGTTGGCACATAGCGCCAAAGCGATGACGACCCGCTGCCGCATGCCGCCGGAAAACTGGTGCGGGTAATGGTCAATCCGTTTATCGGGCGCTGGTATCCCAACATCGGCCAAAAGCTCGATGGCGTTACTTCGGGCCTGTGCGCGGTCCAGGTTGAGATGGGTTTGGATCGTCTCGGTCAACTGGCGTCCGATGGTGTAAAGCGGGTTCAGGCTGGTTAACGGGTCCTGGAAAATCGAGCCAATCTTTTTTCCACGTATGCGGCGCATCTGCTCGCGTACCAGGTTGTCTATCCGATTGCCTTCAAACAAGATCTGACCGCCGACAATACGACCAGGCGGTTCTATTAGCCCAATGATTGCCGACCCGGTCAGGGACTTTCCGGCACCCGACTCGCCAACCACTCCAAGAATTTCTCCCGACACCAAGCTAAACGAGATGCTGTCAACCGCGCTTAGCAACCCGTGCCGTGTGTCGAATGCAATCGAGAGGTCGTGCACTTCCAGAAGCGGAGTGGATCTTTCGCTGTGGATCTTAATCATATATGCACTTTCAACGCAGTTTCGGATTTAATGCGTCTCGGAGCCAGTCGCCAAGCAAGTTGACTGACAGCACCAGAACAGCCAATGTCAATGAAGGAAAGATTACCACCCACCACACACCAGAAAATAGGAACTCGTTGCCGACACGAATCAGCGTTCCCAGAGACGGGTTGGTTGGCGGCATACCGACTCCGAGGAACGAGAGGGTCGCCTCAATCAGGATAGCCATAGCCAGATTGATGGTTGCTATCACCAATACTGGTCCCATCACGTTCGGAAACACATGGCGGAAAATAATCATTAACGACCGCCGGCCAGCCAAGCGCGCCGCCAAAACATATTCTCGATTGCGCTCCGCCATGGTCGAGCCGCGCACGGTGCGGGCGTATTGCACCCAAGTTGTCACAGCGATTGCGAAAATCAAGACAACCAGGGCTGCATTCTCATGCATCTCACGTGGAAGCGCACTGCGTACAATACCACTAACAAAAAGTGCAACCAGGATTGTCGGAAAACTTAACATCACGTCGGCGATGCGCATGAAGATAGCATCGAGTATTCCGCCGAAATAGCCACTCAGCAGTCCGATAACGACACCGAGTATAATCGCCAGTGTAACGCTAACAAAACAGACTGCCAGTGAGATGCGTGAACCGTAGAGGATAGCCGAGAACACATCTCGGCCCTGATTATCAGTGCCCAAGAAAAAACGCGAATCGCCACCCTCCGCCCAAGCCGGTGGTAACTCGGCGTTGAGCAGGCTCAACGTGGCGACATCGAAGGGATTATGCGGAGCAATCCATGGTGCCAGCAAGGCCGCGAGAATCATCATTATCGTGACCGCGGTCGCAACGACAGTTACCCGCGATTTGCGGAAGCTGTAAAAGAGATCGCTATCCAAGATGGCGACGATCGTTTTACCAGGAAGCATCTTTTTGATGCCCGCTTCATGTCCCTCTTTCTGCATTATTCAACTGCCCTCGCCGTTGAACGATAACCGCGGATCAACGACGAAATATAGTAGGTCGACTATCATATTGATGACCATAAAGACAACGGAAACTAAAATCAGGTAAGCTGACATCACGGGAATATCGGCGAAATTGACTGCCTGGATGAACAGGAGCCCCATGCCGGGCCATTGGAAAACCGTTTCGGTGATGATGGCGAAGGCGATCATGAAGCCAATTTGGAGCCCAACAATGGTTACCACCGGCATTAGCGTATTGCGCAGGGCGTGGCCGAAATGCACTGTTCGATCAGTCAGACCCCGTGCCCGGGCAAAGCGGATAAAGTCAGACCGCAGTACCTCTAACATCTCTGCTCGAACGAGCCGCATGATCATTGTAACCTGGAAAAGGCCTAACATCACCGATGGCAGCACCAATGATTTCAGCCCGCTGAGCGTGAGAAAGCCGGTTGTCCACCAGCCGATTTGAACCACTTCTCCCCGGCCGAAAGAAGGCAACCAATTCAACCAAACCGAGAACACCAGAATGAGCAGAATGCCTGTCACAAAGGTTGGAACCGAGATACCGATCAGTGAGATCACCTGAAACAAATTGCTTAAAATACCATGCCGGTTTAACGCGGTGTAAACCCCCATCGGCACGCCGACAACCAGTGCGAAGATGGCTGCCACCAACACCAATTCCAATGTGGCCGGCAGCCGCTCGGCGATCAGGTCGCTCACGGATCGCTTGTTCCGATAAGAGATGCCAAATTCACCCCGTATCGCCTCGCTGACGAAGCGTCCGAATTGGGTCGCCACCGGTTCGTCCAGGCCGAGTTGCTCACGCAGTTTCTGCCGGTCCGCGGTCGAGGCGTTTTCTGGTAACATGCTGTTTACCGGATCGCCAACGAAGCGAAATAGGACAAACGAGATCATCGCCACGGTCATCATGACTATGATGGACTGAAATAAACGCCGGAGGATGAATGCGAGCATAGCGCAGGGGCTCCCTGTTCGCAAAAATTGCGTTAGGTTGCCGACTGGCTGACCCCCTTAGTGCAGATCAAAGCGGGCCAGCCCGAGTTGGATATGTCTTAATCCGCGATAGTCACGTACCAGAGGCGCGGCTTGTTGTCGGCAGTTACCCTTAGTTTGACGCCATCGCGCACGGCCCAGGCCAGGGGTTGCTGGTGCATTGCGATGATTGCGACGTCATCTTTAGCGATAGCCAGCGCTCCGGTCATCATCGCCTTGCGCTTTTCAGGATTGAGTTCGACCGCTGCTGCATTGGTTAGTTTATCGATATTTGCGTTGGAATAACCGCCTGGGTTCCAAGCTCCCATCCGATCACCCTTAGTGTGCAGCAAGGCTGACAGCACACTGTAGGCGTCGAGCATCGGCAGCGTCGCCCAGCCGAATAGGTAGATATCGGATTTGCCGGCCAGCAATTTCTCGAAATGCTTGCCCGAATTCTGCGAAGTAAGATGCGCCTTAACCCCTAGCCGTGCCCACATCGCGGTCACTGCCTGGCAGATCTGCTCGCTGTTGACAAGCCAATCGTTTGGACAATCGAATCCCAGTTCGAAACCATCGGGATAGCCTGCATCGGCCAGCAGTGCTTTGGCGGCAGCAAGGCTGAAAGTATCTCGGACATCCAAACCAGGGTCATACCCGGGCACAGGCGGCGCCACAAGGATCCCGGCATTGCGAGACTTGCCGCGCATGACCTTCTCGGCAATGAGATCCATGTTGATCGCCTGGTTCAATGCCCGGCGAACTCGGACATCGGTCAGCGGATTGCGGTCTTGGATGTTCGAGTTATGCAGTTTGGCACCATAGTTCATGCCAAGCATGACGGTACGCAGCTCCGGCTCCTCGAGCACAGAGACCCCGTCAGCGCGATTGATCCGGTCAATGTCCTGCAAGGGTGCCGGGGTGACGAAATCAAGCTCACCCGACAGCAGTGCGGCAATCCGGGTCGCATCAGAGGCGATTGGTGTGAATACGATCCGGGTCAGGTTGTGCTTCGGTGTGTCCCACCAGTTCGGGTTGACCACCAGCACAGTCTTGGCGTCGGGTTGACGGCTTTCCAGGATGAAGGGCCCGGTGCCGTTAGCATGGGAGACCGCGTAGTTTTCCTTGCCCTTGCGGATGTCTGCTGGGGCGAGGGCGTCGTGCTCCTCCATCCATTCTTTATCCAGAATATAGATATTGGTAAGGTAGTTGAGCAGGATCGGGTCGGTGCCATTGAGGACTAAATCAAGAGTAAGGTCATCAACCTTTTCTGCGACTTTAACGGCGGGCAGATTACTTTTGATCGGTGAGACCGGGTCGATCGCGCGCATGATCGAGACAACTGCGTCGTCGGCTGTGAAAGGGTTGCCGTTGTGGAACTTCACGCCTGAACGTAGACGAAAGCGCCAGCGGGTCGGCTCTACTACCTCCCACGAGGTCGCAAGCGCCGGTTCGATCTGTAGGTTGTCATTGTAGCGTACCAGTGGTTCGTACACGTGGTGCAGAAAGCCAATCGTAAGGCTCTCTGTCATGGAATGAGGATCCATGGCAGCGATGTCGGATGAATTAGCCATTCGCAGCGTTTTCGCACCTGCCACCGAAAAGACAATACACACAGCTGCCAGCACGATCATAATTGTGGACAAAAACTTCATAATATCCTCCTTTCAATCGTATACTGCGGCGGCCATTGGCTATCGCTCTTCGGAAGCACGACCGCCTATTTGGCCTCGTTCCTGATGCGGTACCGCCAGTTGGTATCCGTCACCCTCCTACGAGGATCATAGAATTTTATTCGAACGTATTCCCCTTTTTTGTAAATTATAACATGTCAACTATAATTTCGCATATATCCATAGGCATGTTCACTTGAATAGCCTCGGAAGACAAGAGCGGGAAGGTTTCTTACATCTTATATTACCAGATGTCACTCCTTCCTTCCCTGAGGAAAGATTATATTTAAAATTAATTGAATTTAATGTTATTCCAACGAGTTAAAATATTTTCAATTTACCGATTCCAGTGGGTCGAATGCCTGTTGTGCTTGAAGCACATGCAGGAATCTATATTTTGTCCACAAAAAAACTAGCCGAACTGACTACTAAAATTATTATAAAATCGAGTAGGTTGTGCGGTTCCCTAATCTCGGTGGAACATCATTTTGATTAGGTAATTCTGGAGCACATTATTGACAATGTCTCTAATATAAGTTATTTTTTATAAAATTTTATTGGTCTATAAGCTGCTTTTCATTTGCGTTGATCCCCTGTTGGTTTCTGCAGACTTTGATCAAGACTTAAAATTGGGAAAATTTTCAGTTTTCAACCCTCTAAACCAGAGAGACAATAAATCGTGAACAATCCCAAAAAGCGTCGTCCCAATCTCAGTGAAATCGCTTACGATGAAATAAAAGAAATGATTTTATCCGGAGAAGTAGCCCAGGGTGAACGGATCCTGCTGGATGAAATTTCAGAGAGATTGAACCTGAGCATAACCCCGATCCGGGAAGCCCTGAACAAACTGGCCCAGGAGGATCTGATTCAAATCAAGCCCCGTACCAGTCATGCGGTGATCTCGCTGGATGCCACGGATTCCTCCGATATACTGGAGCTGCGCTTATTGCTGGAAACCTTCGCATTTCAAACAGCCGGTGATGATCTGGCCGAATTTCCAGTGCAACGGTTTCGCGAGGTGTTCCAACGGCCTGATTTGGTGAAAAATTATAAAGAATTCGTCCAACACGACGCCGAGTTTCACAGCACCATCGTCGCCACCAGCAACAACAAGAAACTTGGCAAACTGTACGCGTATCTTCAAAACCTGGTTCTGGTCGAATTAATTGCGGCTGCTCAGGTCGAAGGACGGATCGAGGCAGCCCTCAAAGAGCATCTGGCGATTCTGGATGCCATTGAAGCCCGGGATCTGAATCTTGCCATTGCTGCACTGAAGATTCATTTAAAAACGGTCGGCGAGATTCTGACTAAAACGGAAGGGCGTTAAGGTCTCCCCAACGCGACCTGGCCTAACTGGCGCGCTTGCCTCCTGAGAAAAGCAGTTGTAATTGGCAAAACTTTCGCGCAGGGGATATGTTCTATGTCTGCATTTCAATCCATTTTCTTGGAAAAATTCAGGAAATAGTCGTCCGCGGCACCTCTGACCGGCATTTCATTTATACTAGTGAAACTGGTATGCAGGCCCGAGGCGAGGGCGACCACGGCGAATTCAACGCTCCCCTTTGTGGTTTTAAGACCTCTCACCCGGCTAGTTCCTATAATGACCCTATCTATTTTGGTTCTCCGGGAAACATCGATTTCGCAACTCTGATCTTAAAATAATTTTCACATATATCAGCTCCAATTCCCTAATCATTATCTAGTGTTGCGTCCCAGAAATACCTGTCAATAAACTTGCGCTAATTTATTGCAATACGCAATCCCACCAGCACGCAGTAGGGGCGGGGTTCATCCCCGCCCGGAGCAGTAATCGCGCTGGTTTGCTGGCGGGGATGAACCCCGCCACTACGAATAAAAGATCGTCGTCAAACCGCAAGTTGACCACAAAATTTTCGCAATTATTTCTGGGACAGGATACTAGTTATAGATATATACTGAATTTTCCTCAATATATTAGGATGCCACCCTAAAACGTTTCGTTCTTAATAGAGCGATGCGCACAACAATTCCCAATCGAATAAAAAAAGTGAGGTATTTGTAACTTAGAATCAATTTAAATTATATTATTGTTGACAACTTATAAATTATATTTTATAAAATCATCCAATTTTTAAACATTACAGTTATAATTTCATATCCTCCGGTCCACTATGTTGCTTTAAACGTGACGGCAATACAATAAAATCAACTGCAGCTATAAGGTTGCTGCTAATGGATTGGGTCATGTAGAATCCAGAGACTTTAATGTTCATATCTTTCAGTAGGGTGATTTGAAGGATTTCTTCCTGACGATTAAGCATACCAATGACCATGAAAGCCATGGTATCGAAAAGGTACCAAACGTCGACAAGGGACGCGAAATGAAAGTGGAAAACGTAAAAAAAAAGGAGACTTGAAATGAGAAAGATTTTTATTTTTGGTATCGTAGCTATTCTTATGGGATTGATAGCCGTGCAGCCCGTGATCGGGAAAACCTTAAAATGGGGAGACAAAAAGGATATAAACTCCATGGATCCCTACGCCAGGGGATCCAGTGACACACTGGCCTTTTTGGCCCATGTTTACGAACCGCTGGTGCGCTACAGTATCGATTTGAAGTTCGAGCCGGCGCTGGCCACCTCATGGGAAATCGTCGAGCCGACTGTATGGCGTTTCAACCTGCGAAAAGGCGTCAAATTCCATAACGGGAACCCCTTCAACGCCGACGATGTGGTTGCCTCCGTTAAACGCGTGACCCACCCGAATTCCGGTCTGCGGGGAAACCTCCCCGCAGTCACAGATGTCCGTAAGGTTGACGAACACACCGTCGACCTTATCCTTAAAGGTCCCTATCCGCTGCTTCGCAACGACCTCACCAATATTTACATGATGGACAATGAATGGATGATCGCAAATGATTGTCTGGACCCGCCGGACATAGCCAAAGGAGGGAAGAGCTACGCGACGGCGCATGCCAACGGAACCGGTCCTTTTATCCAGGAGAGCCGCACCCCCGATGCCAAAACTGTTCTGGTGGTCAATCCTGATTGGTGGGATACGCCCAAGCACAATTTGACTCGAATAGAATTTATGCCCATTCAATCGGACGCAACCAGAGTTTCAGCCATGTTATCGGGTGAAATCAATTTCACGAATGTCCTACCCCTTCAGGATGCAGAGAGGGTCTCCCGCGCATCCGACATCCAGGTCATGGAAGGACCCTCTTTGCGAATTATCATGCTCAATTTGAGAATCGGTGCCGACGAACTACAAAATTCCAATATCAAAGGGAAAAATCCCCTGGCCGATGTCCGGGTGCGTAAAGCACTGTATCAATCCATCGATATGGATTTGATCCGCAAAAAAATCATGCGGGGTAAATCACGGAATTGCGGCCTTCTGGTGGCTCCCGAGATTCCGGGTTACGCCGCAAGCCTCGATGGTCGCTATCCCTATGATCCGGCAGCGGTTAAAAAGCTCCTGGCTGAAGCCGGCTACCCGAATGGGTTTGAAGTCGGATTCGGCTTTCCCAACAACAAGTATATGAACGACGATGAAATCGGTCAGGCGATTGCCTCCATGTGGTCCAAGGTCGGCATAACACCAAAAGTGGAGATTCACCCTGGCAGCATTTATAACAAGAAGTATCACAATGGGGACTTTGACGTGTTTATGATGAGTTGGGTGACACTGCCGATGATGGATACCTATAGTCTTGTGCTGCAAATACTCGCCACCCGCACAGGCTCTGCCGGAGTGTTCAACATCGGAAAATACTACAACGCGAGGGTTGACGAGATCGTTGAGCAAGCCGGCGTCGAGCTGGATAATAAAAAGCGCTTGAAAATGATGACCGAAGCGCTCAAATTAGCCAAAGATGAAATCGCCCTGATACCGTTGCACCAGCAGCCGCTTTCATGGGCGGCGATGAAAAGTGTAAAAGTTGTTCAAACCCCCGATAACAAAGTGCGACTGTGGCATGCGACCATCAAATAACTCAAAAAAATAGGAGAACCGGCCCGGGGTCTGCAACACGGCCCCGGGTTATTTTTAAAAAAGCACGCAATTAGACAGGCTCATGCCGGAGGTTGATAAGCATGATCGCTTTTAGTATCCGCCGCCTGCTGCAAGGTTTGCTCGTTATGTTTATCGTGGGATCCATCGCCTTCGTGATGTTTCACTTCGTTGGCGACCCCATTGAGAACATGGTGCGAGAAGATGCCTCTGTTCAGGAGCGGGAGGAGCTTCGTGAGCGTCTTGGACTCAATGACCCCATTGTTGTTCAGTACGGACGTTTTCTGGCCAATGCGGTTCGGGGCAATTTTGGTGTCTCCTACCGGAGCCAGCGTCCGGTGCATGAACTGCTTGCTGAGCGTCTGCCGGCAACCCTTGAATTGGTTTTTGTTGGGGCGCTTCTAGCTCTTATCGTGGGCATACCGTTAGGTGTTTACACCGCCCTTCATCGGGACAGTTTTTTGAGCCAGCTGATTCAAGTCGTATCTTTGATCGGTGTCTCCTTGCCCAGTTTCGTGGTAGGTATCCTCTTAATTCTAATATTTTCTGTTTCCCTCGGTCTACTGCCCTCCTTTGGAAGGGGGGAGGTGGTTCAGATCGGCTGGTGGTCGACGGGCTTTGCAACAAAATCCGGACTGAAAGCCCTTTTTCTACCTGCATTTTCCCTCGGCCTTTACAAGCTTACGTTGATCATGCGTTTAATTCGGGCAGAGATGTTGGAAGTGCTCAGAACGGATTTTATCAAATTTGCACGGGCCCGGGGGCTTACCAATCGAGCGGTCCATTTCAGTCACGGCCTCAGAAACGCCATGATGCCGGTTGTTACCGTCACCGGACTGCAGATCGGCGGCCTGATTGCGTTTGCGATTATTACCGAAACTGTTTTTCAATGGCCGGGGATGGGCTTTCTTTTCATCCAGGCCGTTACCTTTGTGGATGTTCCCGTCATGGCTGCCTATCTGATCCTGGTTGCGTTGATTTTCGTTATTATTAATTTGATTGTTGATTTGCTCTATTACGTTGTCGACCCTCGACTGCGAGAAGCAAGGGACAAAGCCTTATGAAGCATGTTCGTCAGATCATCAACAGCTGGCACCGCTTTGTCGATAGCGATCTGTTTTTCAGCTTCCAGCGATCAAAAATAACCGTACTGGCTGCGCTGATTCTGGTTGCTATTCCTGTGAGCGGTTTCCTGGCGCCCTGGATTGCACCACACAATCCCTTCGACCTCGCCAGTCTTGACCTCATGAACAGCGAGATTCCGCCAATCTGGATGGAGGGAGGTGATTCACGGTTTTTTCTGGGAACAGACAACCAGGGCCGGGACATTCTGTCGGCCATTCTCTACGGGTCGAGGGTATCCCTTGCGGTCGGCGCCGCCAGTGTTGTTTTTTCCCTTGTTCTGGGTCTTGCACTTGGCCTGATAAGCGGCTATTTCGGCGGTGTGCTGGATGCAGTGATCATGCGCATCGCTGATGTAATGCTGAGCTTTCCCACCATCCTGATTGCCCTGTTGATCAATGGGGTGGCACGCGGTCTGCTGCCACGCGAGCTGCATGAAGAGTCTGCCATTCTGGTTCTAATCCTTTCCATCGGTCTCAGCAGCTGGGTTCAATATGCGCGAACGGTTCGGGGCTCGACCATGGTTGAAAGAGATAAAGAATACACTCAAGCTGCCCAGGTAATTGGCTTGCATCCCCTCAAAATTTTAGTGTTTCACGTTCTACCCAATATCATGGGACCGGTGCTGGTGATTGCAACCATAAGTTTCGGGCTTGCAATCCTTATGGAGGCCACTCTGTCGTTTCTAGGCGTCGGGATGCCGCCGACCCAGCCTTCTCTGGGAACATTGATCAGAATGGGCAATGAGTATTTGTACTCCGGTATCTGGTGGGTGGTGATCTTCCCGTCGGCTGTCCTGGTGGTGCTTGTGTTGGCCATAAATCTTCTGGGGGACTGGTTGCGTGACGCTCTTAATCCGAAATTGCGATAGAAAGGTATTCTATTATGCCCCTAAGCGGCAATAATGGGCCGTTGCTTGAGGTCAAGAACCTGTCCGTTGAATTTCTCACGCGAAAGGGCATCCTGACAGCGGTTGAGGGGGTGTCCTTTCAAATCAGTCCCGGCGAGGTGCTCGGGATCGTCGGCGAGTCCGGTGCAGGCAAGACCTTGACCGGCAATGCCATAATCGGATTGCTCGATCCCCCCGGACGTATCGGCAACGGTCAGATTTTTCTGGAAGGCAACCGCATCGACAATCTGACCTATGCTGAAATGCGCCGAATACGCGGCAAGAAAATCGGTGCGATTTTTCAGGACCCTCTGACAAGTTTGAATCCGCTCCACACTGTCGACAGACAGCTGATAGAAACCATTCTCACCCATAGGAATATTACCAAAACCGAAGCACAAAAGCGTGCTGTCAGCCTTTTAGCGGAAGTCGGGATTCCCGCGCCCGAACGTCGCATGAGCCATTACCCACACCAGTTTTCGGGTGGTATGCGCCAACGTGTGGTTATTGCCCTTGCCCTTTGCGCCAGCCCCAGACTCGTAATCGCGGACGAGCCGACAACTGCCCTTGACGTGTCGATTCAAGCTCAAATCCTTTCGCTATTGACCCGCCTGTGCCGGGAGCACGGTACCGCGGTGATTTTGGTAACCCACGATATCGGTGTCATCGCCGAAACCGCCAGCCGGGTGGCTGTGATGTATGCCGGCCGCATCGTTGAAATCGGACCTGTCCGAGAAGTGGTCAAGAATGCCAAACACCCATATACCAAAGGCCTCATGGGATCGATTCCAGCCATTGGTCACGATGTCGAAAGATTGACCCAGATCGAAGGCGCTATGCCGCGGTTGAACGAGATTCCACCGGGGTGTGCCTTTAACCCCCGCTGTCCCGATAAATTCGACCGCTGCGCTGTAGAGCGTCCGAATCTGATGAGTGTCGGCGAGGGAAAGGCGGCCTGCTGGCTGATAGAAAAGGGGGACAGTTGCTGAATCTTTGCAATCCATACCGGCCCACAATGATGCCGGAAGAGTGCAGCCGGGCGTTTGATTTCGGTACCATATCAAGAAAGAAAAGGTCTACTAATGATTGAAGTGCAAAATCGAGTGCCCGGCACGCGGGAAGAAAATGCAGCCGTTGCGGAACTGCCCTTGCTGCAGGTGTCCCAGCTAAAACGCTACTTTGATGTATCGGCGCCTTTCTTAAATCGATTGATAGAGCGGCAGCCGGTTCAGATTCTCAAAGCAGTTGACGATGTCAGCTTCCAGATCTGTAAAGGTGAAACCTTTAGCCTGGTTGGAGAATCCGGATGCGGCAAATCGACAGTGGCCAAACTGGTTGTTGGCCTTTATGCCCCCACCGGTGGCAGCATTGCGTATGAAGGGGTTAACATCGCCGGACTCGGGCGGAAGCAAATTGCACCCCTGCGCAGCCGCATTCAGATGATTTTCCAGGATCCCTACTCGAGTCTTAATCCGCGCTGGCGCGTGAAGGATATCATCGGCGAACCGATCAAAGCTTTCGGTTTGATCGAAGGCAAAGATGCCATTGCAAGGCGAGTTGAAGAGCTTCTCGAATATGTCAAGTTGACACCCGAAGATGGTGAAAAATACCCTCACGAGTTTTCGGGCGGCCAGCGCCAGCGCATTTCGATTGCGCGGGTATTGGCAAGCCAACCACAATTTCTCGTCTGTGATGAACCCACATCGGCTCTGGATGTGTCGGTTCAAGCTCAAATTCTCAACCTGATGCTCGATTTGCAGCGCGAGTTTAAATTGACATATCTTTTCATCAGCCACGATCTGGCGGTGGTTTACCATATATCCGACCGTGTGGGGATCATGTATCTGGGACGGCTGGTGGAGGTGGCGCCCGTGAAGACGCTTTTTGGCAGACCCCGCCATCCTTATACGCGGATGCTGCTTGAAGCCATCCCGGATATAGAAATGACAGGCAAAAAGAGAACAGCAGTCGGCGGTGAGGTCCCCAACCCGATCAACCCCCCGCCAGGCTGCGCCTTTCACCCCCGCTGCCCGCTGTCGAATGAGCGTTGCCTGACTGAAATACCGGTCTTAAAGCCGATAGAAGACGACACCCTGGTGGCATGCTTTGCAGTTGTGAAATAAAAAACACTCGCAAATGAGATCGTGCGTCTTAAACGGAATCAGTATCACCCAAGACAGCAAGGAGGCAATAAATGAGTCAGCTGTTGCTCAAGAATATTCGCCCATTGGAGGGAGATCCGGTTGACCTGCTGGCGGTTGACGGCACCATTCAAAATATTTCCACGGGGATTTCACCCCCAAGTCCCGACACCACGGTCATTGAAGGTGAAAACCGGATTCTGATCCCTGGTTTCGTGGATTGTCACACGCATATAGACAAAACGTTTTGGGGGCTTCCCTGGCAGCGACATCAAGCAGGTCCAAGCTTGATCGACAGGATTGAAAATGAACGCCGCCTTCGCCGTGAAATGAAACTGTCTCCCGAAACCCAATCTGAAAATCAAGTCAGGCAGGCCATCCGGATGGGCACAACCCATATCCGAACCCATGTTGACGTAGATACCGAAATTGGATTGGGGCACATCGAAGGCGTGCTTGCGACCAAGGAACGATTCAAGGATTATGTTTCAATTCAAACAGTGGCGTTCCCACAGAGCGGAATGTTGATTCGTCCCGGAACTGTAGAGCTCCTCGAGGAAGCGATCCGAGCAGGGGCAAATCTCATTGGAGGTATTGATCCATGCAGCATGGACCGGGATCCCGCCGGTCACCTGAATACCATCTTCGATATCGCAGACCGTCATGGTACGGGTGTGGATATTCACGTCCATGAACCCGGTATGTTAGGGGGCTTTACCCTCGAAATGATTGCAGAGAGAACCAAGGCCCTGGGATTTCAGGGAAAGGTTAATATTAGCCATGCTTTCTGCCTGGGCATGGTTAACGCGGAATATCTGAACCAGCTTATCGATCTTTTGCAGGAAAACAGCATCTCAATCATGTCCCATGCACCCGGCTACGTTGCGTTCCCCCCCATCAAGAAGCTCTTTGAGGACGGCGTCGTCCTTTGCTCCGGATCGGACGGTATCAGAGATTCCTGGGGTCCATACGGCAACGCCGATATGCTGGAACGGGCGATGCTGTTGGGCTATCGCAGCAATTTCCGCAAGGATGAGGATCTGGAGATGTGCCTGGAGATTGTGACCTCCGGTGGTGCGCGGGTGATGGGGGCAGAGCAGTATGGCCTGGAGGCGGGCTGTCGAGCAGATTTCGTTCTTCTTTCCGGAGAGACAAGAACCGAGGCTGTGGTCTCACGAGGCAAACGCAATCTTGTAGTTAAAAACGGCCTGATTACTGCCAGGGATGGGGATTGTCTGGTGTAAATTTTTCAGGAGGTGTCAGAAGCTCATGCCCAAAACCAAAATCACCGGTCGCTATGTAATTGCCCATAATGGGAAAGCGCATCAAATTCTCGAAAACGGGGAGGTCGTGTTTGAAAACGACACGATTATCTTTACCGGATTCAATTACCCTGAAACGGTCGATCAATCTATCGATGCGGGCAACGCTGTGGTTGGCCCGGGTTTTGTTGATTTGGATGCTCTCAGTGATCTGGATTCCACTGTTCTCGCCTTCGACAATGGACCCGCCGCGAAAATCGGCCGTATCTGGGCCAGCACCTACGTTGAGCGGGGGCCTCGGGAAGTTTATTCCCGCGAGGAAGAAGATTTCAAGAAGCGCTATGCCTTCGTTCAGCTTTTGCTGAACGGAATAACCACGGCGGTGCCGATTACATCGTTGTTGTATCGGGAGTGGGCAGAGACCTACGATGAGTTTGCACGGTCTGCCGATATTGCCACCGAATTGGGTCTGCGCATTTATCTGGGGCCGGCCTATCGGACGGGTCTGTCCGTGATTCGCCCGGACGGTAGCTTTGAAATGCATTGGGACGAAGCACGGGGACTTCAAGGGCTTGAAGACGCGATTGCCTTCGCCAAAGCTTTTGACGGCCGCAACGATGGTCTTATACGGGCGATGCTGGCACCTGACCGGATTGAGGGCTGCACAGAGAGGTTGCTTGTTCGAACCGCATCCGCATCTGGCGAGCTGAATTGCCCGATACGGCTGCATTGTTGTCAATCTCAAATAGAAGTAGATATGATTGACCAACGCTTCGGCAAGTCTTCACTCGAGGTATTGCACGATCTTGGTTTTCTCAGCTCACGGGCATTGCTTCCCCACGGACAGCTTCTCGGCGGCGTTAGGCCGACACAGGATAAAATTAACCAGGAACTGGATTGGCTGGCAGAATCTGGAGCAACCATTGTCCACTGCCCTATTGTCAGTGGCCGTCATGGTAAGTTTCTGGATTCTTTTGCCAAGTTCCGTGAACGCGGGATCAATATCGGCCTGGGTACGGATACATATCCCCCGGATATCATACAAAACATGCATACCGGTGTGATGCTGAGCCGCGTTATGGACAGTGATATGCTGGCCTGTAGGGCCGCTGATTATTACAATGCCGCAACTATTGGAGGGGCAAACGCCATCGAACGCCCCGACCTGGGCCGGCTGGCCCCTGGCGCCAAAGCCGACATCACGGTTTTTGACCTGAGCGGATTCCACATGGGTCAATTTGTTGACCCCATTCAGACAATGGTCATGAACGGGACCGGACGGGATTTTAAGACGGTTATCATCAACGGACGTACGGTAGTCGAAAATCGAATAATAAAAGGAGTTGACTTTAATCGGCTTCAACAACAGGCTCAGGATCAGTTCGATAAACTGCGACGTTCCTATCCGGAGCGTTCCCATCTTCACCCACCGGAAGATGAAATTCACAAACCGTCATTCGCTGTGATTTGCAGTTCTGAAAGCAGCTGAAGTTTTCTGATAAACCCATGCAAAGCGATAAAATTGATGTTCTGATTAAAAACGGGTCGATTGTCACTCATGACGGCATATTCGAAGGCGATCTGGCTGTTCAGGGAGAAAAAATCGGAGGCCTGTTTGCACCGGGATCCAAAAAAACCGCCGGGAAAATTATCGATGCCCGCGGTAAACTGGTACTTCCCGGTGTAATTGACTCTCATGTCCACTTCAATGAACCCGGTAGAGAAGAATGGGAAGGTTTTGAAACCGGGAGCAGGAGTGCGGCCGCCGGTGGTATAACGACAGTCATCGACATGCCCCTGAATTCGTCTCCCTGCACGCTCAACGGCAAGGAGCTGAAGCGCAAGATTGATACCGGCGAGAAAAAATCCATTGTGGATTTTGCGCTCTGGGGCGGAGCGACACCGGACAACCTTGATTCGCTTGAAGATCTTCGCCAGGGAGGCGTCGCCGGGTTTAAAGCTTTTTTAAGCAGTTCAGGCATAGAGGAATTCAAACATATCGATGATGGCGAGTTGATAGATGTTCTTGACCGACTCGGAAATCGGCCCGGCATCCTGGGCCTTCATGCTGAAAACGACCGGATCATCAGCTACTTGACCGGATGCCTACAAAAGGCGGGGCGTGTGGATCGACGGGCGTTCCTGGAATCACGCCCCCCATTCAGCGAGAAGGAGGCCGTCAACCGTGTCGTCTTTTTGGCCGCAAACCACAATTTAACATTCCCGCTGCATATCTTGCATAACAGCCTTTCCGAAAACCTGATCGAAATCCACAGGGCCAAAAGGCTGGGGCTGAAGATAACCGTGGAAACCTGTCCCCATTATCTGACCCTGTCGGATGAGGATTTTGTCAAGCTGGGTCCGGTGGCAAAATGTGCGCCACCCTTAAGGAGCAGGCAGGAGGTGGAGGCATTGTGGCGAGGCGTAAAAAATGGCCTGGTGGATGTGATAGGCTCCGATCACTCTCCTTGCACGATTGATCAAAAGGAAAAAGGAATTGATAACATATGGGAGGCCTGGGGTGGAATTAACGGAATCCAAACACTGCTTCCTCTCATTTTCTCCGAAGGTGTCGTAAAACGAAATCTGCCGTTATCCGCCATGGTTCGCATGATGTCATACAACCCGTCAAAATTGTTTGGGCTTTACCCCCAAAAAGGTGTTCTCCAACCCGGATCAGACGCCGACATTGTCCTGCTGGATCCTGATAAGCAGTGGGTTTTAAAAGAAGGTGATCTTTTCTACAAAAACAAACTGTCGCCATTCATCGGCAAGTCGTTTGCGGGCTCGATTGAAATGACATTGTTACGCGGACGGACACTATATGAGAAGGGCGAGATAAAGGCCTCGTCAGGATTAGCCAGATTTCTTCCTAGGATGCCAGCTGAAGCATTAAGGTGAATACCATGATGAGAATATTGATCGTCAACCCAAACACATCAGAGCATTTTAACCGGTTGTTGCGGGCTACCGCAAAAAGTTACGCTTTAGACTCTACGCAATTGCGGGTGATATCCCCAAAATCCGGTCCAAGCACCATCGAGGGTGTCTATGATGAGGCGTTGAGCATACAGGGGACTGTGAAGGTTTTTTTGGAATTTGAGAATGAATTCGATGGATGCATCATCGCATGCTTCAGTGATCATTTGTCGGTTTACGCGCTCAGGGAAATTACCCGCAAACCGGTAATTGGAATTGCTGAAGCCGCAATTCATCTAGCATGCCTGCTGGGAAATAAATTCAGCATCGTCACAACAAATGCCAGGTGGGAGCCGCTGCTCTCCGAGGCTGTTAAAAAATACGGTGTCGGATCCAGATGTGCCTCGGTGAGGGTCACCAATTTACCCGTTTCTGACTTTGAGGATGAAGGTAATCCAAACCTTAAAGCGGCCATCGAGGCTGAAGCCCATGCTGCTGTCAATGAAGACGGGGCCGAGGTGATCTGTTTAGGCTGTGCCGGGATGTCCGGGTTTGACAAGGAGCTGCAAAAAAAATTAGATGTCCCGGTTCTGGATGGCGTTGTGTGCGCCCTGAAGCTTTTGGAGCTTTTCCATCAGTGCGGTTTGACTCATAGTAAAGTTTTGACCTACTCAGCGCCTTTGTGGAAAGAATTGACCAATCTTTCCCCTGATTTTGCAAAGGCTTATACTTCTGAAAAAAACAATTAATAAAATCATAGACACGGTACCCTGGGAGGAACTGTAATGGCAAAGAAATCAATGCCCAAAATGCCCGAAGATAAGCGCTATATTCCAAAAGACGCCGACATTTTTTCACGCTGCCGGTCAATCCATAAACCAGGTCTGTATATTTTGATACCGGAAGCAAACCGGGTTCCTAGCGCTATACCGAATTTCAAGGACACGACCATAAAAGTTCTGATGACGCCGCGTATGGGCGCCCGCTTCACCCAGTATGAAATGGATATGCAGCCAAACGGGTGCATGGAAAAACTGGTTGATGACGATTTTGAACATTTCATTTACGTGGTGCGGGGAGGGGTGAGCATCGACATTGGCGGTGAAAGAAAAGAGCTGGAGGAAGGCGGTTTTGCTTTTATGCCCGATGACATGCCTTATCGCTTTGAAAACCTCACTGACACAGAAAGCCGGTTGCTGTGGACCAAGCAGCGGTTTCAGGCTCTGGATAACCTCCGGCCGGAGCCGATTTTCAGCCACGAATCAGAGGTAGAATATCTTGTCGAAGACACCTACCTCGAACAGCATCTGATTCCATACGATGACAATCTGGCCTACGATATGGCCTTTAACCGCCTGTGGTTTGAAGCCGGTGTCACCTTTGGTTTCGTTGAAACCCATATCATGGAGCATGGACTGTATCTTCTGGAGGGTCGGGGCATTTACTACCTGAACAATGAATATGTGGAAATGCAGGCCGATGATTATCTGTATATGTATCCCTTTGTTCCCCAATCCTTTGCCGCCACGGGCTGGACGGAGGGCCGCTACCTGCTGAACAAGGATGTGAACCGCGACTATGATGACCGGTATTAGAAATAATCTTGAGTCTGGCTTGGAACTGCTGAGCAAAAGGAGGGATTAATGGGCACCAAAATAAAAACGATTGAAAAAATCATTGCCGACATCAACTTTGTCGGGAAGAGCTTGATTTCCATAAATGATGTTGCCGATGGACAAATTTACGGCCTTTTTGACCTGGCCCTGGCTTTAGAGCCGTGGAACCGCTCCCGCACAGAACTTCTTTATGGCAATAATATGGTGACACTGTTCTATCAGCCCAGTACGCGGACGCGAATGAGCTTTGAGACCGCGATGCTTCGCATGGGCGGCACCGTAGTTTCCGAACCTAATCCGCTGATCAGTTCTTCAGCAGCCAAGGAAGAAAGCTTAAACGATTCCATGAGGGTTGTTTCACAATACGCCAACATCATTGTCCTGCGCCATCCCGATGCAGATGAAGCGGAAGAAGGGGCCGCATATTCAGAATGTCCGGTCATCAGCGGTGGCTTCGGTCACCGGGAGCACCCCACCCAAGCGTTACTGGATCTGTACACGATCTACCGCACATTCGGCAGGATAGAAGGGCTCAACATATGCGTGGCCAGCCCGGACCTGATAAAAGCCCGTACCGGCCACTCCATGGCCCAGGGGCTTGCACGCCTGGGGGCCAATGTTCACCTGGCATCAACGAAACGACACCGGACACCTGACAGCGTGATGGACAGTATTCACAAAGTGACAGACTCCGTCCAGGAACATTTTGATCTGAACAACCGGCAGTTCAACGAATTGTCAGGTGAAATGGACCTGGTCTACCTGCCGGGTTGTTGCACGCCGGCAGGCGCAGAATCCGAAGCCTTCAAGGAAATCATGGACGACTACAGATTAAATTATGAAACCGTCCATGATTCGTTTGAAAATGGCCATGCGCTTTATGTGACCCACACTCTGCCGCGCCGTGAAGGTGAGATGGATCTTCGAATCGATAGCAGCAGAGGCGAGCTCATGTTTAAAGCCATTGCATACAGCGTTTCGATCCGTTCCGCCCTGATTACGGCCATTTTGGGTGTTTAAACCGTTTAGTGATACCGCGACTGGAGCCGGCACTGCAATAGATGATGGATCTAATTTCTCAGAAAGGATTTGATCATGGAATACCTACTTGACCATATTCATATTATATGTAGAGATTTGAAGCAGATGATCAATTTTTTCGTCGAAAATTTCAGTGCAACCTTAATCAGCATGCAAAATTTTAGAGGGGCAGACGGCGCATCTATAGACTTGAATGGAACGCTTATAAATCTTAGAGTCCCATATGCACACGAGCGCTTCTTGAATAATCCTGCTCATAGGATGTATGGGTATCATCATATCGGTCTGCGGGTCGAAAATATCGACTATTGTTACAAGGTTTTAAATGAAAAGGGATTTATCTTTTCATTACCGCCCAAAGATACCAATGATCTGCGAATTGCTTTTTTTGAAGGACCCGAAAATATAACTATTGAGTTGGTGCAGACGAAATAATCAATCAGAAAATTGTCAAAATATCGCCATAGAATATCAGGGAAGATCGAACAAGTGTGTTTCGATAATGCTGAGCAATAAATCATACTACTGCTGGTAACTATATTTGTGAGAATATAAGAAATAAAGGAGGTCCAAGATATAATGAAGGAGACTAAACGAGAATTGATTATAGGTCCCCCTGTTCTGGCAGTTATTGATGTCCAAAAAGGCAGTTTCATGCCACCTGGCTCTTCGCCAATAAAACATATGCCCGATTTTGTAGAACGTGTATCTCGTATTCCGCGTTTGGTAAAAAAGGCCCGTCAGTGCAAAATTCCAATAATTTTTTTCCAGGAAGCTCACCGCCGCGACATGATAGATTTTGGCCGTGAACTTGACGGTGACGAAGATGTCCACCTTCTGGAGGGAGATGAGAGGACAGAAATAGCTGATGAACTGGAAATGCAAGCGGACGACTACTTTATACGAAAAAGGCGTTATTCCGGTTTTTTTGGGACAGATTTTGAGATATTATTAAAAGGCCTTAAGGCCAGCACTTTGATCTTTGTAGGTGGATTAACAGATGTTTGCGTGCACTATACATTTGTTGATGGCCATCAGCATGACTACTTTTGTCGGGTCGTCGAAGACTGTGTCGCTGGCTCCAGTGAGGCTGCACATGAGGCTTCCTTGTCTGCAATGGAATACCTGCAAATTAGGGCATGTAGGACAAGTGATGAGGTATTTGAGGCGTTCAATCAATATCGTCAAAAAAAAGCAAAAAATAATGATTGTAAAAAATAACCTAACGATCCCCAACTTTTGATATAATCAAAAGCCGATGATTTTGTAGATCTATCTGATATCACTGGCTTAACTGCAGTGGCTTTGTTAGAACCTAAAATCCCTCGGAGTTATACCCCGTGCCAGTTCGATTCTGGCCTCGGGCACCAAAATAGGGCTTGGAAGGTTTCACCCGAACCAGGCCCTTTCTCGCTTCCCGGCGTCTAAGCGGTTTGGCGGAAGATAATCCTTCTTCAAAATAGATTTTTGCGGTGACGTTGACATCAGCCTGGTTCCGACCTGGGACGGGTTCATTTTTTCCCGGTGAAGTGGTATACTAGGTAAACGCGGTCGGAATGTCAACGCAAAATTGACCCCCTCCGACAACCGAATTTTGACCCCTTCTTTTTTTGAATAAAAATATCCCTCCCTGCTTAGACAAGTACTTTCATAATCCGTTAACTGCTTTTGGTATAGC
>Ga0209052_1000160_pt1 | contig 24269 bp, 16 predicted proteins | sample WorMetHEROISLAND_2_FD_187409 | JGI IMG/M metagenome (GOLD analysis project Ga0209052, IMG submission 187409) | Marine gutless worms symbiont microbial communities from Max Planck institute for Marine Microbiology, Germany - Olavius sp. 4 HERON... | ecosystem: Host-associated > Annelida >...
CAAGCAGACGCAGACGACAAGTTTGGCTGGCGCGCATGCGTCAACGTGATGCATGCTGGGTAGGAGAGGTGACTTTGAAGGGCTCCCGAATCGTGTCGGAACCCGCCCCCTGTGGCTTCACCCAAATGCTAGAGCTACTGCAGAGTAATGCACTGTTCACCAGCAGATCTTTAACAGTGTCACAGGATATGCCGATTTCAGTTTGAAAAAATTGTACTGTACTTTGCATTGTCAACTTGACCTTTTGTAGATGCAAAAGGTGATTATGTGATCAGTGTGATTAAATTGTCACTGTTATCTTTTGACAGAGGAAGACTTCATAAGATGGATTACATGGTGTATATTGAGAACAGCAGTGATAGGTTTTCACTGTTGGACATGATTGAAAAAGACTGCGAAGCATCGCTGGATACAGATGAGAAGTGGCACATTTCTCACGGTGCTGATGTTATCCATACTGATAAGAATAGCAAACTGTTCGCCGGTGACTTGCGGCAGCCTGTCACACAGACTGTTGCTGCACAACTTACTGATACGTGCTGGATGGATTCGTCCAGTGTGAAAATTGTGCCAAGTGTTCAGGAGAGTGTAACAAGCGATGCCGCTGCCGGTGTGAACAGAGATCCGCATCTGCTCGTTAACCCACGAACGGTGGCGCCAGTTTTAGAAAACGATGCTGCAAAAGTTGCAGTTAGTGCCATGTCCGTTACCGACCATGCTGACGCGACCGATGTTTCGTTTTCCGAAGTCGAACCGAGCGCGAAAATAATAAAGATAGAGCCGGTAAATGGCGAATGTGAAATGTTGCCCGGCCATGCTCAGATTGTTTCATTAACGAACAGTGAGCGGAGCTACTCTACTGGTGCCGCGTTGCTGGCTCCCGCGTCGGTGAACGTGCCCAGTACGATGCAGGTCTTCCTGCAAGTTGCGTCAACTGTCGGCAACATTGTACAAACTGGTGGAAATGTCTGTTTTGTTGTGGAGCCGCAGACACTGTGCACTTCAGCTGTAACTCACACCTCTGGTACAGACAGTGTTACCGTTGCCGGCTCACAACTTGTCGATACTGATGCATCTGTCAGTCAAGAAGTAGGAAGTGAAGCGTATGAAAAGCCAGTGTTTTCTTACAGCTGCCTTATTGCAATGGCGCTGAAGAATTCTGATACTGGATCATTGCCAGTGAATGAAATCTATGCATATATCTTGTGAGTACCGTACATTCTCACTAGTTTTTATTTTGCATTGTACATAATATCTGGTGTATAATTCGAAAGTACAGTATGGTAATTGTTGGTGTTATACCTGCAGTCTATAGAGCAGTTTTATAAATTTTATTTAGTGTAATTTAACTGTTTCCTGTTGTGACTGTTTTAAGCTGGTGATAATGGTGGATGTGTGCGATGCTGGTGTCTTATTTCAGTACCAAGTCTTATTCTACACAACTAAGCTAAATTGTTGTCTAATGTAGTATTGATATTGTTGCGTTGGCTTTTGCAGAGAAAAATTTCCGTATTTTCGATCTGCACCTGATGGATGGAAGGTATGTTACATTTCGCACTAGCATTTGTGCCAAATATGTCATTGTGACTGTTTCTGTGTCTGGCTGAGTAAACATGTGGCTATATTCATAGAATGGTGTAGATATCCATACATAAATGTATACATTGTCTATTTTTTCCAGTGTTTGTCTGACATTGTTGATAATATTTGATATTGTGGTTATTGTGGTGATAGTGTGTTATTCTCATAGTGTAGAATGTGCACTGTGAAAATGTTGCACAAAAATAAGGTACTGCAGATGTTGTCTTGATTCGTGACACGACACTGCAGAATTTGCGGGAAGTAGGAACAGAATTAGGATGACAGAGCTGTGCTACATGCTTTATTATTCTTGCCATGCTAACACAGCACTGTCGCTCAAGGTTAGTCTGGTTCCCACAAGTGAACTTTCTGGAATTATCATGGCAGAACTTTTACTGGCTGGATGTCTTACCTGTCACCTGCTGAAGAACAAGCTTGTGGTACTGAACTACATGAAGAAATACAGTATTAGTATTGCACAGACTGTGAGTTAAGCAAATTGCCCTGTGTCATGTTTTAGAATTCCATTCGGCACAACTTGTCTTTGAACAAATGTTTCGAGAAGATTGAAAATCCGACGGTTAATGGCGGCTCACGAAAAGGATGCCTTTGGGGACTAAATCCTGCCAAAGCAGACAAAATGGATGAAGAAATAACAAAGTGGATTAAACGGGCTACCAAATCTACTGGACCTGTAAATGGAGGTAACGTTGTTGGTTGCTGTTATGTGATACGAGATTAGTTCGTAATATTAGTTTCCTGTAAAGCTTACAGTTTGCAAGAACTAATAGTATGGTATTTCAAAATATCATGGCATGTTTTTCCTGATTGTAAGTCATCCACTTAATATGTAGACATGTGCAGAAATAGTATCCATGTACTGCTAATCACCGTAAGTTCGTAACACGTGATCTCTTTGCAGAAAATATGACGTCCTTTAATTTCATATATCGGCAGATTTTGTGACATCGTATAGGGCCTGCCCATGGATTAGTTCATATTTCAGTGTCTGGAATGCAGCTTTATTGACTGCTGTGGTTAAGCGGAATGAATAAGTGTTTCAGTGTTTCTGTTATGTTTTGGGTCAGATTGGATTTACTGTATACATGTTCAGTTTACCATCTCTCAATTTAAACAGTTAATTGCAAACAGTTCAGTGTTTGAACTTTGAATGCATTTTGGTTAGATTAAATCTGTGACTCTTCAGTGAATGCAGTTTTGTGTTATCATCAATGTTGGCTGTGTGCGTGCCATCAAGTGATTTTACATCTGTGTAGAAAACTGTAGATTCAGTTTAGTATAATTGGTGAATGTGGATATGAGATGTGTAAGTCACAAAAAGAGAATGAGCAAATCGTGTCGATTATTGCCATTTTAGCATGGTGGTGTGGTGCAGTGGTTAACGTGTTTGTCTTAATCAGTGCAGTTGTTCTAAACCCGGCCCATTTAGTACATGGATGGATGACTGTCTGCAGGCAGGTTAACCATCTCAGTATGTAACAACCACCCAGGTTGACTCAGCCTTCTAGTATCCTCCCGGGATCATAGAACGAGTTTCAGCTTTCTAGCTGAGTACTAATAATAAATGGTGATGGTGAATGTAGAGTGTAGTCTATTGCTGCCTATAGGTGGACCTGTGGCTCAAGCCGATTGGCTTTGTCCAGTGGTTGGCAGCCACAACTGCCACATGACACTGTGATGTCAGGTGCCTGCCAACCAGATTAACTCTACACTATAAACATTGTCATTTGTATTCGTATTGTTATGATTATGATTATTTTCTAGAGCATTCGCTGTATGGTGCATGTGCAGTGTCTGGTGGAAACCTGGTTGACTGCTCTGTGGCTGTGGCGGCACAGAGTGGGGAATCTGCTCTCATTAATAATGCTACCACTGATGACTGTACAACAACCGGTTCTCAACAGCAAAGCAAAACCGGAAAGTTCACGGTACGTGTAAATCTGACGATGGCTTGAAACTTAGTGTGGGTGTGATTGAGCTAACTATTGGCAGTAGCTGTGTCGTAGTTTCACATTATTAGTGCACTAGATGTGACATATTTGAGTATTAGATATGATGTTTATTGAAATGCAAACATAATGACTAAAGTGATACAGGTATAGCAGTCAGTTACTGACACTCAGTTTCTTAGATGCTCCAATAAATGGGGTGGCAGAATGATTTCAAACATGGGGAGAGACACGCTGATTGATCATATTTTGTCCATCTGTATAGGTACGATTTTTTAGTGTTAAAAAACTTCTACAATTCAGTATTGGTTTCACAACATTTTTCGTAATTAGTTTATTTTATTTTTTGTTGGTTTTTGTTTTGTCTTTTTTTACATTTTGTTTTGTTTTGTGCAGCTCTGTAGTTGTAAAGTGAAACAGTGAGATGACATGAGAATGTTAACATGCCATGTAGGATTAGAACGATGCGAAGAAAGCTACCCTATACCCATTACCCACTATTACTGGGTCTGCTGATACCAATACAGAGTGAAGCACTGTGTAGATTTTTCAACTGATATACGAGGGTCGTTCCATAAAGTTACAAAACGGCGCCATTCCGTTAATTCTTAAAATATGAAAAATCCGAAATATACGTTTTGTAGGGAATTTAATTTTGAACATACAAAATTTTTTTGGGATTATGACGTCATTATTGTGACGTCATCTGTTCATTGAACACAGTCTATCGGTGTATTATTTTCTCCACCAGTCATAACTCACAATTCATAACTCTCTGTATGCAGCAGAGGAATGAGAGGAAAAAACGAATAAGCTTAACAAGTTAATGTTACCTCTCTTTAAATGTTAAACATTAGTGTTTCATTTTTAACATATCGTCCAAGTTCGTTTAAACATTTGTCCCATCTGTCAACAAGCTTCTGAATGCCCGATGCAAAGAACGATGCTGGCTGCTGTCCAAGCCACTGACGAACTATCTCCCGGTACCCAATACTGGTGAATATTGGGCAATACGCCAATGATGAATATGTTTGTAACGCTAGTGGTGTGCTGGTAGATTTGTCAGGACGTTGAGCAGCAGTCTAGTAGTTGTGCCTCGCAGTCAGAGCAGGAGTATTTCACAATGCTCGAGGACAGCTTCTCTTCTGATCCCATGCTTGCCGGTCTTGCTGTTCAGGTATGCATTTGTCTGTGTCGGTGAATATGAGTTGCTAATCATTATGTATATGAAGGCTGTGTGTGTGTCTGAAATGTGTCTCATTTTTGGATTAAATCATGAACTCAATAAATTAATAACAAATTAACCCACAATATTGTGTTTTTTGCACAATATTCACCAACTGTCAGGTTATTCTCCATCATTTTTCAAGAAACGTTAATTTCTATCGTAATGACTTAAGGCTGATGTAGGGTGTTTAAAAAACCAGTACAAATGGCAGGCCTGGGGCAGCCTTCCCGTCCGGTGCCAAAAGATGTACACCGTGTCTCTTCGTCTGAAAACACTGGAGGACGTGTATCTAAAACTAAGCATAATTTAATTTATGTATGAAAATTAGTAGAAATTTGTTTCACAGAATATTTTTTTGCATATTGCTTTATTGGATTATAGAGATTTTTGAAGATTTATATTTCACAAGGTATTGTGGGAATGCACTGCAGTCAAGGTGCGGTGGGATATTTAATAATCACGTTATTGCAAATTGTCCGCAGAATGTACCAATAAAGAATTTTGAAAATCGGTTAATAATTGGTGAACATATAGGCTATGACAAAGTGGGAAGTTTTTTTGAGACACAGTGTAGCTACTCCACTGGCAGCAGTGGTTGCTGAAACTTTACTTAACAACGAATAAAGGTTATAATTTTCATGAATGATCAGTTACTGATTCAACCTCTGTGTTTATTCAGAATGTTGATTGTATCGTGTACAGAATGGATTGTGGGACGACTTGACTGAGACGGATGAGTTGATGTCGACAGCGATGTCATTCAGTGGCAGCCAGCTAGCAGCCAGGACTGCCGTCAAGAAGAGCAGTACAGATGTACAGTCAGCTAACGCAGCAGCTCTGCTAGTGTCATCCGCTAACACCACCTGCCGCTCTTATCACTCTAAAGGTTGATACACTTCACTAATGTCAGTTTGCTAAGACTATAAAATTTTAATTTGCTTTGCTGTCGATCAGTATTGCTGTGAGGTCTGAGTTCTTGTGGATGTTGGCACCAGGAAGGTCACCCGGCATTCATGTCTTTGCGTGTGAAATTTGGTTGGCACATGTCGTAACTGTAAACTGTAACTTGTGACAGGTGAAAATTCTACTAATTGCTAGTGTTTGGTAAAGATGAACTGCAAGCCAAAAATGGCTTTTTAGTTTGCGATTACTTTCCATATTTTTCTCTTCATTTTATTTTGTGTATTGTATTTTTCTATTTTCCTTTCTTTTTAATTTTTGTTTGCTTTTTATGTTTGCATTGTGTGTGCTTGTTTGCTTTTCTGTGTTTGGTTTTAATGGGCCGGCGAAATAGTTTTCAAATAAAGTATCTAGATACTGTTGGTAATGTAGTGGAAGTATCTCTTTTATACGTCAGGTTAACACCCAACAATATGATTAATAATAACTCAGTGTGTTGACAAACAGTAATTTTATCTGATTGCGTGTACTTTCGATGTGTTAGTAATAATTTGTGAGCTGTGGGGTGTTTGTTGTGACAGCAGCCGCAGCGATCGCAATTACGTCTGGTCGTCCCGTGGTAGATACATCTGATGTTATCATCATAAGTCAGCCAGCCATTGGATGACATCCGCTGCACTGATAGCTGACTGTGGCATTATTATGTGTATTGGCTTTTATATTTACAACAAGTTACTAATACAGATGTACTTTCTGCTACAGCTACTAATTTATTAATTGTGCAATACAGATCAGCAGTTATTATGATGGAACATTGTCCTTTAAGGGTAAATGTATCAATAGCGTAGTGGCTGAGCGGCAACTGCCCTGCAACATAAATTTAGCCGGCCAAAAAAATGATGTTAAAAATCCACCATTTGGCGGAATTCCGGGGCAAAATTTAAATTTAGAGCACCGATTTCTCCTCTTGGAAATTTGCAGCTGTCTGTCAGAAAACTGCAACTTCACTCCTCTCACCCTTTTTAACCTACGACGCCGCTGCTGCCTGTATGCTGTTGACTTTGCCATCTGAACAATATGCCAAGTGCACTTTTTGCTTACAGTGGACCAGTTGTATAACGCATTAAACAGTTCAAGTGAGTAGGGGTGTTAATATTTTTGTTAATCACTGAATCAAACAATTGACACTGCACAGCCTAAACCTGACCTTTTTGAACTGGAAATTGGCACTCGGGTTACTCCTGCCGCCGGTAATATTCACACCAATTTGGGTTTTTCGAAACATTTTCCTTTCCAACTTAGCACATGGGCGAATGCCAAAATGGAATACTGTAAATGTATGGGGAAGACTCGTAATGCGGCCTGTTAGAACAACGCTGATCTCAATAAAGGGAACAAAATGCTTTCAGTGCACGCCTTAGATGCAATGTTTTGAAATTTTTTGAAATGATACAGGTAATTCTGATGCATATGCCAAATTGTGTTGATCATTTCACAAATACCAAAACGCTGATAGGATCCTGTATTTAGTACTTGCAAAATGTTAGTGGCGACTATTCAGCATCAGCTCATTGTCTGTACACAAGTTGCTATGACATGCTACAGCATGAGTGACTTGAACGTCATATTCATTTTGTGCGGTGCATTGCTTTCAGCCATTGGTTACATTTACTTCCTTGTCTTGTAGAACCTGATTTTTACACATATTTACCCAATGTTCAAACAAAAATGATGCAGCTGCAGGAAAACATTCTTGTCTGTAGCATTAGATATTATTGCACCTCTGTAGTTAGGACCTAATGGCGCTATTATTGTTGTTGGGCCAAAAAGTTATATTGTAGCAGTGCTTCTTGTTATTGCAGTTAAATGCTAGTTAGATAACAGTAAATTATTTTCAGTTGTTTTCCCGATGAAATTTTTTATGTGCAAGGATACAAACTTTTACGTACTACTGCTAACAGCATATTTGATGCAATATTTGATTAAATGGTAAAGAACTCATTGGGTTGCTGCGAAGGCTGAATTGTACCGTAAATAGGAAACTGCTCAGAAATGCAATGCAGAATGTGTACAAACTGTTGCAAGATCTCAGGGTTACAGACGACATTTATTTGTTGCTGTGTCCTGTTGTTTTATTTGGTGCCATTTGTACATTAATGGTGGTGTATATGTGCACATTATGTACAGTACAGATACTGTGTGTAAATGTTTACATGATTCTCTTCACAGGCAGCATAATCATGTACATACGTTTTAATGTTTACATTATCGTATGCGTTAGCTGTAAAACGTATTTTAATACACTGTATACTGCTTTAGCGTGGTGTTTTGCAAACGAGAAGAACCATGCAGAAAATAAATACAAAACCATCTAATAGGTATTGGATGTATTTTACTATCCTGATTTACAACCAATGACAGTGTTGATGCACACAAGGGTACATACAGCTAAACTGCACAAGAGTATTTTCTGGTACGATACGTGGCACGGAATACAAAGATTGGCAGCACAGAAGCCATCGTTAATATAACATTAAAAACACACGTGCCAATTCATCACAAATCTTAATTCCGGTAAACACTGTTAGCTCATAGCTCGTACGTCTCGGCATGGCGTGATCTTTTAGCAGAAACGAAGTCTACACTGTCTTGAGTGTTATGGACAAGATGCTTCTGCACAGAGAATGGCAATTTAACGAGACACAATGCACTACAGGTGCTTCTACAAATCCTGGGTTGACGGAAGCTACATTGCCATAATGAATGGGAGCTAACAAGGCCCATGAATAAAATCACATCACATCGAAATTACGGCTGCAGAAACTAACGCTTAATCGCACAATTAATTGCTAAATTAAATTAATAAATGCGTAACAAAGTTTTAACCAGTAAATTCTCAATATAACCCATGGCACTTAAGAAAGCTTTATGAACTAGATGACGACAAACATTTGCAAAGCAATCAAGGGAACGTTGTTTAGCCCGAACGCAACTGATTAAAACCAACGTATACCAATTGTCTCTGGGATCTTAATCGAAAATTAACAAGTAATTAATGTTTAAAGATAACGATTAAGCGTTAGTTGCCACCAGCCTTAGTCTAAATACATCTGTACTACGCCATCTACGCAAACGATCAAATTCAACCACGGGTTAATCAAAGTACGAACAGTTGGCAAGCAACGAGTTACAGTGCAATATTCCACCTACAAACAAACTAGAGTAGGATCATCATCACTTGGCAGGCAAGAACCACTAACAACGACTATACACAAAATGAGAGATGTTATGGCACAACCTGCCCACACTGAACATATCAATTAAAATCACACAAATCTGTCCAATCATGCTTCAATCCAAGATGCTGGCGTCGTGCTTAGAAGGTCAATATTAGTTCACACAGACCTGACAACACTGTTTTTCAGTAGCTGGAAAAGGAGAATTCCAGGCCTCCCAATAAAAACGACCAATCTTTGTGTGCGTAGTTTAGTTAACCGATAAAACCATGGTGCAAAATTGTGAAAACGCAGATATTGTCAATCATATGACATTGGCTTAAAGGGTTTGGAACACAGAACGGACTCAGGCCAGAGTAATAACTATCGCTTAGCACACTTGACTAAATACAACTAACCTTAGTAAAAATCGCAGGAGTACATAATATTTTCCCCAGACGTTCCTGGTCTGGAAATTTAAACTTAAATTCCAACACTTTCCAGGACTCCACAGACTCAGTAGTACGACCCTGGTAGTTACATGCACGTAGGTTTATCAAACAGCAACAGCAAGACGTGTTACTCTACACAAAAGCAGAGCCGAGACAATTAGCCGGCATTAAGCATGCACAGTACAGAGATCAGTTGAAATTATCAGGAAGTGGTAGGCATAGTGGCAACAGTGGCCGTAGCACCACTGCCTGACTTTGACGCAGCCATTCTCTCACACATAGCCCGAGCATAGGCAAGACGACTCGACAGTTCCCGGCTGCAGCCGAACTTCTCAATGAGCGGCATTCGGTACGTGCGGACAGCCCGCTGGTCATCAATGTACGTCACAGCGGCCATCAGTGGACACAGGATCACCTTCGTATGATCCTGGAAGAAGTTGATCTGACACACACACGACAACACGCACAGTCTTATAGCCGACCGGGTTGAATGTTCATTAATTGAGCCTGACAGCAAAACAAACTGAGCAACTAGCCTTACTTAACAGCTTCATTTCACCATTACTTCCTCACCCAGGGTTCCCACTCTGTTGTCATTTACGAATTCAAGGACTTTTTAAGCACCTTTCCAAGACAAATGTTCATTGGTTCACAGACCTGCCCCATACACTGCGACTGCAAGTCCACAAGCGTAAATAATACCATATAATTGCTGTACAGCATATGCATACAGCTAATGTTGTTATATTGTCCAAATACCACAGAACCATAGTAGTTACCAGTAGATACAGAGGCACCTTCACACTAAATAAAGTCTTCACACGCGACGTAGCCAAAAAGTCTACAACTAAATTTAAGCAGTTTTCAAGTACTTTTAAGCATTTTCAAGCACCATTATCAGTTTTAAGGACTTCTAAGTACTAAGGGCCTTGCATTTGAAAGTGTTAAATTTAAGCAGTTTTAAGGACTTTCAAGGATGTGGGGGAACCCTGCTCAGTGCTCACCATATAATGCTTCACCCAGTAGCATATGTGTTACGTCATGTATATGCTGTACTGTCAAATGGGAAACAGAAGTTAATCAAGAATGTGGAACCTGGGATAATGGATACTGAATTAACCAATTCTACGCAGATAAAGAATGCTTCCAAAAACTACCAGGTGTGGTTTGTGATCCAGACTAATATCAAAATATGGTAATCAAAAAAACCCCTCTGACCAAAACTGGTTCATAGATTGCTGAGATACGTGACAAAATGCCCATTTAAGTTTATGTGTTATACAACAATGGCAAAAAAAATCCGAGAAAATAATCTACAGTCCCTGAAAGAACCTGGACTGCCACCAGAATCAATGTGACTGATACCTAGTCTATGCCTCACCGCTGCTAAACATTCATCAGAAACTATTCAAAACGTAATTGAAATCAAAACTAAGTTGAAAGACTTTACATACACAGAGACACACAGATCGCTACAAAGTACAAAAAACAACCTTCTCAGCTGTGGTAATAACCATTCTTAGCTAATCAACCCACTTATGCATAACTGTACTAAAGATATATACATGAATAAAATACAACTGAAAAAAAAACAAAAATCAATGTTCACATAACATAACAGGAAATCGATGTTTTAACATGCAATACGACAACTAAAATGTTATAAAACCTGCAAAGTTCCATTGCTGAGGTGCAGGACGATGGCACTCCGAGTGCGGAACCACGTACGCAGGAACGGCAATCTTGTCATCTCGTCGCCCTCACGTGGTGCAATGTTAGCACCGGCCTGTGTCAACATCACAACATTGTGTCTGTTCATGAGTCATGTGTAGGGTCAGAAGAAAATCGTGGTAAAAAATGCAAAAAAGTCTCGGTGAAGAACTGAAAAAAGGACATAAATCGCGGCAAAATCACGACATCAAATTTCTTAGTTTCTTGTCATTAAATCATCATTCAGGCCTATGATGTATGTAACAGCATCACCAGCATATTATTTCACAACGCTTCTGTTAAGACGACAGCGTTACTATCCGTCTGTCGGGTCTCAGGTGCAAACATTTTAACATGCAACTCATTCTGTCATGCAGTCATTTTCAATTAATATGTAAAAGGGTGTAAATAAATTGGTGTGTGTAATCACTAATTCTTGGACCATCACACAAATTCAAGGTCGCGACAGGCCGCCAAAATCGCGGAAATCACGGCTTCCACAATTTCGAGCATTTCTTCTGACCCTAGCCATGCGCTACAACTGTTCCCGAAATGCACTTGACTATGCTTGGTACTTTGTCTCGGTTACATCAGTTCTAGTTATAAACATGAAGCTTACATGCCAAACTGCTAAACATCTGAAGAAATCTACTTCTGTGCATCAATTTAATGAAGGCATTGTTCAGGTCTAGGACCGCCAGTGTTGGTCTTGACGGTCTCAATTGTTTGGTCTTGCTCCCAACATGGACTCGAGCTTCTGGTCTTGGGACCCGAGCTTTGTGGTGGACTGGTGGTGTTGACATCAATGAATAATTAAGGACACCATGTTAAGACTACGACCTCTACAACACTTGCATGTTCTAACCGAGTATCGCAAACAATATTTGCAGCACAACCAATAAGTCAACGAGCCAATGTCACGTGTTTGACAGCTACCTTCAACAGATGTTCAGACATGTAGTTGCGGAAATACTTGAGCAGAGTCATCTTCTTCTGCAGCGCTTCGGGGTAGACCTTCAGCGTGTGGAAGTACTCCGTCCCATCTCGCTCAATGTACTGCACGTTCCTGCAGCAGAGACGATGACAGTCACAACATCACTACCGTCAGCAAATACAACGTTACAGTTGGATATAGCGAGAGACTGAAAAACTGACAATTTCTAAACATCTCTCGTAGTACTCTGGTAACAGAAACAAGGATAGAGTGTCAGCAACGAAGCATTTTCATTTCAGACCGAGACGTACTGAAACCTGTTGAAACTTCCTGAGGAAGAAGCAAGGCATCATAACATGGTCACTAACAACAGATTTATATCCACACTGAGTTTAAATGGCTAGTGCAAATTTCCACAAGCCCCGGGAGGGTAGCTACTAGTTAGTAAGTAGTGGCTACATCGACAAAGTCCGGACTTATGGTATTAAGTAGTTCATCACTCATCAGTACATCTGAAAACAGCCAGCCATACACCGAAGGTGTATCACACACAAACTACAACAGCAGAATAATCTACTATGTAGGCATACAACTTATCTTTACGTAAGTGGACTAAGTACAATATTGTACCGGTGGTCGACTGGACAGGTGGCAAAAACACACACATACCACTAAATCCAGTCATGTTCATGATCTTTCAGCAAAGGAGTCAACTAACAAAATGGTGAAACTACGCAACACGTACTCTCCATTACTGGTAAGCAGAACTCGTGTGGAGTCGTTGAACAGAACGCCGACACTGTTATCACACAGCTGATAGCCGAGTCCATACTTGTCACTGTAGTCCACCCACTTGCTGACCCAGTAGATGGGAACGGCCGCAGGATCCTCCGCCTCATCTGAGGAAAATACATTACATCACATCATACCAATTACAATAAAATTAATTGTCAGTACCAAGTGCAATAACAGTAATAGTCACAACAATGCTTATGGTGCTGTCATCATGGCACTGCCACTGTGCGAGTTCACCCACGAACGCTAGGCAACTGCCGATCTTTGGACCAAGCCTTAATGATAATGAACTGCTGGTGTTGACTAGCAGCTACGAGGGGCGCTCAAAAAGTTTTGCAACTTGCTATATTAGACTGAAAACCCTTTCAGAATTTACACACCAGTAAAACGTACATTTCTCTCATACTCGTAGGAGCATAAATCGCATGTGACGTCATTGTAATTTGTGACGTCATAAAGCATTAAACATGATGAACGATTTGGAGTGCTAACGCGAACAGCAACCAAATTGTCATGCACTATTCCACCAGCTCGATAGCATGTTATGAGACAAACTGTGATGACTGATGAAAGTGACCACAGACTCACCAGAAGCGGATCTTGCGTTATGTGGGAAATCCATGTCCACGTGGTGCAATAGGACACTGCATGTCTGCCAAATGGTAACCGCCAGTGTTGAGACACCCAGGCAAATACTCCCGAAAAAAATGGCAGGTTATTGGGTAAACCCACAGGCCACATTAAAAAACGTCAAAAAACCACACCTAACTTAATCCAATTTAGGATCTTGTTTCACTAATAAAGAAATATTTTATTCTGGTTAACTAAATTGTAATTAGAGCACTTACAACAATTTTAACTGTTTCTAACTAATAATAAAACTAACAATAAAACTGCGGTATCTCATATTAACCTGACGTGGAGAGTATCTATCTAGCAGTGCTCATCCTAATAAATGAAAATCCATAGAAATCCCAGAACCCATCAAGTTGGGCCTTCATACAAAAACCGGGTTTAATCCCCCAAAACCCCAACAGGTTTGGCTTAAAAAACAAAGTTTTCTGCAACCCTGGTAATGGCGCTGTTATCAATACAACGAGGTTGGTACAGAGAACAGAATTCAGACTAGAAAAGAAAAACGAGTTAACAGTGACACAAAATTTGAGCCTAGCAAGAAAGGTAACGTGTTTTACCAGTGGATTATTAAAAATTTGTTCTGATTGATTGGTTGATTTGATTTGATTGATATTGTTTGTCAAGCACATGTACCATTTCAATACAGAGAACTACTTGTGCGTACCCATTCTGCCATCATATATTCCACCATCTGTGATCCTTGCAGATTTGACTGACGTTAATATCGCCACCAGTTCGGACAAGTAATAGTCGGACGGCTCATCATCTATGCACAGACAACAGCTGCCGATGCTATTCACACTTTTTACCCAGTCCCGCTACAAGCTTTCAGTCTCTACCAAACTACGGCCAATCAACACGAACATCTGAAGGGTTAAGGACCGATTGTATGAACACCAATCAACAGCTGAGTCTACTCATCTTGCCGATTTGATTAGACTCAAAGTAAATGCCGTTGTATAAAACCAAAACTCGTCTTCAATCTATTCAGAAGTTGAGCAACCAATTTCCTCGCTCATCTATATCCAACTTTCAAATGGTGGATGAATTGAGTGTTAAGCAATAATTCACCCGTAATAAATCAAATTATAAGCAATGAAAATACCCACTCAATCAGTACACCTTACAATCGACCACCACGACTAAACCACGATATCTACCAGCAGTTTCTGCTGCAAATTTGATGCTCTCTCCGTTGAAAATATCCTCTACCGTATGTTTATATTTACACATGACGTCATCACCGACGAATCAGAATCGTCGTTACTTGTATCCAGTAAGTCAAATAAAATTTGTTTCATGCAATGAAATTTGTTTGACTGAGGAATTGAGTAGAATGAGTGAGTTGAGTAGAATCAACTGATTGTCATACAATCCGCCCTTAGGGTGTCTACAGTTCTTTACAGGAACTCCATCTCAGAGCTACGGTGCATCACCTGTCATACAGGATCAGTGTTACCTGCCACCAAACACAGATGAACGTGCCAAGGCTTAACATGGGGCAGGGTTGGCCGATTTAAATCAGCGCGATTTAAATCACTGATTTCAATCGCGATTCAAATCAATTGATTTTTTCGTCAAAAAAAATCGAGTGATTTAAATCGCACTGACGATTTCACTTACCAATGAAAAATTATAATAAACAGGATGAAATGTATTGTTTTATTGCTTTATCCTGCCCACTATTCAACTTATTCAACTCGTCGACAACTGATTTTAGTTTATAGTCACTGGTTCAGGAACTTTAATTCTGTGCAACATGCAACTCACAATGCAGTTTAAATTGTTTAATGCAACAACTATGCACAACAGGACTGAAAAATGCAAAAAAAAATCCGATTTAAATGAAAATAATCTGATTTTTTCGATTTTTATTAACAATCATGATTTTTTTTCAACCCTGACATGGGGTACTCAAATTACCTACCCCAGGGCGATGGAAGGGTGAGATGACATAGGTGGTTGGTTATACACTGAGATGGTTCACCTGTCCATAGACAGTCACCCATCCAGGTACTAACCGGGTCCGGTGTAGAGCAACTATGTTGATCGGACGCAACATTTCAACCACTAGACCGTGCCACCAGCTAACAGAAATTTAGCAACACTCAACAGATTCAGACAAAGTTTGCTCACCATTATGTAGTCATAGAAACAATTTCAAAATCTGACAAAATAAGACAAAGTTTGTACTGCGGAGTTACATAAAAACACAGCCTCACGTAACAAACTAAGATGTTACTGACGACACAAGTGACAACATAACACTTATCATGAAACACACTTTCAGCGCGCTTGAACACGTGTTCAGCTTTCATAGCCAGAGCAGCAGCTCCTTCATTGAGCCCAGCAGCATCCTTGTTGGACTGAACGTCTGTGCCACACGTACACAACACAATATGAAATGACAAATTCAGCACAAACAACCATGGAATGCAACATGGAATGGGATGTCAAATAAACAGATTCTGATCTAGTTGCAACTCAAGCACAACTGCACCTGCTTATCTGTTACAGGCCCACCACTGACGTTCGTGCCACCAAGCATGCAGTAACCTCACAAAGCTGTCAGTAAATTTTAGTGCTGCTGAACAATCGAAAAAATTTTAATCATGATTAATCGCACACTAATTAATGAAAGCTGAGACAACACTTTCACATCAGAAACAAGTTAATATCCACACATCCGCTTGTGTACTAGTTACTAATGCTGACAACAGAGTCTAACATAACTTTATTTTGATTGCCACATTTCCCACATTCCCACAATGATTCATGAAAAACATGTACATGTTTCCATATAGAGTAACAGATATATGTAAACTACACAACATATACCCAATGTGTTGCTATATTTAGAAACATGTACAAATGTACATTTTTTCAAGAAACATTGTGGGATATGTGATATGGTGGAAATGAGAATACAACTTTAGTTAAACGATTCAGTCATGTTTGTAAGGCACTAAGTTCAGTAAACTCAAGATTCTCGCTTGGCAGCTTCGCCAAATAATTCAAAAAATGTGTAACGTAATGAAATTTTTGATTGCGATCAATTATTTTTATCCAGAATATTACCTTAATGCATTAATCAACTTCAGCTCCAACTGTGATTAATATGCGGCACTACAAGCAAAAGTGATAAGAAGGTCTCAAGTACAAGTACTGTGCTGTATGTACATCATACAAAAGTACAAGCACTACCACAAGTTTGTTTTGTTATATTAAAATATCTAGAACGCACCATTCACTTCGGTCAGTGGTTTTCGAGAGACATCGATCGGCTTCAGTGTGTCAAATCGAGGTGCCATCGTGAGGCAACTTGTCGGAAGACCGGCCGGCAGAAAACCTGCAACAGTCCACATGTAGATCACAGGTTATATCGGCAGAAATTTCACTTTCTTCCACCGAGTCATGCCACTTGGAACTAAATGATAAACGATTAGTTACCGAAATGTACCTACTCTTATTCATGTACAAAAGTCATTTATGCTACTAGAGAGAACACTTTACACACTGTTTTAACAGCCACTTCTACGTAAACTTGGATTAGCCCATGTTTCCCCCATAATTTTCAGTCTAAACTATGGTTTTAGAACTAATATCTCATTTACAAGGACAAGGCTCGGTGATAGATCGTTAGCAGTCACCAGCCCACGAGTCTTGGAACTTTTTGCCTGCTGCGATGCAAACGGTAGAAGACTACAAACAGTTCAAAAAGTTGCTAAAACCACTTTTGTTCAATTAGGCTATGGCACCCTGTGACTTTGCTTTAAGCCCCATGTATAAATTGACTTCATTATTATTATTATTATTATTACAAATATGGCATATTGGTGTGAAAACAGACAGATGGTCAGTGCAGACAGAACCTGCAGTGAAAAATTCATCATGCAGAACTTGTTCCATGGTTGGTCGCTGCGTAGGATCGGCCTGCAGTAACCGCTCGATCAGACGCTTGGCTGGCGGTGACATGCGTGATACCGGGATGTGGTACTCGTTCTTCTTTATCTTTGTGTACGTGTCCTTCAAGCACGACGTCTCGAAAGGCGGCTTGCCAACAAGCAATGTGTACCTAACACAATCGGCACCGGGATTGCAACACAGCCCTTGGGAACACACTTAAACTTCTTATAGTATGAACATGACAAACAATATCAATCAAATCAAATCAACCAATCAATCAGAACAAATTTATACTGCACCAATGCACCATATGTCGCAAATGAATCAGAGGAGCATTATAATAATGGCAGGGACTAGGCTTGAGTTTGAGTGTTCGGTGTTCACGTTTACAATGTGCAATGTCAAACAGTTCGGTTTTCAAATTACACTAAAAAGGTGCTGAAGCATTGCATAATGTCTGAACTCTATTCGATCTGTGAGCATCTGACACACTGCTGAGTGCTGACGTTCAGTTTCACTAGCCAATGCAAACTTTCATTATATTCACAGTTCACACTTTCACACAGTATTCGATCTGTGAGTATCTGACATACTCGATGATCAGACCGTCACAGCTACATCACTAAATTCTTTTAAGAGGAAGCTCTCTAGACTTAGAAGACGGTCGATGGGTCTCTTCATGGACGACTCTGTTCGCTGCCCAGTTTACTGGCTGACCTCATCTGGTGAGTAAAACACATCACTGTAAAGGTTCTAATAAAAAGTTCTGAGAAGTTCAGCTTATGCAGACAGAGCAGTTTTCTTACCTACTTACTTAATAGCTAAATGTTTTAGAAATATATATATATATATATATATACTTAACAAAATACAACAAACTGTTTAAAAATTATCAGAAATCAAGCAATAAATCATCTATACGTACAAAATACAACCAAGTGACCACGAATCAACTTCATAGCTATGGCCTCTCTTGCCAAGAACCTCTGGTGCAATGTAGTTTGGTGTGCCACACAAAGTCCTATCACCAGACATACAATATCCATTCTCAACATCTCATTTATTACAATATTATATGCATAGTCAGTAAATTGTATGCGGAAAAACTCAGCCCTGATTATTTCTATTAACCAGGTCAAACTGACTCAAAAAGTATGTCACAATCATTACTAAGAAAGCTTTCAGTTTCTGCATAACTGGCCTACTTTCAGGATATATGCCACGTTAGGTCCATCCCAATTACAGACATTTTTAATTTTTCTAAATTTTCCAACAAAAAGAATCTGCTACAAACTACATGCTGAATACTGCACAAATTGAAAAAAGCACAAGGACAAGATTGACGGCTAGTTAAACATGAAAATTCTGGTAATGAGATATTCTACTACTGTACAATATGCAGGCTCACAAACTGTGAATTCTTATAGAACTGTTACAGGGTGCATATATTGTAGCTCTTCATAGGAAACCCATCTCAGAGTTATGAAGCAATGACAAGAGTCACTGAGTGTATAGTTTAAACATACTCATTATTCACATTAACTGATATAAAATCATAAGACATTAACAAGGCAAGATACAAAAGGCAAAAACATGCTTCTCGCTCATACATACATCTTAACTGAGGCAGTGTCAGATATAGCTAATTCTCAGTATCTCAGTTGGACACATATTGTGTGCAGCCTGCGTCACTGTCAACTGGATGCATCATGCTTGGTCTTTCTTAAGGCTAATTAAAATTCGTACATAAGTAAGAAGACAGCTCTGAACAATATTTTTGGTATAACAAATATGACAGCTGTGAGAGAGATCACCGTATCATGCAACAATGTTAGCATGTCTTACATCTACAAAACTGTTAGTAAATTGTTTCAGTATATTTGCATTCGCCATACTCGGCTGAATGAATAATATAACACATTATCGCTATTCGGCCGAATAGCAAAATCCACTATTCGGTACAGGCCTATGAATGACAAATAGCACGTACTTTTTACGCTCCCCCTCGTAGTCGACTCTTGTTGCGAGGCCAAAGTCTCCAATCTTCAGTTCCATGTCATCATTGAGGAACAAGTTGCCAAGCTTCAGGTCTCGATGAATTACGTGGTTCTTGTGCAAGTAATCAACGGCTAGCACTATCTGATGAACAAAATATCGGCCCTCGGGTTCAGTGACGGCTCGGCGACGCTTATGCAACTCCATCAGCGACTGATATCACAGTCACAATAACATGACACCGTCAGATGAACTCACACACACTTTGTAACAACTATCTTACTGTAAGATATATACCAAAAATAATAATTAATTATTTCTTGGAAGAACAATCAAGGATAACAAGTAGGTAGTAAAAAAGCCAACAAACAAAAAACCAACCCTGCCCGTACAATTCATACTAAATACATACATATATTTCTTACATATATGAAACAAGACTGCCAACATTATGATTATCATTATTACTATGATTCCGTAGTCTTGCATTACTAACCAAGTAACCATTATAGGATGAAACAGAAATAATAAATGAATCCATATGAACAGAAAGCTTGATGCAGATGGAAATTATCTGTATGTTATAAAACAAGTTCAGTTCTCACCCGCCGACGACACAACTCCAGCAATATGTAGACATTGTCATTGTCCTCAAAGAAACCGTGAAATCCAACAATGTGTTTGTGGCCGACACCACGATGAATGTTTATCTCCTGCGTCATCTGTATTAACCAGACCCAGAAGAACAGTAGCAAACATCTCAGAATCTGTTACTGTTATTATTACAAAATAAACTACTCTACCGAGCGGGCCTATGCAGTGACCACGAATTGGTGTATATTCACTAGCACAACTAACTGCAAACAAGCTTAACAGCTAACTGCAAAAAGATCAGAATATGATGTGTACCATAACTCAACAAATGCAAACAATTAGTACTAATTTTTAACAATGCAAAAATTCATGCTGTGAAACTCAGTCTGTATTCACATAATTCACCAACACCAACAGCATTAATACAATCATGGCAAATTCAGGCAGAGGCCATGCAATGCCTAGATGTCATTGCAGCACAGAGAATTGACGACACATCACCACAACAAATCACCAAGTCAAAAGTCAGACAGCAGACAGCACTTTACAGACGTTACGCTACTGTCATAATATGCATTATGCAAGATTGTGCTAGTATATACAGTATTTCTGCAATGACTGTCTGTAAGATTTCATACACTTACCACCCATTACTACTCACTACTCATAAGATGCACATAATCTATAATTAAGAACCACAATCAGAGTATCTCACACATTCTACATTTCTCGTTATCAGTATAAATAGCCAAAAACTTCTAAAAATGAGTATGATATAATGGTATTCCAAGCTAGCAAACCTTCTCTCTTTGATGCGGCTTGACAAGAAGTGTCTTTGGAACAATTTTGCCAGCAAACACCTGCTTCGTAACAGAATCTGTCAACTCATAGCACTTTGCAAAGCCACCCTACAGTGCAACATACACGATACACAATATACTCTCACACTGTTGTCTTCAAACCAACATCAGACTAGCTGTGCAACTAATGCATAAAATCTCTTTAACAAAATTGTAATGATAAGTAAAGTACAAAAGTGAGAAGTAAATTTGAAAGCAAATTTTAAATGTTTTTTTTGTAAAACGTATCATCAGGATAACGTGTGCCAAAAATAGTAAAAATATATTATAATTTGTTAAAAGTTATTCACGAAAGACTGTGGGTCCTTTTTCTATCGGGACACGGTGTATATACATGTTGCCAGAAATGCCTGTACAGTTAAACCTCATTTTATCTTGCCATTGTCTGTCTAGGGCTAAATGACGGCAAAAGGCGAGGATGGCAACTTATACTGAATGAGCCAGTGACCCAGCTGTCTGCTAAGATGGCTAGGTTGTCATGTGTTTATGCAAGTAAACAATCACAGGTTGGCACTTGGCAGCTCACTGTCGACCGCCACCTAGTCATTCGCCATCATTAGCAGTTCGGCAGTGACTGATGATGGCAAAAATGGTGTGGATCAATACATCTCATTCTGTGATATTTAGCAGCTCTGTCACTTTGCTAGTCGGCACGTGGCTGATTCTAACGACTGCATATGTGGGGCACCAGTACCCGTGACCGTGTACGAGTGTTTCTTGTGTCATCATAGCCGCTTCTCCAACTTGAGAACTACCTGCAACTGCATGTACTCAGGCAACAGCACAATATGTCATCTGTTCTGTTTTAAATCAGAAAACACATGTTGTATGAAGAATAATTTGTTGAGATGCGGGAGTTCAAAGGTATATAACTGGTTGGAATTTTAATTACAAGCTTAAAGTTAATCATCAAATTTTTTATTAAGTAAAACCCACCAAAGTAGCTGTGACCGACAAGGACAAATCGACATTATCCCACAGGTGCGTTTTTTTTGAAGCCTGGCCAGGTCTGACCAGCTCTGGTCGTTTCCGAGTCGTTTTTCTATTGTTTCCGAACAAAAGTTTCGCGCTTTTTAATCGTTCTCGAACAGCCCGTGTCGATCCAAAATCGTTCCGGACCAATTCTGCGGAAACCCGGCGTGGCGGGGGGAGATGAGTGGCGTCAGCCAATCAGATGTGTTGTTTACAATTGATGGTTTTCAAGCTTCGTGGTAGGCTACTTATATATACCAATTAATTTAGTTTTATGTGGTTTACTGTCCTTAAAGATTGTACGGGTGTGCAATCATCGGCATGTTAGCCCGTACTTTTGTGTATTGAGAAAATAAATTTGTACGGCAGAAAGAAATTGTGGGCGTGGCAACATCTCTTCCGAGTTAGTGCATGGCGTTCTTTTTTGCAATCGACCCGGAAATATACAGGTGTAGACCCCCCCCCCCCCGTTGTGCGGGGGCGAATAGGCCAGGTGGCGAATAGTTCATGTGGCGTAGTGTACAGTGGGCGAAAAGATCGGGGAACGAAACAGCAAAGAGGCGAAAGAGCCGCAAATGAATTATCTTTAACAGACGAAAATGTTTTTTAAATCACATCCGGTCTACAGACGAACCACATACTTTGCCTAGAAATCGTCCTTTAAGATATCGTTTTTGCGTTGTCGGGTCGAATACAACGTCTGGTACATCAGCTGGTTTAGATTCATCTTTCTTCAGACTCATTTTTTTAATATCTGGCATAAATAATTACAAATGTAACTCGAACACAACAAATAATCAACTTCAAAACCCGCGAAAGTAACGTACTACTGTGTATACAACTGTAGTGATTGGCCACGGCGTGTCATGAAAGGTCGGCTGTGATTGGTCATTGCATTATCTGCATTCAGAGTGTTCATTGATCAGACTTTATGGATGCAGGCAACAGGCACGTTGCAACTTGCAACTTGCAAGTAGCAACTTGCAGTGACACAAGAGACCGTTGCCACTTGAACAGCAACAAGCCGTATTTTTAGCCTATTTTATGAACACGTTTATTCGTCCAAGTAGACAACCAACATACAGACAGACAGACAGCTATATACAGATAACAAGAAATCTGAGCTAATGCTGATGAGACGCGCCGCAGCATCAGTTTAATTTCGTACGCAGGTTGTCTTGGTCTATCTGCAGTATATTTCAGCGAAAATTCACTCTAAGTGTGCGTTGCAGCCTAAAATAGCAAAAAAAATCACTTAAAACCCATACTTTGGGGTTCAAGGTCGTTCAAGATCATCGATGTTCGTACCCCCGGAAAGCTCGTCAGCAGTGCTTGTTATGATATGCAGCAAGTCTGTGTCTATCTGCAACCATTCTCGTGCTAGATTAATCGACAGTAGCAGAAATCGCACGTTTTCAAGGGGGTACCCAAATTTGATGCGCTCGTATGGAGGATAGGCCTATTCCTTGAACCTATAGGGGGTCAAACTTTACACCATTGAAATCTACGTTTTTTCAAGGTCATCGATGCTGGTACCACTGGAAAGCTCGTCGGCAGTGCTTGTTATGATAAGCAGCAAGTCTGTGTCTATCTGCAACCGTTTTCACGCTTGATGAGCCAATAGTGGTAATTAATAAATAACGATTTCAAAGGGGGGGGGTACCCCTCTTTGATGCCCTCGTTCGAGGGGAGTCTCTTCTCCCACTGGCACCAAATTACCTCATAAGAAACTAGAGACTCTAGGCTATCATATAGTGAAGACCCGGAGTCTCTATCTCACCTGGCCTTGAATCCGTACCGGGTCGTGACGGACAGACAGACGGACAGACAGACGGATAGAATTCCCATAGCTAGTACGCGCTCTCAGCGGTACCTGCCGGTACAGCTGTGGCGCGTAAAAAAACAGCACAAACCTACAGGTAAAAATGTCTCTAGAGGCTACTAGAGAAAACAAGTATCAAGTATATATTAAGTATCAAGCGTCACCTGAGTAGATCTCACAGTTCATGCTGTAGATAGCCAACCAAAGTTTTGCTTAAGACCAAAGTTCAAGACCGAATTTTTACGCGCCACAGCTCTGCCGCCAGGTACTGCTGAGGCGCGTATTAGCTATGGGAATTCTGTCTGTCTGTCTGTCTGTCCGTCCGTCCGTCACGACCCGGTAAGGATTCAATGCTAGGCGAGCTACGATAGAGACTCGACTTCACCATATGATAGCTATGGAGTCTCTAGTTTCTAATGAGGTAATTTGGTGCCGCTGGGTGAGGAGATTCCCCTCGATAATTTGGTGCCAAAGGAGATTCCCCTCGAACGAGGGCATCAAAGAGGGGTACCCCCGCCCCTTAGAATTCGTTATTTTACCACTATTAGCTCATCTAGCGTGAAAACGGTTGCAGATAGACACAGACTTGCTGCTTATCGTGGCAAGCACTGTCGACGAGCTTTCCAGCGGTACCAACATCGATGACCTTGAACGACCCTGAACCCCCAAAATAGGGGTTTTACCGAATTTTCAGCGATT
>Ga0209052_1000161_pt1 | contig 24268 bp, 18 predicted proteins | sample WorMetHEROISLAND_2_FD_187409 | JGI IMG/M metagenome (GOLD analysis project Ga0209052, IMG submission 187409) | Marine gutless worms symbiont microbial communities from Max Planck institute for Marine Microbiology, Germany - Olavius sp. 4 HERON... | ecosystem: Host-associated > Annelida >...
TCCCGTGGAAAAAGTTTCCATAAACTGAAAAACGTTCGTAGTATCTTTACACATTGTTAATACCTCTCAGTAACTGAGAGGTATTATATCGAATGATATCTTGTGGTCGAAAGCATATAAATCCCAAAAATTTACCACTACCGAATAAAGTAAATATAATGAGGTATTGAAGTATAATCGTTTTACGCGTCGCTGCCGACGTAGGTCGCCCCGAACACCCAGAGTCCCATCCGCACCAGGGTGGACTGAAGTTTCTGTTGTCGCGCAAAGCCGGATCCCACTTGATCTGGTCCCAATATACCCGTCATATACCCGATGCACGTGAATAGCTTGGTAAGCGAGGTGCGTCGATGGTGCCCAAGCGCAAGGCGCGACGAGAAAGGATAGCCGGCCCGATTGCGACGGTGGAGCCGACAGGCTTCACGGGCATACCGGAATGTATGCCCCGTATCGGAAGGCGAAGTAAGGACAGCACAGCCTTGCGGCGCAATGCCGCTGGCGGGTTCGAGAGGCGTGCACCGGTTGTGACGTACCAAGAATCCGGCGCACGGAAGTCGGTTGGGCAAAGCCCGGAGGATGTGGTGAGCCGCATCTTGGGGCTTGATTGATTAACCACGGAACGCTCGGACCTCTCCGAAATGTTTTCCGTTTGTTCCGTGGTTGGTAGTGGTGGCCTTTAACTGGTAGTAAGGTAGATTGGGCTGCTGTGCGGCCCGGTAGACCTGGACGACCAACCACACTATCAATTAAAGATTTACCACTACCCCGTGGTTTAGGTCGTTGGGCTCGGGCCTTCCTTAAGGATGTTGCGGTTCGCGCGAGGTTAAGCGTGCTCTTCTTGCTTGCCCGGTTCCTCCGCGCTCTCCGCTTCCTACGCCCTTTGCCCAACCGACCCGATTCGTTTCCATGTCGTGATCCTAATTTCAGCTGTGATGATGATTATTCGGTGGTCCTGTTTTATCACACGGAAAACGCAGACATGGGGGCGGATCGGTATACAATGGGGCACGGGGACGAGAGATAACTTAACTAGAATGGGAGAGACCCATGTCCAAGAAACATCCAATCGTTGCGGTTACCGGCTCTTCAGGCGCGGGCACGACGACCGTCAAGCGGGCCTTCGAGCACATCTTTTTCCGCGACGGATTCAATGCCGCCATCATCGAAGGCGACAGCTTCCATCGCTACGACCGCGCCGAGATGAAGGCCGAAATGGCCAAGGCGGCGGAGGCACATCGCAACCTGAGCCACTTCGGATCAGACGCGAACCGTTTTGACCTGCTCGAGGCGCTGTTCAAGAGCTATAGCAAGACGGGTACCGGCAAGAAGCGGTACTATATTCACAGCGACGAGGAAGCGGCGGAGCTCAATGCCCGCCTCAATACCGACCTCGCCCCCGGTCAGTTCACCCCGTGGGAGGACATCCCCGAGGGTACAGACCTGCTCTTTTACGAAGGCCTGCATGGGCTGATCGTGACCGAAGAGCATAACGTCGCCCAGCACGTGGATCTCGGGGTCGGGGTTGTTCCCATCGTCAACCTGGAGTGGATTCAAAAAATCCACCGCGACAACCTCGAACGCGGCTACTCCGCCGAGGCCATCGTGGACACCATCATGCGCCGCATGCCGGACTATATTACCACCATCGTGCCCCAGTTCACCCTGACGGACATTAATTTCCAGCGCGTGTCGACGGTTGATACATCCAATCCTTTCATCGCTCGGGACATTCCGACCCCGGACGAGAGCTTCGTCATCATCCGGTTCCAGGACCCGCAAAAATTCAACATCGATTTCCCCTATCTGCTGTCCATGATCCACGATTCCTTCATGACCCGCCGCAACAATATGGTGGTTCCCGGAGGGAAGATGGGGTTCGCCATGGAGATCATCCTGCAGCCCGTCATCGAACGGCTGATGGACGCACGCAACAAGTAATCCCTTCGCCCCCCGGCGGCAGCCCCGCCGGGCGTCATCCCCGGGAAGCGATCTCGAACCTCGAACCCTCCGGTCCCCCAAACCGCGCAGTCCGGTGTTATTCAGCGCCGACCGATAAGGCGTCTGAAAGTCCGGTCTCCGAACCACGCCGAATCATTCAAGATTGGTCTCGTTCGATCCTGGCGCTGTCCGGCGTTATTTTGGTGCTGCCCGAGATGGCGTCTAATTGGGATGTCGTGGCCATATAAGGTGTGAAAACAGACAAGGCGTATGGACACCCGGCCAGGACACAAATAATTAGTCGTCATTTACTTAATTGTTCTTGCGCGTGACCCGCGAGCCATGTTAGCTTCATGCGTCATGGCGACCGGGTTGAAGCGGTATGAATTCAGCGAACGACTGGCCGATATCCTCGGCGAGTCCCACCGCGATCTGCGTTTTCGCGTAACCATGCTGGTAGCGGGCGGCCTGGTCGCGCCGGGTCCCCGAGGGCGCGGCTCACCACCGGCGACCCCCCACTATGCCGCCAAGCTCCTGCTCGGGTCCATGGCTGCCCCCCAGCAGGCCCATACGGTTGAGGCCATCCGCTGCTACGAACGGTTGCGCCCGACCACCCGCACGACGGACCCGACGGCATCCCGCGTCACTCTGGGTCTGCAGTTCCCGACAGGGCCTGCAAGCCCCCCGCCCGCGTTGCCGCTGCTCTCCGGCCACCGCACCTTCGGGGAGATCCTGGCCCGGCTGTTGGAGCTCGCCGCGCTACCGGAAACCAGGGGGAGCCTGGCACGGGAGCTGTACGGAATCCGGGTCAGCCGCAGTTATCCGGTGAGCGCGGTGCAACTGGGTGCCTGGTCCGAGGGACGACGCAACGTTATTACCCAGGGTTACGGGCCGGCGGGGGGAGAACGCCCCCCGGTGTGGCTCGATCCGGAGCGGGACGGTAACCCCAATCCCGGTCTCTGTCACACGGTGTTCCTGCCGGCCGCCAAGCTATTGGAGATCGGTAAGCTTACCAGCCTTCCAGATCAAGAGAGGCCCCCCATGATTAATCTAGGACCTAAAGTGGCGCGCATTTCAAAGCTCGCCGACCTCGTTCGCCAGACCCGTTTTCGCGGTCATTGGGAACAGCTGCTGGCGGTCCTGGCAAAGGTGCAGGCCTGGTCGGACCGGGTCGATACGCGCGCCGGCAAGCTCGTGGAGGTGCGGGACTTTGGCTCGAATCCGGGACAGCTGCGGATGCTCACCTATGTCCCCGACCGGCTCCCGGCGGCGGTGCCCCTGGTCGTCCTGCTGCATGGCTGCACCCAGTCTGGGATCTCGTTCGACCAAGGTACCGGTTGGTCGACCCTCGCCGATCGCCATGGTTTCGCGCTCCTGCTGCCCGAGCAGCACTGGACCAACAATCCGTTACGCTGTTTCAACTGGTTCCGACCCCAGGATACCCGCAGGAACGAGGGCGAGGCCTTGTCCATCAAACAGATGATCGACCGCATGCTCGAGGACCAGGGGCTTGACCGGCGGCGGGTCTATGCGACCGGGCTGTCCTCGGGGGGCGCGATGACTTCCGTGATGCTGGCGACCTATCCGGACGTGTTCGCGGGAGGGGCAGTCCTGGCAGGGGTGCCCTATCGCACGGCGGACAACATGCAGGAAGCCTTCGAGAGCATCTTTCAGGGCCGCGGTCGCAGCCCGCGTGAATGGGGCGATCTGGTGCGGGACGCCTCTCCCCACCGGGGACCCTGGCCCAAGGTATCGGTCTGGCACGGAGACGCCGATTCCGCGGTCAAGCCCCTGAATGCTGATGAGACCGTCAAGCAATGGACGGACGTGCACGGGGTGGCGGACAGTCCCCCCGTGGAACGGACCGTGGATGGCCACCTGTGCCGGGTGTGGCAAGGGGCGGACGGTGAACCCCTGGTCGAGTCCTACACCATCAGGGGCATGTCCCACGGCGCCCCCCTGAGTACTGGGGACCGACCCGACCAATGCGGCACCGCGGCGCCCTTTTTCAACGATGTCGGCATCTCCTCCGCCTTTCACATCGCTGGCTTCTGGGGCCTGCTGGAACGGGAATCGGGCGCCGTGGCGGCCGCAACAGCCACTGCTGGCCGGGCGCGACCCGAGGTGATCGGCCCGTCACGGGACTCGGGCGGCGACCCCTCGGGCCATGGGCAGCCGGAAGAGATCTATGTACGGGGGGACCACGAGAACGAACAGGCGACCGGGTCCCATGCGCGGCAATCGAGATTGGGCGGGACCGACGCTGGTTCCGACGCCGGTTCCGAGTCGGTTGCCCACGGCATCCTCGTCGAGCCGTCGGAGCCAGAAAGAGGAGGGAGCGGTCCGGGGCCTGGTGATCGCGCCTTCGGGTCTGGCGGCGGAGGGGGCGTACCCCTGGGCATCGATGTGCACGGGATCGTCCGAAAATCCCTGGCAGCGGCCAGTCTGGTCCAAGACGCGACCCCTGCTGCCGGAAGATCACGCGCCGTCGACGGTATGCCCTTCGGGATCGACATACCGGGGATCATCGGGACCTCCCTTGAAGCGGCAGGTATGCTCAGGGGCTCCGCTACAGGCCCGGATTCCGAAGCATCGGCGCGAGAAGCGGCGCAGGAGACAGCCGACTCCGGTTGGGAGGGCGAGGGGTGGGAGCTGCTTACCGACGCTGCAGGGAGACCCAGGCTCTTCGGGCAGGCATCCTCTGGCCGCGCATGTGAAATGGGCAGACAGACCCGATCCACATCACGCAGGATCCTGCTGGGCCCCAACCCAGAGCTGAGCTATGTGCGTAGGCTCAATCTCGACGCGGCGGTGAACGACTACACCAGCGCCAGCTTCAGCGTCCTGGTGGACGGCACGCCGGTGGACGAGGCCTCCGCCGTCGGCATGGAGCATGTCGAGGCGGAATGGCTGCAGCGGTCGGATATCGACCTGTCCCGGTTCGCGGATCGAACGGTGACCCTGACCTTCAAGGTGGCCGCAAGCTCGAACGTCCGCGGTGAAGTGTCGGCCAGGGCCTGGGTCGATCGGATCCGGATAAAATCGGTCGCGCCTGTTTGTTAGGGCCTGTCCGGCTGCGAGAGCAGGAAGGCAGTCTTGTGGGATTAAGGGCTGTCCGAGCTGCTCGCTAATCGGACAAGATTAACAAAATTGGTAGTGGTGGAATTTAACTGGTAGAAGGTAGGTTGGACTGCTGGGCGGCCCGGTAGACCGGGACTCTCAACCACGTTATCAGTTAAAACTTTACCACCATCACAAGATTTACAAGATTAACAGGATTTTTTATCGGGTTTTGGCCGACTGCCGCGCACAGGAAAAACCCCGTCAATCCTGGGCATCCGGTTAATCCTGTACCATTAGCAATTGGCACAAGCTCCTCTTCCTGCGGGAGCGGGTTGGGGTGAGGGAGACCGGTGGCTTTAATTCCAGTCCGGTTAGACGTCTTCTCGGGGGGCACGGCGTCGAACGCGGCCTGACGCAACAGGACGCCTATCTGGAATTTCAGGAACCGACCTGGTGCCGAAATCGCCTTCCGGTAGCATTATCCATGGCGCTTCGGTTATGGAATACCGGAGGGCACGACCGGTCTGAGCCATATCTATCGGTGATGATGAGAGGACCCAAATCGTCCTATGGACTGTGCCGCCCGCCTCGTCGCCCCAGGAGTCAGCCGGCACCATCCGCAAGACGGCTCCTGGTGGGCGCGCGATCTCGAGAGCAGCAACGGGACCCTGGTCAACGGACGACCCATCGATCGGCTCCCGCTCGTCGGTACCACCACCCTGGAGTTTGGCCGGGAAGGACCACGGATCCGGGTCACGGTACCGCCGCCTGCTCCGACTCCGGACGAGAACTCCCGGTCTCTGGAGGACGTATCCCGGCACTATTTCGATACCGCGTTCGAGACGTCGGCGGGTGAGCATACGATGTTGATCCGTCGGGCCTTCCAGGAGGCCTGGCGACGCCAGTCACGGGTCTACCTCACGCTCATCTTCATCGTAGTTCTGATGCTGACCGCCGTGTCCGGCGTAGCCTTCTTCCAGTACCTGGAGCTACAGGAAAAGGCCAATCTCGCCAACGATAAATTCTATGCCACGAAGGAGCTCGAATTGCATATGGCCAATTTCGAGTCCGAGCGGGACTGTGCTCATAAGGAGACTCAGAGCGCAGAAGAGACACGGAGCACGAGGCTCCGCGCAGAGATCGAAGAAGCTAGGCGCAGACTCGCAAGGATGCGTGAGGCCTACAATGCCTCCGCGGAGGCCTACGTGCACAAGCGCCACGCCAGCCGGTTCCTTCCCGGCCGGTTTCCTCCCGGACTCCTTGGAGCGCCTGATCCTACGGTTGGCGACGGTTTTTGGTGAAACAAAGGTAAATGTACCGAGCGAATTTACTGCCAAGGTCAAGAAATACATCCAGTACTGGAAGTCTACTAACATGAGGATCATTTTTTGCTGTAAATGAATCCATTTGCCGGTTGCGTTCTGCCGATCGGGTCCCGGGAGCCAGGTCGCCGGCCACGGCTTGTGGCAAGTTGCCGCTCGGGGTTCGACCAAGCCCCAAACAACCCCTGGGCAATGCCGCGGGAATCGATGCTGCGGGAATTCATACCGGAGACATGGGAGCAAGACGAGATGCTGCCGATTCGGCAAGAGCAGTGGGATGCGATGGAGCAGGACGCCGTGAATCGCTATGTCGAGCAGACGGCCAAGGAGGTCGAGCAACGCATGCGCAAGGAGCAACCGGCATTGACTGATTACTATGGCGAGACCCTGCACGCCGACATCACCGAGGTAGTCCGGGCCGCGGAGCGGCCTGGGGTCGACGAGGAAGAGCAAATTTTCGACTGGTGCCTGGTCCGCATCGCCTCCGGACTGCCCTTCTATACCATGGACGACGCCGATGTCCTCGACCATCTCTTCCTGTCGCCGTTCGCAAAGGCGCGCCACATCATCATGGCCTTCTTCGCGGCGGTGGAGCGGCAAGGGAGGAACGGCTGATGGGTACCGCTGGGCTGGCCATGTCCTCAAGCCGCAACCAGACAGGTCGCGAGGCCGGACTAGGGCCGCTACAGGTAGCGTGGAGAAATGTCGGGACGAAGGAGTACCGAGATCGGTGGTGGGCCTTGTTGACCGATCTCACGCTCCGCCGCGAAGGGGATACGGTGAAAACCCTGGACCGGCTGTCCGATGACCGCCGCCACTCCCCGCTGCTCTTGCTGTTCCAGGCCGTAGCTCGGGAGACCGAGCTCGAGCGCCGGCGGCTACGCGGCATCTCGGCGGGCGTCACCCATCGCGGAAACGTGCGGAAGATCAACGAAGACACCTAATCTGAACCGGCCGGATAGGGGATTGTGGGCCGTAGCGGACGGTATGGGCGGGTCATACCGCCGGCGATCTGGCGAGCCGTACGGGTCGTGCAGGCCCTGGAGACAGCACCGCAACACCAGTTTCCGGGGCGGACGATAGTCAGTCTGTGCACGTGTCTTAGTGATGCCAATCAGCGTCTGTGCGTCGAAGCGCAACGTCGCGGGGCGGCGGTTAGCGGTGCGCCCTACTGTGGGTAGGGGATAGCCGGATCTATCGCCTGCGTAACGGGATCTTACGCCGAGGTGCCGAAAAGCGACTGGAAGTCGATGCCCAGATCCACGAGATCAAGCACGGCGACCGTTTTTTACGGTGTACCGACGGACTCACCAAAGAGGTTCCCGAAGGCGATATCGCCGGGCTTTTGGCACGGATTGCACTGAACGCGGCTGCCCCCGGGCCCTAATCGACGAGACCTGCAACCGGGGGGCACACGACGATGTGACCGCTTTTACCGCCGGAGGCTACCTAGTGGACCTTGCGCCAGCCATTTGACCGACTGTAGGGTCCGCTGTACGGACCGCTGGGATGTTGCGGCCATCTAACATATTAAAACAATCAGTTGGAGTTAAATATCAACAGCCGATAGTACAGCTGCGCCGAAGTATCGATAACATCGGTTCGACTATTACATCCAGGATACCGCTGGTTCGATGTTACTGATAGTCGAGAGCAGCTGTACTAGTACCCCCCTTCACCTTATTTTGCAGTCTCAGAGCCCCCCAAACTCGTCAAGGCAAGGCACAGCGCGCGGGGAATACCCTCCCCCCCCTCCCTCTTGCCAAGAGCTGTAACGCCGCCTTGGCGGGTTGGAGGGCTCCTTCGGGCGCGACAAGAAACGGCCAGCTGCGAGGTGCGCGAGCTTGAAATAAAGGTGGCTATTACGCTCGCGCACCTCGCATCTGACCGCTTCTTGTCGCGCTGAGAACGTAAAATAAGGTGAAAGGGGGTACTAGGAAACCGGTGCAAGCGTATAGCTGCGCAGCTTGCGGGAAAAGGCCTCCAGGGACTGGATGCCGGTGGCTTCCGCCTGTTGACACCAGTCCTGCAGTGAGGTGAGAAGAGCCTCCTGATTGGGTGCGGTCCGCCCCCACAGCTCCCGCAAACGTTCGCGGAACTGATAGACGATCTCCAGGGTCTGGTTCTGGGCCAACACCTGTTCCAGGCGTTGTCTTGCACGCTCATCTAGCCGCGGTCCTTCCATGATCAGCAAGCGTTGCGTGCGTCTGAACAAACGGCGGCAATGGCGTTTGCTACGGCAGAGCTCGGCGCGAGCGACCGGCGCCAGTACCTCGCGGGCGTACCGAGCGGCGATGTGCATACGTCCGGTGACCACCGCGCGCACCGTGTCCATGTCGATGCTGCCCTTGCCTGCGATGACCCGCGGCCTGGGCGCGACCTTCTTCACCTTGGCCAGGCCGAGCACGCTCAACAACCGTACGTAGAACCAGCCCAGATCCAACTCCCACCATTTGGAGGACAGCTTGGCGGAGCCGGGGAAGGCATGATGGTTATTGTGCAGCTCTTCGCCGCCGATCAGGATACCCCAGGGCAGGATGTTGGCCGAGGCGTCCGGCGTCTCGAAGTTGCGGTAGCCCCAGTAATGGCCGACGCCATTGACCACGCCGGCGGCGAAGAAGGGGATCCACATCATTTGAACTGCCCATAGGGTAATGCCGTAGACGCCGAACAGCAGCAGGTCCAGGATCAGCATCAGTCCTACGCCCTGCCAGGTGTAACGGCCGTAGAGGCGGTGCTCGATCCAATCGTCGGGGGTGCCGCGACCGTACTGGATGAGGGTTCGCGGGTCATCGGCGGCTTTGCCGTATAGCTCCGCGCCCTCCACCAGGACCTTGCCCAGACCCAGCACTTTGGGGCTATGAGGGTCGTCGGGCGTCTCGCACTTGGCATGATGGCGGCGATGCACCGCTACCCACTCCCTGGTTACCATGCCGGTGGTGAGCCACAGCCAGAAGCGGAAGAAATGGCTCACCGCCGGATGCAGATCGAGCGCTCGATGAGCCTGCGAGCGATGCAGAAAGACCGTAACGGTCACGATGGTGACATGGGTCAGGGCCAGTCCGGCCAACACCACTTGCCACAGAGAAAAGTCTAGGATTCCGTATAAGCTCATCTTGGGGGCCTCGGGGAAAGCAGTGGGGGCGCGAAATCGCATCGCCGACGCGGGGACAGGTGCAGCGATTGCGAGACCGGTCGCAGATCGAATCAGGGAAAATGCTCAGCATGGGCCCTTTGGTTCTCAATCCGCCGACAGGGCATCGGCCGACGGAGTAAAGCTACTATAGCCAATTAAGCGACGCAAAGGAAACCGCCCCGCTATCGTCGCTCGAGGTGCAAGTTGTTCAGGGCATCCGAACGGGCGCTCCAACCAGGCGCTAGCCAGGTGGTGGACACCGTATCCAGGATAACCGCCGGACCCGGCATAGGGCCGGTGCCAGCTAGGGCCGCCCGTTGCAGCACCGGGACTGGTTGCTTACAATCCGCCACCGCTGCGTCCTGCCCCTGGGGCGCGGCAACTACGCTGTCGGCTCGGATCAGGACCAGCTTGGGCGGTGTACCTGTTACCCGCACCCGCAGGTTGACCAGCTCGATCGGGAGCGACAGCCGGTGCCCGTAACGCTCCCGGTGTAGCTGATGGAAGGCCTTGGCGGTGGCAGCCCGCCCCTCCCAGCCGAGGTTCAGGGTGTAGGATTGACCACGGTAGCGGAGGTCCAGGGATGAGACGGCCCGAAGATCCGCCGGGGCCAGTCCCTCCCGCGCCAGGGCCGCGACGGCCTCCGCGGCCAGCGCCCTGAGCCGCTGCTCGATCTGCTGATCGCTGCGCTCGTCGAGCCTGCCGAGCCAGTTGCGCGTCAACAGGCGTCCCGGCGGGGTCACCAGCATGCCCAAGGCGGAGAGCACCCCGGCATGGATCGGCACCATGGCCCGCTGCATCCCCAGGGCCTCGGCCAGCGCGCACACATGGAGTCCCCCCGCGCCGCCGAAGGAGGCCAGGGTATAGTCCCGAGGGTCGAGCCCCCGCTGCACCGAGATGACCCGCAGGGCCCGCGCCATATGCTCGTCGGCGACCCGCAGGATGCCCAGGGCCGCCGCCCCAGCGTTCAGTCCCATGGCAGCGCCCAAGCGGCCGACCACCCGCTCGGCGGCGGTGATATCCAATGCCATGCGACCACCCAGGAAGGCTTCCGGGCGCAGCCGGCCGAGCACCAGGTTGGCGTCCGTGACCGTGGGCTGCTCGCCGCCTTTGCCGTAGCAGGCGGGACCGGGCTCGGCACCGGCGGACTCGGGCCCAACCAGCAGCCGGCCCCCCGGGTCCAACCAGGCGATGGAGCCACCGCCTGCGCCGATGGTGTGCATATCCACCATGGGCACGGCCACCGGATAACCGGCGATGCGGCCTTCCGTGGTGAGGCCGGGCACCCCGTCCACCAGGGCCACATCCGTGGAGGTGCCGCCCATATCGAAGGTGAGCAGCTGCTCCCGGCCTGCCAGTTGCCCGACGAAGCTGGCGCCCGCCAAGCCGCCCGCGGGACCCGACAAGAGCAGCCGCACTGCCTGGTCCGCGGTTTGGTCGGCGGCCACCGCCTCGCCGCTGGACTGCATGACGGCGACCCGGGCGCCGGGCAACCCGTGGCACAGCCGCTTGACGTAACGGGCGACCAGAGGTCCCAGCCAGGCATTTAACCACGTGGCCATGCCACGCTCATATTCCCCAGTTACCGGCAGCACCGCGGACGACCGGGAGACAAAGAGCCCGGCGGGCAAGGCCTGCGCCAACGCCCGCTCGGCGCTGTCGTCCAGATACGAGAAGAGCAGGTTGATGGCCACCGACTCGGGTCCCAGCCTTGTCGCCGCCGCGCGCAGCTTGGCGAGGTCCGACCGGGTCAAGGGTTCCACCCAGCTCCCGTCGGCGGCGAGCCGTCCTCCGGTCTCCCAACAGAGCTCGGCGGGAACCGGCGGGTGACGGACCGGCGGCTGCAGGTCGTACAGGTCCTCGCGGGCCTGACGGCCGATGGTCAGCAGGTCCCCCAACCCGCGGTCGGCTACATAGAGGGTGCGCACCCCCTTGCCCTCCAGGGCCGCGTTGGTAGCCACGGTGGAGCCGTGGATCACCCGCAGACCTTCCGCGTCGAGCCCCAGATCCCGGATACCCTGCAGGATCGCGGCCTCCGGAGCCTGGGGGGTGGAGAGCACCTTATGCACCCGCAAGGCCCCGTCCTGCCACAGGACGAAATCCGTGAAGGTCCCCCCGGTGTCGATGCCGACCAACTTCATGCGTACTCAGCTCCCGGTCGCCGGCTTCCGGCGGTGTGGGTTGGACAAAGCCCTTAGATAACAGAGGCCTGTGGCTTCCAGGCAGGCACGATTCAGGTGCGCCTTACGCACGGCCTTACTCAGGGCCGGCTGCATCTCGGGCGTATTCCCGCCAGGTGCGGGGATCGTGTTGCGTCAGATCAACAAGTCTCCAGGCATCGTAACGCAACGGGGCCGGTCCCCCAAACCGCGCTGTCCGGCATTATCCGGTGCAACCCGAGAAGGCGTCTATTATGGTACAGGATTAACCGGATACTCAGGATTAACAGGATTTTCTTGGGCGCGGGAGCCGGCCAAAACCCGATAAAAAAAGCCTGTAAATCCTGTCCGATTAGCGAGCAGCTCAAACAGCTTGAATATACTTGATGGCCCCGCGGGCGAACCGGATGCGCAGTGAGTCGATCCCGTGCCTGTTGTAGAATGGACTCCTCACCGTCGGCCCGCGGCCTGCCGGGATTCGGCGAATCCCCTTCTCGACGAGCGATACCGGGATGGCGCGACATGAACAAAATTCCGATCCTTCTACTGATGTTGTGGGCGGCGGTAGCCGTTGCCGGAAAGCCCATCCTCATCTATCAGCTCACGGGGGCGATCCAATGTACCGGGGGTACGAGCATACCGCCTGAATAGGCCGCCGGCCGCCTGAACAGGCCGCCGACCTGTTGCGCGGACAGGGTGTTACAAGGTGGTCTCGGCCGCAAGGCGCAAGTTACCGCAGCATGAGACGAGCCGCTGCGGTACCCCCACGGGGGAGGCAAATGTGATGGAGATCTCTGCCGCCGACTGGTCCGCCTTCCTGGCGAAAAACCCGGATGCGGGTGGCTATGGGCTGTGGGTGTTCAATGCGGGCACCGTTCAAATCTACATGTACGATGGAACCCTGCAATGCGGAATGGGGCGTGAGATTTCCCCGGAGGAGATGGCAAAGGAGCTGGCTGATGCAGGTATCGAGGTGACGGAACACTACAAGGGCACGGACGGTTTGGATCACATCAGCGTGTGCGGTGCCTCCACTGGGGCGATAAACATCTTCGTCATCGACCGTGACTCGCTCCCCGCCGCCCAGCGGCTCGGCTATCGGCTATTGGTGACCCGACAGATCACATCCAGGGATACCAAGCCGCAACAGCCGAGCATGACCACGTCCCCGACGCCCTCGGCCACCGCAAGGTCGCCGGGACCGAGTCTCATCCCCCTGCTGTGGTGATCGGGACGCGGGTTGGACGGTGACTACCGATTCCCCGTCGGCGCCGATGCCCGGATTTCCCCATGCCTTGCGGGCCTGGAACTCGGAGGCCTTTGCCCGGGTGCTGTCAAAGATGAAATCAAGGGCATGGACGTCGCGACCTCACCTCTGCATGAGGGATGCACGCAGGGTGGCTTGTCGGTGATGCCGACATCACGGTGACGATATTCGAGAGCTTCGATGACGACCCTGCCGTCCTAGCGGAAGTCGGTACCTTCCTTCTTCACCGAGCTCGTCGCCGGCTGCAGCTGCGCAGACGACCCGGATGCAGTCAATACCTAATTGCCAGCTCCGGATCCGTATCGGCAAGGCCTCCGCCGAAGTCGTGATTCACGCCATTCCGGATTAAGGCATGAAAAACAAGTTCAAACGCTTGATGACATCAGTGCTGCCCGTCGCCGGCAACCGCCGTGGCGAGTGCAACCGCTGCGGGGAGTGTTGCAAACTCCCCTACCCGTGTCCCTTTCTGCGTTACGACGAGGGAGGACTGAGCCGCTGTACCATCTACCGTTTCCGTCCGTTGAGCTGCCGCAAGTACCCCCGTACCGCGGCCGAGAATGTGACTCCGGCAACATGCGGCTACTATTTCGTTCCCCCTGAAGAGTTGGTTACTGCCGACGAGAACCTATAACCCCACTCCAGCCGGGCTGCCCGCCTGGTGCTGCATAGCGGAAGTCTTCAGACCACTCCCGCAATCAGGCAGTCAAGTGCTGGTAAAATCTGACCCTCAATCTGACCCCAAATGGTATTAGGATTTCCGCTACGCAGCACGAGGGCCTGTTGACATTTGACTCCAGCCCACTGTTTTCACATATTAAATGGCCGCAACATCCCAGTGGTCCTACAGTTGATCAAACGGTTAGTGCAAGGTCCACTGCGCGAACTTTCTAAATGTCAACAACCCCACCCGACCTGTGCCTCCCTGCCTCCCCCCGAGCCCGACGACTCGGATAACCCGCTCCGGCGATCCGAATCGCAAGGGACGCCATAAAGTGTCGACGACCAGAGGGAGCACCCTGTGGGTCCTGGCCATGGTGTTGCTCGTTTCCCTCTCGGAACTGCAGGCCCAACCACCGCAGGCGGGTTCCTCGGTCCCAGGCGAGTCCGGGTACCAGCCGAATCCGAGGATCACCCCGGACATGATCGAGAAAAGGAGCGCGGAGGTCGCCTTCATCACGAACTTGAACGAGGCCGCAAAAACCAGACTGGGCGAGCTGTATCGCAAGGCCCTGAGCAGCCTGGAGGCCGCCGAGACCTATCAGGTCAGGGCCACCACCTTTGTGCAGGCCTTGGGAAAAGCGCCGGAGCAGACTTGAGGAAATCCGCCGCCGACTCGAGGCCCCGGCCCCTGAGCTTGCAATCGAACCACCGGCGGCGGAATCTTCGGTCGAAGAGATCGAGCAGCGGCTTACCAAGCACCGGACCGATACCGCCGCGGTGGAGGCCCGGCTCGGTGAGCAGGAGCAGGGGCTCACGACCTGGTCGCAGGATCCGTGATCGCATTACCGAGGCCAAAGGCGAGCTCGGCAGGAGGCCGAACAGACCCGTGTCGCGGCGGAGGCCGTCCAGCGGGAGGCCGCCGGGAAGCATCCACTCCTCGGGGAGTTGGCCGAGCGGAACGCGCAGCTCACCGACGAATTGTCCGCGCTCACCGCGGCCCTCGACGGGATCCACGCCCGGCAGGCTCAGGTGCCTGGTTCTTCTCGCCGGACAACTGGCTGCAGGTCACTCGGGTGCTGGTCCACGAGGCAACGAGCTTCTCGCTGAGAGTAGTTGAGGTAGTTACTGATTCTGGGCCTGCTGTTACTTCTGTGGCGATCGCGGGGCATCCTTGAGATACGCCATCCTGATTCCTGCCCGATCCCTGCGCCGGGTAAGTACCGACCGGACCAGATCGGCCCTCAAAGCGATCGGCCTGGCCCTCCTGCTCGCCGCCCCCTGGCCGCTCCTGCTGGCCCTCCTGAGGATGGCGACTCGATGCCTCGTTGGAGGCGACGCCCTTCACCAAGGCCGTCGGTCACGACGCCCTGGAGGCGGCACTCGCCCTGTTTTCGCTGCAGGCCTTCCGCCTGCTGTGCATCCCAGGCGGCATGGCGGATCGGCACTTTCGCTGATCGGACTAGGCCCTGCGGACCATCAGACGCCATTTCGATTGGGCAATCCGGTTCCTGGTACCGGCGGGCTTCGTGGTCTACGCAGTGCATAGCCATCAACACGCGCCCTATGCCGACAGCCCGGAACGGATCGCCCTGCTCGGCTACGTCCATACTGCCGGCACACTCATGCGCTCCCTGGTGGCCGAGCTCTGGCTCATTCTCGGACTCACGGTAGTCCACCAGCTGGGCGTGCGCTGGCTGACCCTGAGCCGGCAGCGGTTGACTCCGGGCACAGCCGGCGAGCGGTCCACGGTGCAGGGGAAAGCGGTCCGCCGGGTCGGTCCGCCGCACCCGCACCTAGGCCCGGTTCCGCAGGTCGCAGAGCCCAAGGTAGATCTGGCGGTCCTGGACACTCAGACCCAAACCCTGGTCAACAGCCTGGTGTTGGCGGCCGCCGTGATCGGTTTGTGGGGGATCTACTCCGGGGTCCTGCCGGCCCTCACCGTCTTCGAAGACATCTCGCTGTGGACCTACACCGGGACCCTAGACGGCTGGGAGCAGGTGATCCCCGTGATCCTAGCCGACCTTGGCATGACGCTGATCATTACCATCATCGCCGCGGTGGCGGTCAGGAATCTGCCCGCCCTCCTGGAGATCGACTGCTGCAGCGCATCGCCATTTCCGCGGGTAGCCGCTACACGGTCAAGACCCTCACCGGCTACCTCATCGTCATCGCCGCCGCCCTTACGATCCTCGGCACCTTCGGACTTTCTGGTCCCAGATACAGTGGCTCGTGACCGCCCTCGGTGTGGGCATCGGTTTCGGACTGCAGGAGATCGTAGCCAACTTCATCAGCAGCCTCATCATCCTGTTCGAGCGGCCGGTCCGGGTAGGCGACATCGTTACCATCGGGGATACCACCGGCATTGTCTCCCGGATCCGGATCCGCACCACCATCGCGCGTAACTGGGACAAACAAGAGCTATTGGTCCCAAACAAGGGGCTGATCACCGGGCGCCTGACCAACTAGTCCCTATCCGATCAGATGAACCGCATCGTCATCATGGTGGGGGTAGATCATGCAGCCGATGTCCCGCTCGCCCTGGGCCAGCTGCGCCGAGCTGTCGAGGAGAATGACGCGATGAGCACCTGCCAACCGTCCCAGGGACGCCCTGTCTGCCCGTCCATGGGGCGCAGGCAGGCGGCACAGAATACCGCATCCCATAAGGGCAGGGCGCGCCGTGCCCGTACAGGGGCCATGGTTACAGGGGAGGGGGTACGGCACGCTATGCCCCTACGATTTCGACTCCCTCTTGGGGACAGGGGGCCACCGGAAAACCGAGTTGCTTGAGCGCAGCATCTGATCGGGACTGGTCAACTATGTATACCCGTTGCCCGTGAATAGCTTGGTAAGCGAGGTGCGTCGCTCGTGCCCGAGTGCAAGGCGCGGCGAGGAGGAATCGTCGGCCCGATTGCGATGGAGAAACCGACAGGCTTCACGGGCATACTGGGATGAAAACCCCGCACCGGAAGGCGAAGCAAGGACAGCGCAGCCCCTTGCGGCGCAATGCCGCCGGAGGGTACCTATGGCGTGCTTCGCAGCGATATTTTCTCGTGCTTCGGGTATAACAGTTGCCGCAACACGGAAGACGGACCAAAAGACCGGCAGGAGGGTATTTCAGGTGACGGAAATCGCCTTAACCCTTACGGCCCACATACCGTCTGAGACGGGCGCGCTTACGTTGCTGGCCGGGGGTGAGGCGGTTGCGGCGTCCCGCGTAGGGGGTGGTTCCGGTGCGGAACTCAAGCCGCAGGGGGGTTCCGGTAAGGTCGAGTTGGCGGCGAAAGCAGCTGATGAGGTAACGTCGGTAGACGTGGGGTACCGCCGCCGTCTGATTGCCGTGGATGACGATGATGGGGGGATTGCGTCCCCCCTGATGGGCGTAGCGCAGCTTGATGCGACGCCCGCGCACGAGCGGTGGTGGATGTCCCTGCACTGCTTCTTCCAGGATACGGGTCAGCCTGGGGGTGCCTAGATCGCGGGTGGCGTTTGCGATGGCCCGATCCGCCGCCTCCGGCAACCGACCGACGCCGCTGCCGTGCCGGGCGGAGATGTAATGGACCGCAGCAAAGTCCAGGAATCCCAGGGTCCGGTCGAGGGCAACGCGTACCCGAGCTCGCTCCTCATCGTCAAGTCCATCCCACTTGTTGACCGCCACCACCAGGGCACGGCCGCTGTCCAGGATGTAGGTGGCGAGCGTGGCGTCCTGCTCGCCGATGCCCTGCCGGGCATCGAGAACCAGGACGACCAGGTTGCATTGCTCGATGGCCTGGAGGGTCTTGACGACGCTGAATTTCTCCACTGTCTCCCGGACCTTGGCGCGCCGTCGCACCCCGGCGGTGTCGATCAGGGTATAGGGCCTGCCTTGATGCTCGAAGGGGATCTCGATACTGTCGCGGGTGGTCCCTGGGGCATCACAGGTCACCAGCCGTTCCTCGCCCAACAACCGATTGATTAGCGTGGACTTGCCCACGTTTGGCCGACCCACGACGGCGATCCGGGTGCCGCCGTGCTCGGGCGCCGGGGTGGTTACGCGCGACCGGAGCTTCGGAAGCCCCTCCCATACCCGATCGATGATCGCCCTCACGCCGCGGCCCTGGGTCGCGGAGATGGCGAACGGTTCGCCTAGGCCCATGGGGTGGAACTCCGCCGCGGCCAGGGCTGGGTCTCCGTGGTCGGTCTTGTTGACCACCAGGGTGATGGCTTTACCCGTGCGGCGGAGGCGTTCCGCGATCTTTAGATCGGTGCCGGTGCAGCCGTCGCGGGCGTCCACCAAGAATAGCAGATGATCCGCCTCCGTCAGGGCGCGGGCGATCTGTTGCTCCACCGAACCGGCAAGACCCGCGAATTCCCCGCTCAAGCCTCCGATGTCGACCAGAATATAGGGATTGGGGCCGACACGGCCGATGCCGTAGCGGCGGTCCCGAGTCAATCCGGCATAATCGGCTACCAGGGCGTCCCGGGTCTTGGTCAGGCGGTTGAACAGGGTCGACTTGCCCACATTGGGCCGGCCCACCAGGGTAAGGATGGGGAGCATAGCGTTTAACCCACATATCTCAACCGTGGAAAAATTGTAACTATTCAGCTACTCAATATAGGGGTACAGAGGGACTACTGCCCAGGAACTTCAGGACGAGTGACATGAAAATGTCGGCGGACGGTTTGCGGCGGGTCGAAAGGTAGGAGCGAATCAAGGCAAAAGCATCTCGTCGGCCTCGGAGCTGGGAGCAGTCGGAGACCTTCTGCTCGAGCTTGAACATGCGAATTTCATGTTCGGCCTGATTGTTGTCGAAGGAAACGCGTCGGCAACTTGTTAATCGAAAAGAAATTTATACGCGCTCGCCCTGGAGGATCATCTTGTGCCCGGAGCCGCCCACACGCAAGGCTAAGGAATGGGGGCTCACGCGTAAATCGCAGCAACGGCCAGACTAGCGTCCACGCTTTCGCGTCGAACGCTATCTTCTGGGCCTTAGACCGCCGCATTCCAGCCATTGGAGCGGCGGTAGACCGCCACCCTCTGCTCGTCCTGTGCTACCAGTACATATCCTTCGAGGCTCGCGAGCCTACGGTAGGCGTAAAACTTGTGGTAGTGGTGAATTTTTAACTAATAGCGTAGTTGATAATCCAGGTCTACCGGGCCGATCAATCCATCATGCTGGCCGCCCACAGGCGTCCCCGCAGCCCGATTCCAGTGGTATAGCCGGCCGTAGCGAATCGTATGCGGCCGCTGCCGTCCAGCACGAAGCTGGCGGGTACGCCGGGGACTCCCCAGGCGGCCGCCAGGGCTCCATCGGGATCGGGGATGACGGGGAAGGCAAGGGATTCGCGGCTCAGATACCCCATGATTTCCTCGGCTCCTCCCGACTGGATGGCCACGGTGACGACGCTGAAATCTTCCGCGATGGCGGCGATCGCGTCGTCACCGAATCGGCACATGGGACACCAGGCGGCCCAGAAGTGCACCAGAATCGGCCGGCCCTTCAAGCCGTCGAGATCAAACCTGCCCCCGCCCGCGAGATCGCCGGTCAGGGCTGGGGTATTGCCGTCGACGAGGGACTCCGATCGCCACCAATGCAGGATAGCGAAGAGCGCCAGGATCAGGACTAGGTAGCCAAGCCGGCTGCGGCTGCGGCTTTTGGGGCCGGTGTTCGGGTTTGTGTTTTTTGTGCTCATAAGGACGCCCGCTCGGCTGCGTTTGTTCACTGGACCAACGTTTCGGCTCACCCCCCTGTCACATTCATGTGGCGGACGAGGACGACCTCTGCCCCGAGGCCGAATGCATGGCCTCTGGGCTTGTGCTGCATCGCATCACGGATAGCCCGGCTCAATGCGGTTTCATCCCCTGGGTGCTGGCGTAGGATATGGCGCAGGTCTAGGGCCTGTTCCTGTCCCAGGCACGGTAACAGCCGACCCTCGGCGGTGATCCGTACCCGATTGCAGTCACCGCAGAAGTTGTGGCTGTGAGGGGATATGAATCCCACCCGGGACTCGGTCCCCGGGATGCGGTAGTAACGCGCCGGTCCGCCGGTGGTCTCCGTGGTGGGGACCAGCTGGAAACGGGTCTCGAGGTCGGAACGGATGCAGTCGCTCGAATAAAAGACCTCTGCTCGGTCATGTTCCCCGATCTGTCCTACCGGCATCTCTTCGATGAAGCTGATGTTAATCCCTTTATCGACGGCGAACTGCACCAGGTCCGGGATCTCGTCGTGGTTCCGGTGCTTGAGGATGACGGCATTGAGTTTGATGCGCTCGAAGCCGGCGGCGAGGGCGGCGTCAATACCGCGGAGCACGGCGGCGAGCTCCCCCTTGCGGGTGATGCGCCGGAAGCGTTCAGGCCGCAGGCTGTCCAGACTGATATTGATGCGTCTGACGCCCGCCGCCCGGACTTGTTCGGCCAGCTCCGCGAGCCGGGAGCCGTTGGTAGTGATGACTAGCTCTTCGAGCCCGGGCAAGGAGGCGACCGCGCGCATGAGCCACAGGACGTTGCGGCGCACCAGGGGCTCGCCGCCGGTCAGACGGATCTTGCGCACGCCGAGGCCCACGAAGGTCCGGGCCACCTGCGCGATTTCCTTGAAACTGAGCAGCTGGTCGCGGGGGACGAAGCGCCGATCCGGATCCATGCAGTAGACGCAACGGAAGTCGCAGCGGTCGGTGACTGAGATCCGTAGATAGGTGATCCGGCGCCCGAAGCGGTCGATCAGGGCGGTTGGTGCGGAGTCTGTGATCTCGGTGGTCATCGGGAATCGCGCTCCCATTTTCTTAAATACTGCGATGGTTCAGTACTATCCGGCATTATCCGGTGTTGCCTGAGAAGGCGTCGTGTTGCATTAGGCCGCGTTCGACGCCGTGCCTGTCCGGGCGCGGTCCTCGATGATTCGGCATTGGTTGTGGGATCCGGCGTGTCGGGCTAGGGCACGGTCGGCCCTATCGCCGTGCTTCGGGATCGGACAGCGTACCTGACCCGACCTACACCCTGGAGATTATACGCGCTCGCCCGGCATGTAGGTATCGTCCCCCAGGGCAACCGAAAAATTACCCACAGCCAAAACAAGACCATGGCAAGGAAGCGAAACGGGAAGGAAGGGCAAAGGACGTAGGATGTGGTAAGCGCGGTGGTTCCGAGCTTGCTGGTCGGAGCACGCGTCCCCCGTGCGAACCGCATCGATGGATGGCCCGTGCCTAACGTCCTGAACCAAGGAACAAACGGAGCTTTTTTCGGTGTGGTCCCTGTGTTCCGTGGTTAACTAATCAAGTCCGGAAATTCGGTTCGCTGCCTGCCCGCCCCATCCCTGCCCCATCCCTGGGTGAGGGTGTCGCAAAAGGAGCACGGCACGCCGTGCCCCTACGATTTGCGGCTCAGAAACGGGGGTTCGCGGTATTCCGTATCCTTGAGATTTTCAATTATCTGCTGCGTCTGGAAATGGTGGTTCATACCTGAACACAGGTCGGACGTTACTTTATTACGGCATCCTCACTGGGGCAGGTAGGTGCTCACCACACCATTGGTACGGTTCGTGATCCAGGTCAGTGCTGTCCTGAGTGTCTGATCCGCGTTCACCGCATCCTACGGCTTTGTCTAACCTTGCGTGCGCTGGGTTCTTAGTACGCTGAAACCGATGCATGCCACGCGATCGGCTCGTTCAGGTTCCGCTTCGGATGCCTGATCCATCGATGTAACTGCTTGCTTTCCAGTGAGTTTTCTTTCGGTTACCCTAGGTATGATTTCTACTCTCCGGAGCCGCCCGGCGGCTCCGGTTCATCCCGACCCGTGTAAATCAGGATTCGGAGCTCATGCCCCAGGCTATTCAAGCCCCGGTTGCCCGTCGCACCACCGTCATGGTCGGGCTGTCGGGTGGGGTAGACTCCTCGGTCGCCACGTTCCTGCTGCTGGAGCAGGGGTACCGAGTCGAGGGTCTGTTCATGAAGAACTGGGAGGAGGACGATACCGCCGATTACTGCGCCGCCGCTGCGGATCTGGAGGATGCCGCCGCGGTCGCCGAGCGGCTCGGCATCCCCCTCCATACGGTCAACTTCTCGACCGAGTACTGGAACCGGGTATTCTCCCATTTCCTCACCGAGTACCGTGACGCCCGCACGCCGAATCCGGACATCCTGTGCAATCGGGAGATCAAGTTCCGCGCCTTCCTGGATCATGCCCTAGACCTGGGCGCCGAGCGCATCGCTACCGGTCACTATGCCCGCCTAGCCCGCGACCATGCGGGCCGGCACCTGAGACTCGCGGCGGATGCGGATAAGGATCAAACCTATTTCCTATACCTGCTCAAACAGGAGCAGCTCGGTCGCTGCCTGTTTCCCCTCGGTAATCTGAACAAGCGTGAGGTCCGAGCGATTGCCCGCCGCGCCGGTCTGCCGACGGCGGAGAAAAAGGATAGTACGGGCATCTGCTTCATCGGCGAGCGTCGGTTCCGTGACTTCCTCGCCCGCTACCTGCCCCGCGATCCGGGGCCGATCGAGACCCCAGAAGGCGAGGTAATCGGCACGCACCAGGGTCTGGGCTATTACACCATCGGCCAGCGCCGGGGACTGGGTATCGGCGGCGTGGTGGGCCAGGCCGAGGCGCCCTGGTTCGTGGCCCGCAAGGACCTCGCCCGCAATGCCTTGATCCTGGTCCAGGGCCATGACCATCCACTGCTCATGAGCAGGGGCCTGGATGGCGGCGCCCCCCATTGGATCGCCGCCGAGCCGCCCGCGACACCGTTCGACTGCCGCCTGCGGCTGCGTCACCACCAAGCCCTCGAGGACTGCACCCTCACCGAGCTGGGGGACGGCCTTTGTCGGGTACGCTTCGCCCGCCTCCAGCGCGCCGTCACGCCGGGTCAGGCCGCGGTCTTCTATCAGGGTGGGGAATGCCTCGGCGGCGCCGTCATCGAGCGGGCCTGGGCCTGAACCGGAACGGGATGGAGGTTGTCAACCCGGTTGCCCGGGGCGGCCCAAGGGAGGGCTTGAATTTGGCTCACGGGGATACCGGAATCTGCCGGCGCCAGGGATGGCAAAAACAGGGCAGAGGTCTGAAAGATTACCGCCACACAGTTAGCTCCATGAGCCTTGAATTTTCAAGGTGTCCTTAAACAAGGACCATGTTATCGTTCAAACCTGGTATGGAAGCACCCAATGACCAAAAACAAAAGAGCGAGAGGAACATCACGGAAGAACTCAAGTAATAAGGACGCTAAAGAGAACAAGAACGGACAATCATAGCCGGGCAAGCGCGTATCAATCAGACCGAAGACGTTGCCTTGTAACCACCGGGCCGGTAGGTGCGGGCAAGCCCGCGCCTACCGCGTCGCTCGCGGCGAGCCGATTGCGACTGATTCGCGTTCATTTTCGGAAACTAAAGAAGGCTACTGAAACTCATCGTTCAGGGTTCGATTTCCAGGAATCTTGAAAAATCCCAGGGATATGCCCGTTGCAAGCGAATATTTCGCCGTGCTGCACGCCCCTCGCGCCCGATAGCAGCGTTGCGCCGAAAGGCTACGCTGTCCTTGCTTCGCCTTCCGGTACGGGGCATACATCCTTGCATGCCCGTGAAGCCTGTCGGCTTCACCATCACAATAGAGCCCGGCTATTCCTCACTCGTCGCGTCTTGCTCTCGGGCACGATTGATGCACATTGCTTACCAAGCTATTCACGGGCAACGGGTATAGATTTTTCAAACCGGAATCCGAAAACCGCAGGGCACCTTGGGTTTTTCAAGGCGCCCTTCTATCAATGACTTATGGCCTACACCGGGAAGGACAGGTTCATCGCCCTGGCGGGTATCTATCAGTCCGTCCTGTGCGTCCGCCAGATCACCCGTCAGGGCAGTGTGGATACAGATGCCATGACACCCTGTATCTACAGCCTGTTCCAGACCGATGCCGAGAATGTTCCTGAGATATTCGGTGCACCGGGCAGCTTGAATGTCGGAGCCAAGGGGTTGGTGGGACAGCTGGCGGGCAAGCAGCCGCGGGAGATGGAGCCGATCCGCTACGTCATGATGCTGCTCAAGCTCGAGCGGATGTTGGCGCGTCGCGGCCAGCTGATCGAAGACATCGGTTCAGGTATAGAAAACGCCCGCGGCAAGCTGGATCACTTCCCCATGCTGCACCCTAACTTATTGGCCTACCTGGCAGACCTTTACAGTCACACTATCAGCCGGCTGCGACCGCGCATCATGGTCCAAGGTGACCCCCGTTTTCTTCAGCTCCCGGATAATCAAAACAGAATTCGTGCCCTCCTCCTGGCCGGCGTGCGTTCCACCTGGCTGTGGCGCCAGGTCGGGGGCAGTCGCCGGCAGATATTGTTCGGACGCAAAGCGCTACTCACGGCGGCCCTCGACTACCTACGCCTGGCGCGGCACTGAGAAGCTGTCCGGCATTGGGTGCGGTCCGAGAAGGCATCGTGTCGGGCCAGGGCGCGTTCAATGCCGTGCCTGTCCGGCGTCGAAAACTGCTCGCAATCACTGTGCCACCGGGCACGCATTCGGCCCTGCTTCTTCCCGCGTTTCGCACCGGATTCGTTCATGTGGAGCGGTAAATCCCCGGCACTTTATCCCTTCCCTTTGAGGGGGGCTTGACACGTAGCAAAAAATCTCTAAATTTATTGGCACTCGAAAACAGTGAGTGCTAACAGCCGGTCTCCGGTATTGGACCTCCGCACTTGCCATTACTAACTGATGAAGGAGATTGCTCCCAATGAATATCCGTCCTTTACACGACCGTGTCGT
>Ga0209052_1000162_pt1 | contig 24191 bp, 17 predicted proteins | sample WorMetHEROISLAND_2_FD_187409 | JGI IMG/M metagenome (GOLD analysis project Ga0209052, IMG submission 187409) | Marine gutless worms symbiont microbial communities from Max Planck institute for Marine Microbiology, Germany - Olavius sp. 4 HERON... | ecosystem: Host-associated > Annelida >...
GGCTGCCGCCACTCTGATTACCACCGCCTTGGTTTCCGCCACCCTGATTTCCGCCGCCCTGATTGCCGCCGCCCTGATTGCCGCCGCCCTGGTTTCCGCCGCCCTGGTTTCCGCCGCCTTGGTTTCCGCCGCCCTGGTTACCGCCGCCCTGATTGCCGCCGCCTTGGTTACCGCCGCCTTGGTTTCCGCCGCCCTGGTTTCCGCCGCCCTGATTGCCGCCGCCTTGGTTTCCGCCGCCCTGGTTTCCGCCGCCCTGATTTCCGCCGCCCTGGTTTCCGCCGCCTTGGTTACCGCCGCCCTGGTTTCCGCCGCCCTGATTGCCGCCGCCCTGGTTTCCGCCGCCTTGGTTGCCACCGCTCTGGTTGCCGTCACCGTCAAATTTTCCGTCGCCGATGCCTAAAGTCGCCCGACGCGAACCGCTGTTTCTTCCGGCTTTGCCTGCAGCCGCGGAGCCTTTCATATTTGATACTATCGTTTCAAATATTGCTTCAAAAAAAGTTTTTGGTTTTTCCTTTCCTTTGACCGTTAGCCGTTTTTCCCCGGAACTAGTAGACTTTTTGCCCCTAAATATCCTGTCAAATAGGTTTTTAGATTCCTTTCTTCTTTCTTTCTTTTCCGCCGCCTGCCCGCCCGATTTGCCTTTATCCTTAATTTCCGTGGCCTTGTCTAACGGATCTGCCTCGGGCGCTGGTGGCGGGGATGGGGCGGTTTTCTTGGCAATGCCCGGAGGAGGAGTCTTAGCTTTCTTTGCAATGCCTGGGGGAAGAGCCTTGGTTTGCGTTGACTCCTCAGAAGACTCCGACACAACCGAAGATGCTGATGACGGTGTGATTTTTTTTGGCGAGGCCGGGAGGAAGTACGTTGGCATTAATCAGGGCAGGATTGTTTTCAAAGGGTGTCGTCTTCTCTCCTGATTCAGAAATCTCATCCGGTACCGCAAGATCCATTTTGAGTTGCTCGACGGATTCCGGAGTTACCCGGGTCGGTTCTGAGGGCGGTTCCGCAAAGAACACAGAGGTTTGCCGAAAAGACCCCAATTGGATTTTGTTCTCAGGAGAGCCCCTGCTCCAGACCTCTATGACCGTATCCTCCTCGGTGGTTACCAGCGTTTCAGTTTGGGTTACTTCCACTATCCACTTAGAACCCCTGACCCCTATGGTTGCTGTTGGTGTAGTTACCTGGAATTCGGAAAAGCTAAATTCAAGCAATTTTCTCACATAAAATCGGGCCTTGCCCAGTGCCAGCCGTATCAGCGAGTTGCGCACCTTATAATCCGGATCATGCTCGCTTTTTTCGATCATCAATGTGGTATTCGAGGCCATTGTTATGACACTGGTATCATTCAGGCGAAATTGAATTCTCCCGTCCTGTCGGGTGGCGATGGTGTCCCCTTCGAATATGGGCAAATCACTTTTGGCCCAGTGCCCCCATGACGTATCTTTGTGAACGATGACCACCTCTCCAATGGCCGATAATATACGACCAACAGGGGAGCCGGGTCCCGGTGAAAATGATTCATCGACAGGCAGGTCATGCGGTAACATACTTATTGGTGCAATAATTTCAAAACCGGATGCCAAACCTGCAAAACCAAGAAGGATGGCAAGACAGGAAATAATGATTTTTTTGTTCATTGCGCGCTCTCAACCGGAAGTTTGTTACATATGGATTCTAACAGCTCATGGACTAATGCTTTTCGCATACATTTATGCTAAGAATCATACTCCCGGTTATTTTATTCTCTCTGCACCGCGATCCGGATTGCTACCGGTTGACCAGAGTCCGGCAGATTGCCAACGCTCGTGCCGTTTATCTCTAATTTTATGACCATCCAAAAAGACTAGGGGGCAGATTCATGTTTGACGTTTTTACCCAGAGTCAAACATGGATTTGACCCTCAATCTCGGCTATTCTGATGCCGTAGCGATTATAACAGTATTCGTATCAGAAGTGAGAAATAGATCCGCTCGCGAGTAAATCACTGTACCGGGAGATGTGCTTTTTTGGAATTTTTCGTGTTGCGCAAAAAAGAGGTGTGTTCTGATTTTCCTTTTTGGGTCAATCTGCCTAAAATATGCTCCTGCATTAGGTCAGAACCGCTGCTGTTGATTAAAGTTTCATGCCAGAATAATGACTGCGGGTGGGCAGTGTCCCATATCGATTACACACCAGCACGGCCTTCAGGTAAGACGGGATGGTATTCCCGGTCTGGCTCAAGGCGTTAGCGAGACCTATCAGAATGAAGCACAATTGTCTTCCTCGGTCATGTCAGATTTAAGACAATACGACAAGGTCCCCTTTTCGTGGCAGGCCTCACCCCACAGAATGCAATACAAACGCGATAACAAAAGGAAGATCGTGATTGATTTCGCAGGTTCCTGCGACCTTCCAACCACCGCGGGAGATCCCGCCTGCGCCCCCGGCGAGATTTCCGGCAATACATTCGAACTCTTCTGGTATCTAAAACCGACAGAAAATCCCGCTCTCAACTGATGAGGCGGGATTTTTAGCTGCGCGGGATCATACTCAATCCTTATTCAAGGGTTGAAGGACGAATGCTGAGTATATTAAATTCCTATCAGAACGGTATGTTAATCATTATAAATACTGGAATCAAACCTTGTTGTCAAGTTTGAATTTTAAATGAAATTATGCGCTTACTCGGCAGTCCGCATTGGAGGGTCAGACAGTGAATAGTAAATTAAGCCGATAAAATCAGCTTCGCAATTGTCTGCTCTTGGCTAACATTGTATCTGTCGATCCTACCGCGGGACTGACTCCGGAAAAGCTCAATCCCAATGAATCGTAGATCCTCTCGCTGTTTAATTGTCCAGCCTTCCAGATTGAAGATTTTAGTCCTATCCCGTGCAGATCCCGTTCTTACATATCTGATCTACTTTTTTTAAAAGGGTTGGAATTCTATATTCTCCATGCATTTTGGCAATATTGCTGGCAGCAATGAAGAAATTGAAGCTGATTCACGCTTCTATCGTTGACCCTGACGTCCCGGCTTTGATGCCTGACATGTTTTTCTTTGTATCCTCTCGCCAAAGAGGAACTTCCCGTTTTCCCCGGGGAGACAGCGCATACACGCCTGTGGACTTCCGGTCAAACCATCCGTATACGTCTTTATATAGAATGTCTCTAGCTTTCGGATTCTGGAGTGTCCGGGCAATGTGTGAAGCTTTGGTCGGTCCCTGCTTCTCGAGGAAACAGGCAATTGCCAATGCCCGTTGCCGGTAGGCGGTCATAATACCCCTTTTCCGTTCTATTCCGCCGAGGTTAGGATCACCTACCCGTTTAGCGAACTCACCAAGCAGGCGCTCCCGACGGTATTTCGATTGACGCGGTCTATACTCGCCGGGATCGAGAAGCACCTTTACACTGCCGGTTCTGCCGGTTTTCGGGTCTGCGTCAATTGCCAACAGGCCCAGACCGAGCATCCTTAATAGCTTTATAATGCGCCGTCGTTGCCTGGTCAGCGCTTTGCTCTGTTTCGGGATGCCGATGTACACTTTCGGAGTCAGCGATAATCTTTCCACTGCCTGAAGGACTACATTAAGATTGAGGGACAGCTTGAGCTCCACGACGACAGGAACTTCTTGGCCGCGCACAGCAAGGGCGTCACAATCCAAGACCTCCCCTTTCACCTCATAATTCTGAGATTCTAGAAATCGCTTTAGGGGTTGATAGAGATCCGATTCCTTCATGCCTGTTCCTTCAATCATGTCTAACGTGGAGTAGAGCAGCGGGCTCCAAAAACGCAGTCTTGCAGGGGCTTCCGTCCCCATATCATTTATAAACGATCATTACGATGTCAAATTTCCGAGGCGATACCCGCAATTTGATTGACTAACAGTCATTTCCATGGGTATACGTCATACTATACAGAAATTCTTTCTCCCCTATCACACGAGCTGAGCGGCTTTTACTAATAAGGAAGGCCGTTAAAATACCGGCCTACCGGCACACATAACCCCTTATTTAAGATTGTGTTGATCCAATCCGACATCGCGTTGCCATATGCTTGCGGGCTGAAGTATTCCACCAGAGTAAGCCTGACCGAATGTTGACGCGAGGCCGTTTGCTGATAGTGCAGGTTTGCTTATCACCCAATTAAAAAAGGAGATGTGCGTATGATTTCTATAACGGTCAACGGCAAAAATTACACTGTTGATGCACCCGCCGACATGACGCTGCTGTGGGTTCTGAGGGACCATCTGAAATTGACCGGCACCAAGTTCAGCTGTGGTGTTGGGGAGTGCGGGTCATGCAGCGTGCTTATTGACGGTGAGCCGCAGAGGTCGTGTACGATTGAGGCTGCGGATGCCGACGGTGCAGATATTACGACCATCGAGGGGCTGCCGGAAGATCACCCGGTCAAACGGGCCTGGATCGAGGAGCAGGTTGTCCAGTGCGGATACTGCCAGCCGGGCACAATTATGCAGGTTGCAGGTCTGCTTGCACAAAGCCAAAACCCCCGCCCCCAGGATATTTTCGACTCCATGGACGATATTATCTGCCGCTGCGGAACTTATCAGCGCATGAAAAAGGGTGTTGAAACAGCTATCAATATCATGCGAAAGGAGGGCTCGTCATCATGACAACAACTATGACCCGTCGTACATTCCTCAAGGGCTCTCTGGCGGCCTCCGGACTGACCATTGTTGCTTATGTGACTCCCTTCGGGACCAAACTGGTCAACGCGGCCGCAGCCGAAGGTGCCGTGGAAGGATTTAAGCCCAGCGCATTTTACCAGATTACTCCGGCCAACATCGTCAAAGTCATGGTACCCAATTCCGAGATGGGCCAGGGCGTTCACACGGCCCTTCCCATGATCATTGCCGATGAACTCGAAGCGGATTGGGACCAGCTCGAAATCCTGCAGGCCCCTGCTGCCGCCGAATTTAAAAATCCCCTTTTGCGCAACCAGCTTACGGTCGCCAGTGCCAGCGTCAGGGGATTTTACTGGCCGTTGCGAAAAGCGGGGGCGGCCGGCCGGGAGGTGCTGATAGAGGCTGCCGCCAGACAGTGGAATATACCCGCATCCCGCTGTCAGGCCGTCAAAGGGACGGTGGTCAACCTCAAATCCGGGGCCAAACTCACTTATGGTGAATTAAGCCTCAAGGCGGCCGAGCTGCCGGTGCCCCAGGAACCGAATCTAAAAAAAGAAAGTGAATTCCGCTATATGGGTAAATCCATGCCGCGGGTGGACATCCCGGATAAAGTCAGCGGTAAAGCGATTTTCGGCCTTGACGTGGAGCTTCCGGATTTGCACTATGCGGTTTTGTCCCGGCCGCCGGCCTATGGCGCCAAGCACCAGTCTTTTAACGCCGCCGCCGCCATGGCTGTTAAAGGCGTTAAAAAGGTGGTGCCCACACCGCGCGGAATTGCTGTTGTGGCACAAACCCTGGACGCCGCCATGAAAGGCAAGGATGCCCTTGCCCCGAAGTGGAGCGAGGGCTCGCATCCCTGGATGGACACGGCAGCGGTTGAGGCAAGCTTTATCAAAGATCTGGAGAAGCCGGGCGCCGGTGCCGTCACCCGGGGCGATGTCGTCAAAGCTTTGAACGACGCCCGCAAAACCCACGAGGCGACCTACTACGTGCCCTGCGTTTCCCATGCCACCATGGAGCCCCAAACCTGCACGGCTGATGTCCGTGCGGATCGATGCGACGTTTATGTCCCGACCCAGGGCCAGACAGTGGGCCACATTGTTGCATCCAAAGTCTCGGGGCTGCCTCCGGAAAAAGTGCACCTTCACACCACGTTGCTGGGGTGCGGGCTCGGCCGAAGGGCCAGACCGGATCAGATTGTCGAAGCGGTCATCTGCTCCAAGGCTGCGGGCAAACCCGTCAAGGTCGTCTACACGCGCGAAGAGGACTTGAAAACGGACTATTTCCGTTCGGCCATGGCCCACAGAATTCGGGGCGGTTTGGATGAGCGCAACCGGCTGATTGCTTGGGACCATAAAGTGTCGTGCTCTTCTTTGATAAAGCATCTGGGCGGTCAGCCGATAAACGGTATCGATGGGTATTGCCTGTGGGGGCTGTGGGACAAACCCAAATCTCCCGTCAGGGCCAACATGACCTACGTATTCCCGAACTTTTCCGTTAACTTGGTCTTGTCCGATCTGCCCATTCCAGTGGCGCCCTTTCGATCGGTTCAAAACGCGGTCAATGCCTTTGCGACCGAGTCTTTTATCGACGAGATGGCCCACCTGGCCGGTAAAGATCCCCTTAACCTTCGATTGGAAAGTCTGGCCGATGACAAGCGTGCCAGCCGGGTGCTGAAAAGTGTGGCCCTCAACTCGAATTGGGGCAAACCCCTGCCGCCGGGAAGGGGCCGCGGCATTGCCCAGCATCGTAGTTTCGGCACCACCATCGCGGAAGTGGCGGAGGTTTCGGTGGACGCCAAAAGCGGTATGATTCAGGTTCACCGGGTTGATGTGGCTGTTGATTGCGGCCCGGTGGTCAATCCGGATCCTCTGGAAGCTCAAATCGAGGGTGCCGTCACTCTGGGCGTTAGCACTGCCCTGTTCGAGGAGGTGCAGTTTGCCAATGGCGGCGCGGCGTCATCGAATTTCGATGAATACCGCATAGCACGAATGAGCGAAACGCCGGAAGTCCATGTTCATATCGTAAAAAGCGATGACGATATTGGCGGCATCGGTGAACCGGGCATCATGCCTCTGGCCCCGGCGGTGGCCAATGCGGTCTTTAATGCCACAGGCGGGCGGCTCAGGCGGATGCCTTTTACTCCGGAAAGGGTCTTGGCCGCCATCAAGGCCGCCTAACCCTGCCTGCTTGACTCCATGCCAAAGGCCATCAGCGGTCGAGTGTCGTTGATGGCCTTTTCAATTAAAAACAAAGTTGGCAGATTTGTGTAAACTAAGTTGTCACAATATTATGTCTAAGCATTTCCCGCCAGGCATCATATTGACCATGACAGCGTTTTTATCTCATCATATCAGAAAGATAAAAGAACGTCCGATTGTCGCATGAATTATCGTCAGGTCGGCACAATAATTGCTCATAATTTGTTAGCAGGGGGAAAAAATATTAAGTTGCATGTTAATCCCTGCATCCAGCTGTTAATTTCGGGTCCGTTTCGATTCACCTGTTAATTCACCCAAAAAAAGGGGGATCGGATCATGCTGATGAATTTAAATACACTCAATCAGATGTTTAAAGAAAATCCTGACAAGGCACAGCTGTCATTTAAAGACTGCTGTCAAACCTGCGGTCATGTGTTTACGATTGAGATACACAACCAGTCATCCGGGGTCCGCGCCTTATCAGATGATATCATTTGTGAGCATGATAGATTGAATAGAAGACTGGGAATTGAGCGAAGACAGTTATCGTATACCGTCTATATCCCGGAAAGAAGATCCGGCCAAGACCGCAGAAGCCATTAAGTTGAATTCCCCGACCGCTAATAAATCTTAAAAGGAGGCCCTTCGATAACCCGACCATTGTGAAAAGCCCCGATGTCGTTTTCCGGACCCAACTCCCAGAAATCTCCCCACGGCAAATCAATTTTATATCCACAACCTTTTTTCATTGCGGGACTTTCTTTGGATAAGGTTAAATCTCCTATAAATGGATCATTGAATTGGGGATTGACCCCTTTTCCATTTTTTATGGGGTAGCCATTTTTGATTAATTTTTTTGGAAAGTCATGGTGGAATACAATATCGTTTTGGAATTCTATCTCTAAATCGTCCCAATTCGTGGGCACCTTTTTGATAAAGGACCGTTCACCATCGCAGGCAAGGTCAAAGTCATCCAAGATTTCTTGGCAATAGCAGATTGCATTGTTGAAATGAAAAAAACGAAGCATCGAACACTTGGATAAATATTTGGTTCGAATATACATTGAATTGTTGAACACATAAGTCGGTCCAACCGCAAACCACGGTGTTTCACGAATTTTAAACACCCTCCCGCCTCGGTGAGAATCACCAACCGGCCCGGGCCTCGAGGTAAACCAGCTGCGATTACCAAAAATATAGAAATAGCCGCAAATATCCATTTCCATTGAATAATGCGAGTAGCAATCCACGAACTGATTATTAAATATCCACCAGTTGATGGCCATTCGCTCCGGTTCGATTGCATTGTCACGGATATTTTCGAACCGGTTGCCATAAATTTGAATATTCTGATTTAGTTGGTTGCGGTTGGATTTACCTCTTTTACGATTAAACATATGGATGCCGTTTGCCGCATGGCGAACGGTATTGTTGCGAACAATAACGTTGCCTTGGATATTACGGGTTCTGAAAAAGGCGCCATCAAAGGCCCTGCCACCGTTTATTTTCGGATTGTTGCCGTGGATGCTATCCCAACTAAGCTTTTCCCACAATTTTTTTTCAGTGATGTCCTGCAGCCAACAACAATCCTCGATAATGATATTTTCTGAACAATCGCCTTCTCCATATATGGCAAAGGTTGAATCCTTAATGTTTAAGTTGCGGAAAGTCAGGTTGTCGGAATGACTGAAATAAATGGCCGTTGGCCAGCATTGCTTGATATGAAGGTTCTCGATGATGATTCCCGAGCTGTTTTCAATCTGAATCCAGGATTCGTGGGCAATATGATACAATCCCGGATAAGAATTAATTTTCCAGGCTTCCAAAGTCGCGCGAGGTTCGAAATCGTCGAAACTCAAACCGCCATCTATGACGACTCCGTCTGATCCACACAAAATGATGGGTGCGTCTTTTCTTCCATGGATGTTCCTGAATATAATGGGATCCGAATACACGCCAGGCTGCATCTCAAAAATATCACCGGGCTCTGCGTTGAAGATCAGCGCGTTGATGTTGCATGGAATTACGGGATGCCTTTTCATGCTGCCTCCTAATTCTGTAAATAATTTTTGACAGATTGACGGCGATTTGCTTAAAAGTACGGCAAGCTTCCATCACATAGTATATGAGAGGACTCCATTCGAACACCCAGTTGAAACGAGGTTTTTTTAATGACCATTCATACGCGTCTTGAACGGGATGAAATTGAGCGATTGGCCGCTCAATACCCCGTCGGTGAGCTTCAAGATTTCGAGGATTTGACCGGAGGCCAGGCCAATTCAAGCTTCAAGTTGATCACTTCAACCGGAGCCTACGTTCTGTCTATCTGCGATGAAAAGACCACCGGCGAAGCGGCGCACCTTGCCCGGGTCCTGCGGCATTTGGAAGAAAACGGTGTTGCCACCACCAGGGTCGTAGATTCAAAAGACGGCCGCACGGTTGTCAAATATCATCGCAAACCGGTTATACTCAAGCACTATCTTGAAGGCTCCCCATCCCGCGACTTGACCGCCGAAATGGTGCGACTCGTGGGCCGCGAATTGGCACGGCTCCATCAGGTCCAATCCCCACCAGGGCTGGCGCCCCGGTTCGCCTATGGACTGGAAGCATTTGACCATGTCATTCTATCGGGATCCGATAGTAATTTCCAAGACTGGCTCAGGAAAAAAAAGAAGTACTTGACTCAAGCAATCAGACCGGATCTGCCGCGATGCCTGATTCACGGCGATGTCTTTTACGACAATATTCTTTTTAGCGGCAAGGAGATGGTCGCTATCATCGACTTTGAGGAGGCCTGTCATTATTACCGCGCCTTCGATCTGGGCATGTGCGCCGCGGGTTCCTGCACCACGGGCGGTTTTCTGGATTTTGATAAAACCAGGGCGCTGGTGGACGGTTACCTGGATATCGGAAATCTCACCGATCAGGAAAAAAATCGCTGCAGGCTTTTGTCATTTATGGCGCAACAGCGACTTCCTTCTGGCGGTTCAGACAATACAATATTTTGAAGCCGGGTCACGAAAACTCAACAGCCTATCGTCTAATGAACCGAATCGCCGATCAGGTCCACGACATGCCGACCGATGATTTCTTCACTACCATATTTTCATGAACGCCGTCCTTCTCGCAAGTCTCCGTAGGGGACATCTCCGTAGGGGACAGCCATGAAAAAATGCCTTTCTCATTCAGCTAACCGAAAATTCATAACCTGAACATTTTTTGCTAATTGATTATCAATACGATTCTTTTATGGACCCGATATCAATAGCAATTATTGTCATGCTATATGCCGACATCTTGACATTGTCGGCATATTTGTCTAGGATTCAGTTAGAATATCAGAGGATTGAGAAATGGCGGTCATAACAATTTCCCGCGAACCGGGAGCATTGGGTGAGGAACTTGCTGCGCGTGTAGCCGGGCGACTAGGCTTTGTGCTGGTTGATCGGGCACGGATCGCTCAACTTTGGAGTGAAATCGATCTTGACGATGCCAGTTTGGTGAGTGTGGACGAATACATTCCGGTAGATGAGCATAAATTGGATCCCGAAACCGAAGCGTCCATCAAGTTGTTGCCCGATCTGATCCTTCAATTGGCCGAAGAACAGGATCTGGTGGTAATCGGACGCGGTGCCGAGGGCTTGTTTCGGAATCGTCCGGGAGCCTTTCATGTGAAGGTGATTGGATCCCGCAGTTTCCGGGCTGCAGAATTGCAAAAACGCGAAGGCATATCTTCCAGGGAGGCCAGACGGTGTCTGAGGGAACTGGAGAGCCAGCGGATTCGCTATCTACGCTTTCTATACCGGGCAAACTGGCGTGATCCCGGCCTATATGATCTGACCCTTCGAATGGACCGCCTTTCCATTGATCAGGCTACAAATTTGGTTGTGGCTGCTGTCGAGGAGACCGCTATTCGCCAGGTTTCTCGCAGACAGATTGTTGAAAACAACCAGACCGAGGATGTCGAACCGCGAGAACATGGACGTTTTGCCAACGCTGCCGAGGAGGAGTTCGCCGGTTTTCTAGAATTTTACGGCATTCCTTTTGAATATGAACCGCGAAGCTTCACACTGGAAACCAATGAAGAAGGGGAAGTGATCGAGGCGTTCACCCCCGATTTTTACCTGACCGATCAGGATCTTTTTATCGAACTCACGACCATGAAACAAAGCCTGGTCACCCGAAAAAACCGCAAGGTGCGTAAATTGCGCCGTCTCTATCCAGAAATCAACCTTCGCATCTTCTACCAGCGTGATTTTTACCGGTTAATGGCCAAATTCGGCCTGTTGGCAGATGACGTCCACCTGACCGCCGACAGATCTTAATGGGAAACAATAGAATCCGGGCCCCAAGAATCCGACATTGATTAGGCGCTTGAAAGGACTGTGGAATACCAGCTAAGGCGCAGCCGACATACCGGCGCAGGATTTCTGTCGTCCGGGGACCAAACTGGAGATAAAATTTGGATCGATTGGATCGAGATATTGTAAAAGTTTTGTTCACCCAGGAAGTGATTAAGGACCGTATTGCCGAAATGGGCAAAGAAATTTCGGATGCCTATGCGGATTCAGTACCACTGCTCGTCGGAGTGCTCAAAGGCTGCGCCCTGTTCATGTCTGATTTGATTCAGCAAATCAGCATTCCGCTGGAAATCGATTTCATGGCGGTATTGAGCTACGAGGGGCGCAAGCAGTCTAACGGTACGACCCGGTTTTTAAAAGATCTGGATTTTGTCATCGAGGGAAGGGATGTTCTTCTTGTCGAAGCCATTGTCGATACGGGGATGACAGTCGGCTATATTATTCGCAATTTACAAGCGCGCCAACCTCGCAGCATTCGGCTGTGCACATTATTGGATAAACCGGCCCGGCGTATTATCGAGCTGCCGATTGATTTTAGGGGCTTTGATATACCTGACCGATTTGTCGTAGGTTACGGGCTGGATTTCAATCAACTTTACCGTAATCTGCCATATATCGGTATTCTTAAAGATGATGTGATCGGTCTAAACCGCCAGCGGAAAAAAAATGGTGAAAAAAAGCAAAAAATCCAATTTTATCCCTTGACATAAAATTTGAAGTGCATATCGTATATTTCAGCCCCAAGAGGTTTGAGTAAGAAACTCGATAAAATACTTGGCGGGAACACCCGGTGGAAACGAAAAGCTTAACGCTAGTCGGGGAAGCAGGGTGAAAAAGCCGGGATGAACCAGAAATGGGAAAGTCGAGTTTTTGAAATGATCACTTGGGGTCTTTTTTTGATCTAGTACCGAATCGAGACATACCAAGTGGGGGCAGCCAAGAAAAAATGCATTTCTCATGCAATTAATCTATAATTCATACTCTGAGCTATTCTTTCTCCCCTTGCTACTGCCCGGCTAACAGCCGGTTGACCTACGCCCAGCAATTTGCCAACGCTTGTGCCGCTCATCCCCAATTTTCTGACGGCCCAATAGCACGTCAGGCTCCGGGCCTTTACACGCAGCGGCTGGTTGCCCGGCTTCCAAATCTCCGCCGGCTCGATCATTAACAGCGTTGCCACCCTTGCCACGACTCGCTCAATATCATAACCCTCAGCCTCAAGCCAATACCGCTGTTCAAACTGCTCTTTTTGTTCTGCCAGGACCTCTTCGACAAAATCGCTTTCTCCCAATATTCGTTCATCCCCTTTCAGGTGGGCACGAGCCTTGCTCAATGCTTTTATTGCCGCCCAACCGCCACTGCTTCTGAGCAAACCTCCGCCTACCAGCTCCGGACGGCTTCCCAACGCAATTCTTTTTCGAATAAATTCTTCGTAATTTTTTCGGGCCGCAGAGACACTGTCACCAAACTGCTTTAGAACGAATTCAACATCTAAAAAGTTTTTCTCCAGGTTTCCCAATAGGGCGCCGTGACCACAGTAAGGATGATTGGCCAGTTCTTCGAACCTGTCAACGATTTCTGCTCGCAATGGATTCAGATGAATATACCCGACCAATTCTTTTAGATAGAGATCTTCCTGGCACAATATCGATTTAAATCTATTTTGAAATAAATGTCCGCAACGCCGATGCCGATGGTTATAGCTGACCGCATAACCGGTTAGCAGCCTGCGCATGATAGTGGAAATCGGCACTTTTCCGGTTCTCAATAAGAGATGGAAGTGATTGGGTATCAGCGTCCAAGCATAGCAGGGCGTCGCGGTCTCTTCGAGAATATTTCCGAGACGCTCCAATAAATTCTCACGATCGGCATCATTGCCAAAAATTCTTCGCTGCTCAATTCCCCGGCAAATAATATGATGAAGTGCACCGGGCGCGTCTATGCGAGCTTTACGTGGCATGCTCATTCTATAACATTCATAAATTCGAATAGAAATGCATTTTATCATGACCGTCCCAATACTGTGATCGGTTTAAACCGCCATCGAGAAAAAAAATGGTGAAAAAAAGCAAAAAATCCAATTTTATCCCTTGACATAAAATTTGAAGTGCATATCGTATATTTTAGCCCCAAGAGGTTTGAGTAAGAAACTCGATAAAATGCTTGGCGGAAAAACCCAGTGGAAACGAGAAGCTTAGCGCTTGGCGGGGAAGCTGAGTAAGGAAGCCGGGATGAACCAGAAATGGGAAAGTTGAGTTTTCGAAATGATCACTTGGGGCTTTTTATATTTGAATAGTACCAGTCCCAAAGCGATCTGCCGCCCATCGATTTCCTCAATACCATATTTTCTTGAAAGCCGTTCCTAAAATCGTCTTTTCTCTCAATTCTGACTTACCCGGGATAGGAATCACTGAAACATTTCGGCCATGCTCTTGCCGATGATTTTGCTCGAAGCAAACACCAGGACTAGAGTCAGCATGATGGCGACCGAACCGATAGCACAGGCGGCGTAGACCTCTTCACCGGTCAGCCGTTCGAAGATGGCGATGGAAATCGTCTTCCAGCGGGCGGAATAGAGCATGATTGTAATGCTCATCTCCGTGATCAGGGTCGAAAAAACGAGAATGGCGCCGGCCAGAATACCCGGGGCGACCAGCGGTACGGTGATCTTGCGCATGGTGGTGCCCCAGGTGGCTCCGACGATTTTGGAGGCTTCCTCCATCTTGTTGTCGATCTGGGAGATGGCGGCCGAAATGGACCTGAAAGTGTAGGCCAGACGGCGGATGAAATAGGCCAGCACCAGGATGGCGGCGGTGCCGGTCAAAATGATGTAGCCGCTGTTGAAGGTGGTCAGAAAAGCGACTCCGGTGACGATGCCCGGCAGAACGAAGGGCAGCATGATGGTGATGTCGATGGCCCATTTGCCGCGAAAATGCCGCCGCTGGGCGGTATAGGCGCACAGAACGCCGAAAACCGTGCACAAAATCGTGGCTCCGCCGGCCAGGACGACACTGTTGACAATGGGCCGCAGGGAGTCGGAAAAAACCTCGATGTAATTGCCCAAACCGTAAACCGTGGGCAATACGGCTCCGCCCCACCTCTCGGCAAAAGAGGTGAACAGGACCACGATCTGGGGCAGCAGCGCCGCGAGCAGCAGGGACCAGACATAAATATTGGCCAGGAATTTGGCTGCAAAAGTGTCGATCTGCCGCGCCCGGCGACTGACCCCCGTGACGGTGATAAACTGGCGTTTGGTAACCTGGCGCAGTATGAGCACGGCCACGACCGTGAAAAACACGTTGAACAGGGCGATGGCCGAGGCCGAATTGAGATTGAACATGCCGTGGACCTGAAAGTACATCAAGGTGGTCAGCACCTGGTAGTCGCCGCCCAGGATGGCCGGCACGCCGAAATTTCCCAGAGCCTTTACAAAGACGATCAGGGTGCCCGCACCGATGGACGGCAGCACCAGCGGAAAGGTGAGGGTGCGCACCCGGTACCAACGGCCGGCTCCCATGATTTCAGCGTTTTCTTCGATGTACGGATCGCTGGCGGCCAGGGCCCCCTGGACGATCAGAAACACATAGGGAAAGTAGTGCAAGGAAAGGGCCAGAATGATGCCGAAGGGCCCGTATATCCCCGGCATGACATTTTCACCCACGACAGCATTGATCAGGCGGGTGATCAAACCGTTGCGGCCCAGCAGGATCACCCACGAATAGGCCCCGATAAAAGGCGGGGAAATGATCGGGATCACCGAAAGGGACATGATGAAATTTCGAAAGGGCATTTTTACCCGGGTGATGCAGTAGGCCATGGGAAGGGCTAGCAGCACGGCGAAGAGGCTGGAGAAAATTGCGACCACCAGCGAATGCCAGATGGCTTTGCGATAGGTGCTCGATTCCAGGATCGTCCAGAAGTTGGCGAGGGTCAGGTTGGAAACGGTGATTTCCTCACCGTTTTTTATGAAGCTGCTGGTCAGGGTCGTGAATATGGGATAGATGAGCACCCCGATCAGCACGATCACGGCAAGCCCCGCTGTGACATAGGGCAGCCAGTCGATTTTAGGCTTATCCGCGTTACCTGATCCGGCGGCCCTCATTGACCACCCCCGGCCCCGAAAAGGATCGCATTTTCGGGATCGAAGCAGACCCGCACGGCGTCGCCTTCGTTCACATCCGGCACGTTGCCGTGGGCATCCACGGTAATCTCCGAATCGTCATGTTCGTCCACGGCGATAATGCGCGTAACGCTTCCCAGAAACTGAATCCGCACGACCCGGAAAGGCAGGCCGATGTCCGAAACACCCACAATTTTGGTATGCTCGGGCCGCACGATCACCAGGGCGTCGGTATCACGTGACAGGAGACGGCCCTCCCCGCTCGCAAGGACCTGGCGCCGGCTCAGATCCATCTGCATGTCTGAGTTGCGCGCAAACGCCACCCGGCTGCTGCCGTCGGACTGCGCCTGCCGCCGCACCGGAAAGGTGTTGGCTTTGCCGATGAAATCGGCCACGAAGAGTGACTGGGGGTCGTTGTAGATCTGGCGAGGGGTGCCCAGCTGCATCAACCGGCCGTCCTGGAACACTCCCATGCGATCGGATATGGACATGGCCTCTTCCTGATCGTGGGTGACATACAGGGTCATGATCCCGAAATTTTTCTGAATGCGCCGGATTTCCTCACGCATCTCAACCCTCATTTTGGCATCGATATTGGCCAGAGGTTCGTCCAGCAGCAGCATGGTCGGTTCGTACACCAGGGCCCGGGCGATGGACACCCGCTGCTGCTGGCCGCCGGACAAATCCGGCGGGTAGCGGTCCCCCAGTTGTTCAAGACCGGTGAGTTCCAGGACGCTGTCCACCCGCTGCTTGATTTTCCCGTCGGACAGCTTGCGGATACGCAGTCCGTAGGCCACATTCTCGAAGACTTTCATGTGCGGAAACAGCGCGTAGGACTGGAACACCATGCCGATATTGCGCTGGGCCGCCGTAAAGCGGGTAAAATCCTTGCCGTCGAATATAATCCGGCCCGACGTGACCCGTTCCAGGCCGGCGATCATCCGCAGCGTGGTGGTTTTACCGCATCCGGACGGTCCCAGCATGGTGAAAAACTCCCCCGGGGAGAGGGCGAAACTCACGTTGTCCACGGCTGTGACCGTGCCCTGGGGGGTGTCAAAGACCTTGGTAAGGCTTTCCACCGCCAATGAGTGGGGGGGCATATCGATAACTCCCAAAAGGCGCGTCGGGCTCCCGCTTTGCATATCGTTCGACAATAAGCGGGAACCCGTCCGCAGCGGCTATTTCTTGCCGTAAAGTTCTTCGAATTTTTTCAGGATTTCGTCCCTTTCCTGGGCGGCCTTTTCCTCGTCGAAGTCGAAAAATTTGATTTCGCTGGTCATCGGCATCACTTTGGGCGCGGGCACATCGGCCCGCGGCGAGCGCCGGTTCTCAACCTTGACGGCCAATATGTGCCCCTCTTTGGAATTGATAAAATCCGCCAGCAGGCGGGCATTTTCGGGGTTGGGACCGTTTTTAATCAGACCGACGGCGCCGTAGCTCATGGCAACGCCCTCCTCGGGGTAGACGGCGATGGTCGGATAACCGTCTTTGGCCATGCGATAGGGTTTGGATTCCTCGGTCACGCCGACGGCATACTCCCCTTTGGCCACGTTGGTGTACACCAGCCGGGATTTGGGCACGAAATTGGTGTTGGCGACTACTTTGGCAACCAAATCCCACCCGTGCAGGTGCACCATCTGGGCGATTTGGCGGAAAGCGGAGCCGGACACCGCCGGGTGGGCCATGATGATCTTGCCCTTGTACTTGGGATCCCCCAGGGCCTTCCAGCTCTTGGGCGCATCGGCCTCGGGCAGCAGGTCGGTGTTGACGATGAACAGCTGGATGGCGGTGGAATAGGCATAAAACTCGTGGTTCTTGCCCCTCAGATTGCTTGAAAAGGAGGCATCCTCCTTGGTTTTAAAGCTGGCGAACAGCTCGGGAAAAGAATAAAACGCCTCCACGGCCGCCCGGAAAACATCGCCCCGGGGATTGTCTTTTTCGGCCTTGATACGGTTGGTGAGCTCACCGGTGCCGCCGATGATGTGCTCGATTTTGATGTCGGGATATTTTTTGCCGAAGGCCTTGACCACCGCCTTGGCAACCTTGGCGCCGCCGGAGCTGTAATAGACCACCGTCCCCTTTTGGGCCATTACCACGCTGCCGCTGACAATCATAGCCAGTACGACCAAACTGATAATCAATAGTTTTTTCATAACTGCTCCTTTCCGGGTGCGCCTGGGGCGGCACCCCGTTGATGATTTCTCGACAAGGGTATTCACGGTTTTCAAACCATACCCCAAAGCTGGGTTTGGCGGTCTTCGTCCCGCCAGACGCCCTTCTGACGGCGCCGGGACCGCCTGGATTTGTGCCAGGTCTTGTACGCGGCCTTTTCCAGGGCCGAGACCGCATCGCCTTCTTCGATCTGGGTCGCCAGCTGGTACGGAAGCGCCTGGGCCCGGCCGCTGACCGGGTAGCCGGCGGCCGGCAAGGCATCGCCCATCAAGGCTTCCAGCGCCTCCTGATCGTGCCGGTTCAGGCGGTGCTTGTAGGCTTCCACGAATTCGGTCGTGATGGGTTTCGCGGTGGCTTGATGGATTTTATTTTTAGCCCAGGTGCGCGTGGATGCCGACGTGTGGTGGGACAACATGCCGGCATCGAAGGGCTCGTTGATAAATTCGCACAGCTGCCGCAGCACCGGTTCCGGATCGCGGCACAAGGATTCGTACTTAATTTCCAGAAACGAGTCCGCATCCAAATCTCCGCCGAACACCGTGGCCGCTTTGATGCAGTGCAACCAGCGCTGAGCGCCGCCCCAGACCGAATGGGGCCAGAAATCCGCCTCGGCGATTTCAATGGCGACGTCGCGGCCGTCTCGCAGCAGGTGGACGATTTTGGCATCCGGGAAAAGGGCTTTGATGTCCGGGATAAAATGTACGTTGCGGGGAGATTTGTTGCCCCAGCGGATTTTTCCTTGTGCTTTCATCCACGCCCTGTGGACGAACTCGTAAACACCCTTGAAGCTGCGCTCCTTGACGCCGGCAACCACGGCATCCGGATCGAGGGTGAGGCCCCACTTTTTCAGGGTGGGTGTCTGCAGGACATCTTCGGCCAGCGCCAGCAGATTTGCGGACACCGTCAGGTCTCCATAGCTGTACAGGTAGGGGTAGACCATGTTGAACAGGTAACCGGGCGGTGGGATGGCCACGTTGGGATTGGCATCGATGATCAGGCGCAGGAGGGTCGAGCCGGACCGCGGGGCGCTGACGATGAATATGGGGCTGTCGATAGAGTCGGACATTGAACTACTCTCCTTTCCCCTTTCTGAAATTTACAAAACTCGGCCTGGTTATGATTCCTGTAATAAAATGATTAAAACACAAATGACAATACACAAATCCCAAACAAATTCCAAATTCCAAAATTCAAATTTCCAACTCGAACTAATAAGAGGGACGGGGAGTTTTTCAATCCTTGCTATGTCCGTCCGGGGTATGCGACCGCGCCAGCCGTAACAAATTCGTACCGGTCTCCCTTCGCGCCCCCTATCCTTTGCGCTGAATCCAGAAGGCTGAGACGATTGATTACCCCCGCGGTCTCACCAAAATCGAGTCAGCATAGGCCAGAATTGTTAGCGCAGCATTATGGCTTGTTCAAAACGTATATGGGGCTGGTCCAGGCCCGGTGAAAATCCGCCTGAACGACCCTCACCCAATAGGCATGCTGCCCCGGTTCAATTGGGTCGGCCTGAAAATCGAAGGTGGCATCGCAGTGTTCCCCGGCCCGGTGCCGGGTGGTGATGAAAACCCCTCTTTGCTCGGCCCCGGCGTCCAATTTAAAATCCTCGGTCCTCACCTCTTCTAGCGAGACTTCGAATTGGGCTGGTTTGGCGTCGAAGCGCAGCCGGGCGTCGTCGTCTGCATCTACCTCGACGAGGACGCCCACCTCGTGCCCGGCAGTGATGGACTTCCAGGTAATCCTCTTAGGGTCTTTGAGGGTGACGCTTTCCTTGGGGGCATACATGTTCAGTGGCCCGGCCGACACGAAATTACCTCCGGATATGGTCAAATCACCGTCCCAGACGGTGTAGCGGTTGCGATCGCGGCCTTCGGCGCCCGTCCAGGTGATTCTAACGAGGGCCGGGTTTCGTTCCATCGGGTTAGGGTGCACCTTTTTGACGACCCGATTGCCGTCGAACAGGCAGACCTCCTCCAGGGGGGCCGTGCCGCTGACCGCCACGGATATATCGGGCGGTGTCTGGGCGGTATAGCTGGCCCCCATGGGATGGCCGTCGGCCGTCACCCAGGCCAGGATGCGCTCGCCGGTGGTGCCGTAGCAGCGTCTGGCCGCAAGGCCTTCCAGGATCCCCTCGCGGGTCAGCTCGGATGCATAGACCGCACCCAGCCCCCCGCGGATGGCCATCTCCGGGGTCGAGGGATAGGCCAGGCCGGGGCGGCAGGTGTGATCGTCGCTGGCCGCCACAATTCCGATTTTGAGGCCTTTGGCGAGGGCCTCTTCGAACCACCACTCGAAAATACCGTGGCACGAACACATCTCGAACACCGGCTCCAGGTCGCTGTCGATGGTGTCCATGTCCACCCGGCGTCCGCCGACATGGGGCACCAGGACCGCGTTTTCGCCGGATGCGGCCATGTATTCTTTCAGGGAGCGGTGCAGGTCCGCGGCCGTGGGGCGCTCGTTGTCAGGGTCTCCGGCGGGCAGGTGCCAGGAATTGCTCCGGAATATGGGCGCGTCGTCGCCGGGAAAGAGCACATTGCGGTCGCCGCCGGCTGCCGCCGTCCCGGACCACTCCCAGCCCAGAATGCTGACGAAGCGGTGCGGTTCGTGGAAATTTCGCGTTTCGGCCTTGTTTTCTTCCCAAACCGCGCGGTGGACCATAAAATCGTTGGCCTGGTGGGTGCAAAAATCTATACCGGCCACATCACGGGCATAGGTGTAGTATTCGGCTACGCTGCCCGTGCCCACGGTGGATGCGGTCTGGGCCTGGGTGTCGCCCCAGTATAGACGATAAGCATTTTTTTCGGCGGTTACACTGATTGGGTTGCTGCGCGCAGCAACGCTGCCGTTTTTTAGCAAGGACAGCCTTTTGATCCCCGCTTGCGCGAAAACAACCCCGTCCACCCATTTGGCGTGGCCGTTGTCTTTGCTCAGGGTCACGGGCAGGACATCATCGGCCTCGACGGCCAGGTCGCTTTCGTCGGTGGGAGTGGGATTGCCGAAAAAATCGTAGCCGTTGATCTTGACCCGAAAGGGTTGACCGGCGACGGCCGATGAAGGCCCCTGGATGGTCAGGCCGGTCGCAGGGCCGGTGATCACGTTCAGGGGTGGGCTGAGGCGCGGCACCGGGGCCCAGACGCCGCCGTTCATGCAGTCCACAAAAGTGCCGAAAATACACTCGGTTTCCGGGAACGACTGGGCCTGCATCCCCGGCGATCCCCCGCTGAGGTCGCCCAGGGTCACAATAATTTGGTCGCCCGGATACAAAGCCCCTTTTTCGACGTAAACCACGATAACCGCCCGGAACGGTCGCACATATCCGCGGGGATCATAGTGAATGCTAAGGCGCGTCTCAGGTGCGCTGCACTTGACCGTTACGTAGTTGGCGGCGGCCGGGTCGCTGAACTGCGGGCGACCCCAGTCGCTCATCCGGCGGGTGCCGATTTTCAGACTGCCGGACACATCCAGACCGTAGATGCCGACGGTGTAGGTCAATGTGTAGGTGCCATAGCTGCCGACAACGACATCGTCTTGCGGTGTCACGACCACCGAACCGACTTCTTTTTCGGTCAGGTAGGCGAGATGCCCGTCTGCTGTACCACTCATTGGATTTTTCCTTTTTTTAGGGCCGGGAGGCCGTGGCTACCGACCGGTTGGAGGTTGCACGCTCTTGATTGCATTCTGCAAGCGCTTGTATCTTGAATTACAGTTGGTAAATTTAATCCACAGATTTCGCAGATTACCCGGATTATTCCGGTTGTGAGATGGAGATTGCGAAATCTGCCGGGTTTAATTCCCCGCGGCTTGCCACGGAGAAATTCATTCCGACAACATCGGCTTTTTATAGCGGTTGTCAAAAAAACGTTCCGTTTTCCAAGCGCATCCGGACGTTTTTTTCTACGACCGCTTATACCCGCCTTCAGTATTTCGGAACATTTTTTTAAAAAGCGGTATAACTGCCACGAAGCGACTACTCGCCGGGCATCCACAGACACAGGTGAGGGGGTGCCGGCGGAGTGAAACCTGCCCCCTTGGTCTGTTGTGCACATGTACGCTGGCCTGATAAAAGGTCGATTAGCCAGCCCGGTTGCGCTGTTTCCTCGGTGGCTGGGGAACTTTCAGAAGAAACAAGATAGTAACGGCGTTTTTTTTCATCGATTAAGTAAATGGTCGCGTCGTCATGGCCAAGCGTGAACGCGTCACCGGTTTGAGGGCCGAACCCGTCAGCAACAACAGCGTTCAAATATCGAATGACATGGAAGGCCTGACGCGGGTTGTAAAACCGGTCGACAACGCCGTGACGCCTGTAATAGCCTCGGTCGACATCTGCAAACGTGTCAAGGTAGACATGCATGTTGCGATGGGCCGCGGACACCACAAGGGCCTCGGCAGCCCTGTTTGCAACCCAATCATCGTCCAGCGGTGTTGAACCAGGACTTCCCCTGGTCATCCGGATATGGAGCGACGCCGTGAGCTCGTGCCCCCTGCAAACATCGGCAACATCATGTGCGGCCCGCCATGGTGCCGTCTCTCCGGGAATTCGAAAGACGACGCCGTCGACATTGTCCCAAGCGGCCACCTCGGTGAGTTGCTCTGCATCATCCGGGGTAAAGCCGTGACTGGTCGTGTGGTAGTACTTCTCGCCGTCGCGCACCAATTCATCTATCGAGCGAAATTTTGACACATACAGCGATATCCTCGCCGCATTCGTCGTCGGTGCCGCCGCCTCCACCACTGAAGGTAAATTTTGGAAACTGTCGCTAATTTCCCAAATGTCGATCAGACCGCGGGATTGTGAGACGGCCTCCAGAGTTCGGCTATCGGGAATGCCGAATGAGAACAGTGTGAAAAGAATCCCATGTCGGGCACAGTCTACAAGCCGCGCGCGATGATCGGGATCGAGAAGGTCCCGCAGTGGAATACGCAACCGCCTCACCCCCATATCCAGGAGCGCCATCAGGGCATAGTTGTTGCGCGTGCGTTTGCGATCGAATTCATCCAGCGCGCCGGATGGCGGAACTTCGATCACCTCGAGCCAGTTCTGGCGCATATCGAACCCGAACCGGGTATTCGAATTCTGGCGGGGATGGATGGCAGCAACGCGATCTTGAGGCTCGCTGGCTGATCTATCGGGTCCGGAGACTTGGCCGTATGTCCGGACCCATTCGCAGATGTGACCGCACGCATGCACGTGGACTAAGAAATATCCCAACTTGGCGGTGTCATTCCGCCCGGACTCCATCTCCGGCGTGGGAACCGCCCGGTAAATCTCGGCGTAGTCCAGGCGGACGAATGCAGTCGACGGCAGAAGGTAACAATCCGTTCCACGGTAGTGGTTATACCAGACATTGTGGACGTGTCCGGCAAACAGGGCTTCGACCCGATGGTGTTCCATCAAGTCCAGAAGCCAGGCCCGGCCGGGATCGGCAAGGTTGTCGTAATGCTCCTCCTCGTCAGGATAAGTGAGAAACGGCGGGTAATGGCAGTTTAGAAAAATCCGTTTGCCTTGCTCGGTGGCCGCCGCCAACTCGGTCTCGAACCACGCGGTCTGCTCGACTTCGATGCCGAGGCCGGAATTTATTATTTGTGAATCGAAAAGTATAAAACGGCAATCCCCGTAATCGAAGGCGCGATAATTGGTGCCGAAATAATCCCTCCATAACGCGATGAAGTCATCCTGAACGATGGCCATGGGCCCCCAATCAATGGGCTTGTCGCCGATATCGTGGTTGCCCGGAAGGACGTGAAGTGGGTGATCCAAGTCGGCGACTTGCTCTTTGAAACGTTCGGCGGCCCTTTGGTACAGGTGTGGCACGGCTGGAACCGGATGCAGCAGGTCGCCCAGGTGTATGACAAACGCCAAGTCCCGCCTGTTCAGATCGTGAACAACATACCGCATGCGGCCGTTGGACAGTTTGTTGACCGCAAACTCCGAGTTGGATTCGGTTTCTCCCTGGTTCAGATGGGTGTCCGTAATCACGGCATAGGTAAACAATCTCTTCCCGAGTTCGTCCGGCATCAAAAGACCTCCTATTGTTGGCAGTTGGCGTTTTCGTCAATTGGAAAGAGATCGCCAGTTATTCGAATTCGATTTAAGATCCAACTATCTCATTTTTTCAGGGAAAGTGTGCCTTTATTTCTCTTGCCCCATGCAATTAAGCATATGGTAAAAACCGTCAGCAGCAAAAACACGAGCGCGATCGGCTGTTTGACAAAGACGCTCAAATCGCCGGAGGACATGATAAGCGATCGCCGCAGACCGTTTTCAAACAGCGGCGAAAGGATGAAGGCGATCACGAAGGGCGCCTGGGGCAATCCGAAAATCAGCATCAGGTACCCGAAGCCGCCGACAAAAGCCATCACCCAGACGTCGAAAAGCAGATTGCTGGAAGCGTAGCAGCCGAAGACGCACAGGATAAAAACCACCGAAAACATGATTTCCTTGGGGACGTTGCTGATGAGGGCGGCCCACTTTACGGCAACTTTGCCGATTCCCAGCACCAGTATGTTGATCAACAGCATGGAGATGAAAATGCCGTAAACGATGTCGATGTGTTTTTGAAACAGCAAGGGACCGGGGGTCAACCCTTGACGGTTTGTTGCTGGAATCGACATTTTTAGAGCGCCAGCGATAATGAATGCTTCTTATTTCATGAATGGAATTTTACTCACGCTCAGCCGGTGATCTTGGCCTGATGGTATGCTAAATTCTTCTCCT
>Ga0209052_1000163_pt1 | contig 24031 bp, 13 predicted proteins | sample WorMetHEROISLAND_2_FD_187409 | JGI IMG/M metagenome (GOLD analysis project Ga0209052, IMG submission 187409) | Marine gutless worms symbiont microbial communities from Max Planck institute for Marine Microbiology, Germany - Olavius sp. 4 HERON... | ecosystem: Host-associated > Annelida >...
AGGAGAAGAATTTAGCATACCATCAGGCCAAGATCACCGGCTGAGCGTGAGTAAAATTCCATTCATGAAATAAGAAGCATTCATTATCGCTGGCGCTCTAAAAATGTCGATTCCAGCAACAAACCGTTAAGATGTGACCCTGATCTTTTCCATTTGGGCTGGCGTCCCATCATGATATTTACTTCTTCATAATGGTTTTTATTGAAGTAAATAAAGCAGTATTTTTATAAGAAATCAACAATATTTATGAGGGTTTGGGCAACAGCCCGTTAAGATGTGACCCTCACATTCTTCTCTACGGTACTTTCCTCTTTGAGGCTTTTTACATTACAAAAGGCTTGCTAAAATCTCTTAATTTATTATCATTGGAGTCATATTCTGCCTCTACCATAATATCTCGATAGTCTTCTTGTGCCATTTTTATATAAATATCCAGTTTGTCTACACTTCCCTTAGATAAATAGAGGATACACCTATATATCCTATTTATATCTTTTCTCCATGGACCTAAGTCTATGTTATTCAATCTTAGTACTATAAAATCAACATCTTCCCCTTTAAACTTTTTTTTATGTATTCTACTATGTCTTTTTCTATGTTTCTGATCATTTTTTATTTTACTATTATGAATATATGTATCACCGTGCTTTACATAATCGCCAGAGCTTTTGATTTGTGTTAACTCTTTACCGTACTCACCTAATTCTGTTTCAGGGGAAGCTGTATAAAAGTCTTGTTTGTTTTTTATTCCATTCCCCACCCATTCTTTTCTGATTTCTGGACCATAATTATCTACATCCAAAACATCATGATTAGGCCAGTCTTTTGCAACTTTGACATCATCCATTTTTCCTATGGCTTTAATATCTGTCTTCTTTGAAACATTTACTAGTATGTCCTCAGCTACATTGTCAGCCCTTTTTGCTGCTCCTTTAATTAGTAGCTTTCCTCCCCCTTTAAAAACAGCTCCAATTCCAAGTATATCACCTGGTTCAATGAGTGGTGATTCTAAAGCTTTTTGACCGATAGTCCTTCCTGACTCCCACTCTATATATCTTCCTTCTACTTCTAATACTTGAGGAGGTGGATCATTTTGGTTGGACATTAATAATCCCGAGTAACTATGACGACCTAGAAAATGCCCAGTCGGATCGATGAATTTTAAAGGATTATTTCTCACATAGCTGTAGCGATTTAATAGCTGCGAATCCTGCCAATCCGGAACTATACTATCCGGACTAATAAAGTTTGCTACTGCTGGATCATATAGCCTGGCATTGTAGTTATACAGCCCGGTAGAGGGATCCAACTCCTGGTCGGTAAACTTGTAGTAGGTCACCTCTGTTCCGGTTTTGTTTCTTGATAGACCGAAGGGCATATATTCCGTGGTTTCGACCTGCGTGCCGTCCGCGTAGCCCGTTACTGCCGTTGAACTGCCCAGGTGGTCTTTGTGGTAAAAAAGGCTGGTTGACGAGGTGACCTTGGCAATCCTTAAGTTGCCTCCGAAAATATATTTGGTTTCGGTGCCTGCCTCGACTTCAAAGTGATTGCTGATGTAGTAAGTCGTGCCGCCGCCGGCGACCGCCTTTTTGACCCGTTTTCCGTCTCCGTCGTAGGATAGATGTATTGTTGCGCTGCCGCCGCCATATGAGCGTTGGATCTCAACCGGCATGTTGTCCGCGTTGAATGTGAGGCTGCGGCTTGCCACCTGGTCCGGGTCCGTAAAATCCCAACCGGCTGTCATGTTGCCGTTGGAATCGTAATCATAAATGTATTCCGTCCCAGCCCAAAAAATGGATTTGACGGCGTGAACCGGTGCGTTGTCGTCGAAAGTTTTATCTAATATCGCGGCAGGGTAGGTGTCTGAACCGCCCGTGCTGGTTTCGGAGACCAACCGGTGAAGCTTGTCGTACCCATAGTTGTAGGTGATGTTGCGGTCAGCACTGGTATCGAATATTTTTAAAATATCGCCGGCAGCGGAGTATTTGTAGGATTTTTCCTGGATATCCGCCATGACCGGGTTCAACGTCTGAATCGATAGCAGCCGGGTGGATTCAGGATCATAGTCGTAATGCGTCTGCGCCCCGTTGCCATGATACAGCTCGCCGATTTTTCCGGTCGGCTGATAGCCTGTAAACTCGGCATACTCGATATCATCGGTTTTCCCGGTAATCTTATGCAGCAGGCTGCTGGAAGGATGAAAGCTATATTCTACTTGGTAGCCATCCGGATAGGTCATGCCGACGATCTTGCCGCTGAAGTCGTAATTGTATGTTGTAGTATATGGATTAGCTGGGGCGCCGCTGATCGTCCGGGAGGTGATCGATTGACGGCCCATCTTATCGTATGAATCGATTGTTGTGACCGCATGGGTATTTTCAATCCGGTACAGCCTGCCGATACCGTTGTCGATGGCGATTTCGTCGTATTTATAGGTCACGTCCGGATTTGCTTCCGGGTCGGCGGGGGCGTAGCTCTTGGACGTCACCCGATCAAGGGGGTCGTAGGCGAAGGTTATAGTCTGGTTTTTGGCATCGGTCTGGGTTATGAGGTTGCCGTTGGCATCGTAGGTGTACTGCCAGTATCCCATGTCCGGGTCGTTCATGTTGATTTTCCGGCCCAGGCAATCGTAGTTGATGGCGGTTGAATGATTCAACGCGTTGGTAACGGTTAGAAGATCGCCGGCGGCGTTGTAAGCATAGTTTGTATATATTTCTCCGGCGTTGCCGTACTCGATCACCTAAATGATGCGGCCGAGATAATCCTTTGTCTCGGTTTTTTTGCCGCCGTCCGGATCTTCGACAGTTGTGGAATAGCCGCTGTAAGTGTATCTGGTTACGGCCTCGTCACCCTGTTCCACATCCTGGCCCAGGGGTGTTCTGACCTCGACCGGTCTGCCGCGCTTGTCGAAATCCGTCTCCGCATAGGGACTGCCGGCCGGGGTTGCGATCGGCCAGCCGGTCGACGTGCTGAAAAACGGCCCCTCCGCTCTATAAACCCTGCCCATATTGTCGTAGTGGGTTTTGGCGACAATGGTTTTATTTTCCTCGCCAAGGGTGATGGTTTGGACCTTGCGGCCGAGGCCGTCGAAGTAGCTGTAGGCATCAATGGTGTTGCCGAAGTCATTTTCCAGGGCCCTGCTGATCACCTGCCTTGGGACTACATCGTCATAGTAATCGGTGTTCACCAGGCCGCCGTCCGGGTATTCGACCTGTTTCAGACGCCCGAACGGATCGAAGTCATAGTAGGTCCAGTTGTTGTTGGCATCCTTTTCAGCCGACACCTTCCCGAAACGGTAGTCGTACTCGTATTCGACGACATGATCCAGCGGGTTGATGATCTTTACCGGGTAGGTATGCGTAGCAATGTCATATTCTGTTCTTGTCGGCGGGTTGTTGTTGGCATCCGTTAGAGTAACCTGATTGCCGTAGGCGTCATAAGTCATGCCGATGCGGGGATTCGGGCCGTTGTTCAGCCAGAATTCCTTGAAAAGCAAATTCCCGGTGCCGTTTTCGTACTCGTACCAGGAATCCCTGATGGTTTCGTTTAGTTCATTTGAAAGCGTCTCCCGCGTCCGCCGCCAGGTCCAGGCCCCATAGTTTTGGTAATCGTAAACAGTCGTAATGGTTTCTGCATCGGTTCCTGAAGCAACCTGGGAAATCAGATAGCCGTTGGTGTCATCGTAGGTGTTGTCCTCCTGGGAGTAGGCAACAACCGCCCCGTCGTAAAATTCGCTGCGTTTTCTGGCCAGCTTGACAAAAGCACGGGTGTTGTCCGGTGGATTTAAATAAGCTGTCTCCCAGACCAAATCGGTTTTGGTTAAAAGAGTGCCTGCATCTGTCGAGAGCTTGGTTTGATACGACCGGCCCTTTAAATATTCATCCTGGTGGAACCAGGTTTCCAGCACCGAGTCGTCGGGATTGGTCTGCTCGACGTATTTAAAGCCCCGGAACTCGCGGGTAGGTGGGTCGTATAAACCGTCGGCGTAGGAATATTCAGTGGTAGAAGTATTTCCCAGACCATCATCTATTGTAATCGCGGAAACGGGATGGGTGATAAACGGCAGAAACGAGTTTTGGTACTTGGTAGAAGAGGTATATTCGATAGTTGTTATACCGCCATTGCCATTGTCGATCGAGGTCACAAGATCTGGCGGGCCATTGCCGGTCACCATAAAAATATAAACGCTACTAGTATAAGACATTCGATCGTAGTCATACGTTATAATATCGACGAGTCCATCGCCGTTCACATCGGTAAAATGGTCGATGTCACTAAGACGGGGGAGGCTGGTTCCGCCTTTGTATGTGAATGAGCCATCACCGTCGGATAGATACCGATAGATTGTGGAGTAGTGACTCTCCATATGGGTTATTAATATGTCGGTTAGCCCGTCCCCGTTGATATCAACAAAACTCCGGCGCCCACCTTCGGGAAAATTTGTCGTTGTGCCTCCGTAGGTAAACGTGCCATTCCCGTTGGAAAAATAGACAGTGAGCTCACCCTGACCCCACCAGGTGTCATAATAGTAGGTTATGATGTCGGTGAGCCCATCTCCATTGACATCGGCAAAATGGTCTGCTCCCCGACGGGAGAGGTTGGTATAAGCTTCGTAAGTGAACGTGCCATCTTGATTAGAATAATAGATAGAGATTCGGCTGCTGTCCGAATCGACCAATATTAGATCGGAGCGTCCGTCTCCGTTTACTTCGATAAAACGCGGACGATACGAACCTCCCGGCAACCCTGTCGTGCCTTTATAGGTAAAGGTGCCATTCCCATTGGAAAAGTAACTATAAACCGTGCCCATGCCATACATACGATCATAAACGTAGCCTATGATATCGGTAAGCCCATCTCCATTCAGATCGGCAAAATGATCTTTTCCAGGACGGTTCAGGTTGGTTTGGCGGTTGTAGGTAAAGGTGCCATCGCCGTTGGAAAGATAGGTATGCTCTCCCAAATAGTTATTATTTGTTAACAAGTCAGCTAATCCGTCTCCGTTGACATCAAGAACGGTAATGCCTTCCAGATTTATGCTGCCGGTTAATGAAAAGGTTGTGTTCCCGCCCTCGTGATATTGGAAAGTCTGGGGGGGCAGGCTTTTAGCCCCATCGGGACCGAATCCAAATGTCTGCCATTGGGTCAGCCGGTTGCGATCACTGGTAGTGCCATGACCATAGGTTAATTCGTATTTCCTGGCCAACTGGCTATCTGCATAAGTTTCGATCTGTTTCAAAATCCAGGCGGTTCGGACTTTTGCCTTAGAGCGAAGGCTGGTATAGGCATCACTTCTCGTCTGCCGTATAAATTTTATATAGTTGGCACCGCCGATGCCGGTATTTGTATTGCCGGTATAGTCTATCCGATCCAGATAGATCTGCCCCTGGTCTTTCCAGTAGCGGATGTCCATGTAATTTGCGTTGGTGTCCTCAACCCGATCGAGGCACCACTTGAAAGTACCATGGGCATTTTGCTGTCTCGAGTCGGAGGTTCTGCCATAGTAGTACTTAGTCCCGTCTCTGGTTGTGACCACCCAGCCGCCGGATGGGTCTAGATTGTATCGGGCAAAGCTTTCCTCGATTTTTGCTCTGTATTGATCCCCGCCGATACCTACAAGTTCCGTATTGGAGCCGCTGTTAACATAGACATAGTCATTCGTGCTGTAGTCGACGCCGAATTTAGTTGAGCGCTGGATGGCCCCCATATCCAGATTCCAGCCGACGCCGACCCAACCGTTCTCGGTGGAGCCTTGATACTGCAGGGTGATCTCGGGTTCGATTCCGTTTCTCCCGGGAGGCACTTCAATGGGAATGCTGTACCGGGCGGCACCGGTAAAAACGGAGTTCTCAGGAACCGGTGCCAGCAGTGGCAAAATCGGAATTTCATCAATTAAGTCGTCATCTGCCGAGGCAATTACAGGCAGCGGACTACATAGGAGAACTAAAAAGCTTATGAAAAATAAGAGATGAATGTTCGATCTTTTTCTACCTGCTCTCATTCGATATCTCCACGTTTGGCTTATGCATATATGGTACGAATTTATCGGATCTAAAATTATAACAACAATAAAATCCCTTCTGGTTTAGCATCTTAGACTTAATTCCAAGGTTAGCGGTCTCCAGTGACATATAAAAACAGGTCGCATTCCTTTGAATCTATTAACTAATAACAAATAACTAATAACTCTCAGCTCGTTTCCACTCACCTGGGTTATAGCTGAATAATTGTAGTTTTAATCAAACGGAGTCGTTCCTACCTCCCTCACTGAGCCGGAATCCTGGTTATCTTTATCAACCTGCCCAACGCATCGTACTCGTAGTGAATCCCGGTCCCGGGCAAATCAACTATCGCAGGGTTGGTTCCAAGTCTATATTCCATAGAATTGACTACGCCATCGCCATCGTAATCACTGCCGGAGCTGGAACTTACAGTGTCGCTGAAATACTTGACCTCCCACCAGTCTAAGAGCGCATCACTGTCGATGTCCGAGTCTTCGGGTATGTCGCCGTAGCCGCCAATCATGGCCTTGAATTCGGAGCCTGCGGCTGCATGAAAGCCTGCTTTGAGCACAACCTCCTGGCCAGCCAGCAAAAGTACGTCATTGCCTGCTGCTATCGTACAATTGTTTTGGGCGATAATGGCATTGCCGGCGCTGAACACCCCGCTCGGTACAGGCTGCTCCAGATAGAGGTCTTCAGCCAAAACTTCTCCGGCCTGAAAGAACAGACATAATCCCAAACTCACTTTGACCAGAAGCTTACACAGTTTCATTTCTCTTTCCTGATGACAGCATGTTATAAGTTATTCGTTATTTGTTAATTGCATCTTCCAAAAGTGCGACACGCTCTTTGAGTTGGTCATTTTCCTTTTTTAGCTCAATGAGATACAGGGTCATCTCCTCGATTTTCTGCATTTGTTTGTTCAGCATCTCGGAGACCGCGATACCTTGTTCTTTAACCTCTTGGGCAGATGGAATTTCAGGGAGGTGTTTATGCTTCTTGATGTGAGACTCGACGCTGTCCAGCGAGGGCAGTTCATAGGTCTCTTCGAAGACAAAATCCGCCCACCCTGTCTCCGTCACCTTGATTTCTTTGGCCGTTATTGTGCCGTTCACTGCAAGCTTTGATTGTGGTGTATTTGTCCCGATGCCTACGTTTCCACCGTTGCTTATCCAGTTATCTTGACCATTCGCAGCGTATATTCTAACATTTTCTTCTCCGCCAGTATTATACATCCTAAGGACGCCTTGCCCTCCACTATCTGTCTGTAAAAATATTCTATTATTGTTGTTTGAATCTGTTACCGTTATTCCTTTGTTGCCGGCACCTTTTACAGTCAGAATGTCTCCAGGGTTATTCGTTCCGATGCCGACGTTTCCGCCATTGCTTATCCAGTTATTTTGACCATTCGCAGCGTAGATTCTAACCTTTTCGTCTCCGCCGGTATTAAACATCCTAAGGACGCCTTGTCCTCCACTATCTGTTTGTAAATATATTCTATTATTGTTGTTAGAATCTGTTACCGTTATTCCTTTGTTGCCGGCACCTTTTACAGTCAGAATGTCAGCAGGGTTATTCGTTCCGATGCCGACGTTGCCGTCGCCATCTATCCTCATCCTTTCAAGTTCGGCGCCTGATTTATTTGTTGAAAACCTCAATCCTGCCTTTTTGGTTGAATTATTCGGATCTTCGACTATAGCTTCGATCGAGGTAAAAAACCTTTTGTCAGGAGAACCTCCGCCGTCATCATTGGCATAAAAACCCAGTCGCAATTGATTGCGGTCTCCGTTCTCAAGTATATTCTTTTTCAGTGTTGATACTAATGTCTGCGCTAAGTCTGCAGGTGCAATGGGATTTTCTATATTCGCTTTAAATCCGCCATCGTTGGAGAATAATTTTATTTTTCCATTGGCTTGAATGGATCCGACTACATCTAATCCAGCCGTTGGATTCGTAGTTCCAATGCCGACATTGCCGCTATTGTTGACATAAACTACGTTGGCAGCACTGCCGTCGGCCGCATCCAGCGAATGCCCGTCCCCAGTGGCGGAATTCCACCCCGCGGAGATGTCCTTGCAGTTTTCGCCGTTCTCATCGCATATCCCGTGGGCCCTCAGATCGCCGTGGACCTTGAGGGGGACGCCGGATTCATGTGCTCCCCCGATGCCGACATCGGCCTCGGTGTGCATATAGGTTGCATATTCATTTGGTTGAGACGGATCTACGGCAGGATAACCGTTGTGCTGCCAATCATAGTCCTCAGTTGCACTTGATAGACAGGGAAAGATTAACAGCATCAATGAAACGGCCAGACCTAATTTCCCTTGCTTCAGTAAGTTGACAACGCCGCGATTTTTCATGAATCCCTCCATCGGCATGTAAAGATTTCCAGGAGATTATTGGTTTCAAAATACCATTTTGCGCTTATTGGGAACGAACAAGTATGGTGGATCTTGTGGGAACGGCTTTTGCTTGCATCCCGCCGCCTTCCACAGGTGCCATTTTCAGTGACTTGAACTCACCGGATAAGCATTAACTAATTTTATTAATACCGGAAAAAATGATTAGAAAATCAACGCAAAAATGGCGAACTCGATCAAATGTTGTCGAAAGTAGTCTCCGAGCGAACCATTTATATAAAAATCAACAGATATCAAATCCATCGATTGCATGATTTTTAGGAGGTGGGGAAAGAAACGCCTCTCAAGCGTGCAACGGTTTTGTAGGACGATATGAATGCCCGCGTCAACGAAAAAATGATGAATTGAGACGATGTTGTGGGGGAGGGCTGATCGGCAATTTGGATAACTAGTTTATATTATGAAGGATTTTTTCACTTAATGACAATAACGCCCTATATTCACAGATTAACGGGGCGAGTAAGAAATATAATTATCTATAAAGTTGATATAGTTATCTATAAAAGCAATGTAGTTATCTATAAATGTAAATGTAGTTATATACAAAAACAGATCGGCTACAGATTCTGGTTGCCCGCCCCTCACTATGCTGGGGCCGGTTCTTCGAAGGTATGACAGGATGCCGTATCCCTAACCTCGTTGCCCGCAAAGAGCGTGTCTCACGCAGAAGGGGCGTGATCTAGTGCCGTGTCAATCGACCGCTGACTTGGGCCTTTCGGATATGCGTATGGCCGCTGTATATACGCCACAGCCTTGCACTTGAAGTCGATATCTTTGTTCATCCTGCTCTTCGGAGGCATCTAATACGGCCTGGGAATGGTCACCTTCACCGAACGTACTCTGATCGCTTTCCAAATGATCCCGTGCACGGAGTATGGCCTTGCCCACCCGCCTCCGGCACTGCGAATCAATCCACCTCCGGCCACGCCGACGGGCTACCGAAGCTTTTTAACGAACCGAATTTAAAGTATTTTCCAAACATTTCCCGAATTTCACATGAAATCTTGCTATGCAATTCGATTTGAACCAAATCTTGTTTTTATTGGATGCGATGGCCTCCGGCTTGAGGGCCGGCACTAACGAAATCCACCTTACTACTGGTTGCTGTTTGGTCAAATAAGAATTATTGCTTCCTTATTCTTCTTTTTTTTGGTAGCTACTGTTGCAGTTCATATTATTACCTCGGCGCCGCTTAGAATTTTATACACATGTGGATCAGGATATGAAAAGAGGATTTTCACAGTCGTTTGTCTGCTTGCTGCTGGTTGCTGCGATTTTAGCGTTATTACCTCCCAAGAACTCAAGTGGCGCCAATTTACAAGTCCCGTCGGAGTACCCGACCATACAAGCTGCCATAGATGCTTCTTCGGATGGTGACATCGTATTAGTTGCCGACGGCATCTACAGGGGGGATGGCAATAAGCAGATCAATTTCAATGGCAAAGCAATTTCGGTGCAGTCGGAAAACGGGCCGGAAAACTGTATCATTGATCTGGAAGGAGAAGGACGGGGATTTAGATTTGAAAACGGGGAAGGAGAAGATTCAGTTTTAAGCGGGTTTACCATTCAAGGTGGTGATGCAAGTGTGTATGCCTCGTACGATAATAAGGGTGGGGCGATTTATATACGTGTATCATCTCCATCGATTACAAATTGCATTATTTCTTCAAATCAAGCCCGCTCAGGTGCCGGGTTGTATATCGGTTGGGGGGCTCGCCCAGAATTACAGATACCATAATTATCAACAATAGAAGTGATGCAATTGGAGGAGGAATCTATTGCGAATACGATGGGTCATCCCCGACCATCATCAATGCAACCATCAAATATAACGAGGCGGACAAAGGCGCGGGGATATATCTCTCATCTTCCAAAGCTTCGATCAGCCATTCAATCATCAGCAACAACAGTGCTTCATCTAATGGCGGTGGGATATATTGCCAATATACATCAGCGCAAAATTCGATTACGAGCAGCCTCATTACTCAAAATGAAGCTGATGGTTCCGGGGGGGGTATCTATGCCTACTCCTCTTCACCAACCATAACGAATTGCGTTGTCAGCGGCAATCTTGCTGTCTCAGGCGCAGGATTGGTCTTGTCCAGTTCTGAGCCGATCATTACAAATTGCACCTTCGCTGATAATATAGCCAGCCATAGTGGTGGTGCGATCAGCTATTATTCCTATTATGCCGATCGACCTCAAGCGGCAATTAAAAACAGCATTTTATGGAATAATTCTCCCGATGAGATCAACGCGTACAGCAATGGTATCCCGGCGGTAAGCTATTGTAATATTAAAGGAGGCTTTGTGGGAGTTGAAAACTTCCACGGCGATCCATTGTTCGTTGATGCCGATAACAGCGATTATAGACTAAAGCCCAACTCGCCCTGTATCAATACCGGCACAATTGATGGCGCCCCCTCTGAAGATATTGAAGGCCGTCTGCGACCACAAGGGGCGGGAATTGATATCGGCGCCTACGAGATGGCCTCAGGTCATTCGAGTTTGCCCGTGATAGATAATTTCGCAGTAGATATTTCAGAGGGCGATATTCCTTTTGATGTTGTCCTTACCTGCAGCGCCCATGATCCTGAGGGCGGAGAAATCGACTATACAATTGACTTTGGGGACGGAAGCGCAACGGAAACGAACCTTACCGGGATTTTCACCCACCAATATACATCCATCGGGATAGGAGATGCATATTGTGCAGCCGCAAACGATTCAGGTGCCAAGGCAAATTCCGAGTCAATAACAATAATACGACATGGTATAGTTCGGGTTCCACAGGATTACCCAACCATTCAGGCGGCCATCGACGCTAACTTTGACGGCAACACCATCATAGTATCGGATGGTATTTACACCGGAGAAGGTAATAAGAATTTAAATCTGAACGGCAAAAAGCTAATCCTTAAATCAGAAAACGGCCCGGAAAACTGCATCATCGACTGTGAGGGTTCCGGGAGGGGTTTTATTTTTGAAAATGGAGAAACTCACGAAACCGTTATATCCGGATTTACAATTCGAAATGGAGAGTGCCTCGCAGATACAACGGATGTTTGCGGGTCGGCGGGAGGAGGCGGGATTTATATCGCCTCGTCCTCACCGTCAATCGAAAATTGTATATTGACTCAAAATACAGCAGAATCTGGTGGTGCACTCTACGCTGATGAATCCTCCGCTGTTATCACGAACTGCTCTTTTCTCGAAAACACAGCCAATCTCGACGGCGGAGGACTGAGTCTCCGATGGTCAGCTGTTTCGATCTCCAATTGTATTATAAGCAGGAATACAGCGGGCGGTTATGGCGGGGGGATTGCTTCCGCTTCTACGAAAACGCCCACATCCGTAACCAACTGTATTATAAGCGACAATTCGGCTCAAACCACCGGAGGGATATACGCCTCGGCAAGCAGTCAAACTGATGTCTTTACTGTTACAAATTCTACCATTACAAGAAATAATTCAAGAAATCCCGGAGGTGCCCTCTTCGTCGACGGATGGATTTCAGCGGACATCTCTAATTCGATATTATGGGGCGACACGCCTGATGAGATTCGAGCAGGAGGTTATAGTAATCTTGTCGTGAAATACAGTGACGTGCAGCGCGGATTTGCAGGTGAAGGGAATTTTCATGGAAATCCAATGTTCTCAGATCCGGAGAGCGGAGATTTTTCCCTGACCGTCACTTCACCGTGTATCGATACCGGTACATCAACGAATGCGCCTGATGCAGATATTGAAGGGACAGCACGCCCCCAAGGCCTCGCATATGATTTAGGTGCCTATGAAGCACCCGATTATGCGGGAACACGCCCGATCATTGACGCTTACACTGCGGACAACCATGAAGGCAATATTCCCTTCGTGGTAGAATTTTCGTGTTCAGCACATGATCCTGATGGTCAGATTGCAGGTTACACTATTGACTATGATGATGGGAGCCCGACTGATAGCAATAGCACGGGGACGTTCCGCCACACCTATACCACCGCGGGCCAAAGTTATGTGACATGTGCTGTTTCTGATGACAACGGAATGACCGTACATTCGGCAGCCATTGATATTAAAAGATACGGGACGATGAAAGTTCCTTCCCAGTACGAGACGATTCAAGCCGCCATAGATGCCCAATTTGAGGGCGGCGTCGTGCAAGTGGCCGACGGAACATACACCGGCGAAGGGAATAAGAATATCGATTTTAGGGGAAAAGCCCTAACGCTTATATCGGAGAACGGGCCCTTGGAAACTACCATAGATTGCGAGGGCAGCGGAACCGGATTCATCTTTCAAAACCTTGAAAGTGAGCAAACTCGGGTATCGGGATTTACCGTTACCAATGGAAGCGGCTACGGCAATGAGTTTTCTACTAAAGGCGGGGGCCTATATTGTATGAAAGCGTCTCCGCAAATTGATAATTGCATTATATATTACAATGAAGCGGATAGGGGCGGTGGTATCTTTTGCGATTATATGGCCTCACCAAAAATAAGTAATTCTGCAATTATTACAAATTTAGCCGTTGAAGGCGGTGGACTATTTTGCGGCCATTCTTCGAACCCGGAGATCTCGAGCAGCTTCATTGCGGGCAATGGCGCCTATAATCGAGGGGGTGGGATATTTATTTCGGAATCCGATCCAAACTTGAGCAACAGTACCATTGTATACAACGCCAGTAATAATTCCGGCGGCGCCATTTTGATTACGAACTACTCTTCCCCGCGGGTAACCAACTGCACCATAAGTGAAAATGCTGTTTTTGAATCTACAGGCGGCGGAATTTACTGCGATTATCATTCATCCATAACCGTATTAAACAGCATCCTTTGGAAAGACTCTCCAGATGAGATTGTTGTCTCCCACAGCAGCGATGCTCTCGTTTCATACTCCAATATACAAGGCGGATTCGAGGGCGAGGGCAATATCTCTGAAGACCCGAAATTTGCCGATTCTGAAAACATCGATTTTCATCTTACTTTCAACTCTCCCAGCATTGACGCGGGTAACAATCACTTCGTTGATAATGATGTGATGTTCGACGATGATGGGGACCCCAGGGTCGTGGACGGTCTTGCAGACGGCATATCAGTAGTGGATATGGGCTCGGATGAATTCCTTGATACGGATCGTGATCGCCTGCCGGATTATTTGGAAAATGATACGTGCACGAGTGCTTTAGACGGAGATTCGGACAATGACGGCATTATTGACGGATTGGAGGACGGCAATTTAAATGGTGCTCTGGACGTTGGTGAAACAGATCCGTGTAATGAAGATTCGGATGGCGATGGGTTATCCGACGGGTCCGAGGATATAAATCGGAATGGCGTCGTGGACAATGGTGAAACAGATCCGCGTAGTAAAGATACTGATGGCGATGAGCTGCCCGACGGATGGGAGGTCGACAATGGCCTCGATCCATTGGATGGAAACGGTGAAAACGGTGGCGACGGTGATGCGGACTCTGATGGGCTGCCCAATAGCTGGGAGTTTACTCACGGATTTGATCCGCAAGATGGAAGTGGTCAGAACGGTGGTGCCGGTGATATCGATCAAGACGGTTACTCAAATGTCAAGGAATACTGCTCCGGTACCGATCCGAGAAGCGCGTCCTCAAAACCTCATCCTACCATAGCATATGCCGGACCTCAACAAATGGTCCGCGAGGGTGCAAGGGTGCGCCTAAACGGCATGAATTCCTACAATCAAAACGACCATATAACTTCCTACAAATGGTCACAGGTAGGGGGCGTGCAAGTTCGCCTCTCCGACGCCAATGCCGTCCGGACTTCATTTGTCGCACCCACCGTCGACAGAAATGGTGAAGCGTTAACCTTTCAACTCACCATCTCAGCTAGCTGCGACTATGAAACATCAACCACTGATATTAGCATCGTGAACGTGACCTGGAGTAACGAACCACCAACTGCAAATGCGGGACCGGATCAATCCGTATCTGAAAGCGCTTTAGTAACATTAGATGGATCAAATTCCCTTGATTCCGACGATGGCATTGCCACTTATTTATGGTCACAAATCAGTGGGGGAACCGCGATCTTGTCGGATAATAGGATTAGCAACCCAACATTTAGCGCGCCGGCAGTAGGACCCGGTGGCGAAGCCCTCAGCTTTCAGCTTACGGTTACTGATAATGGTGGGCTTAAACATACCGATACCTGTATCGTAAATGTAACCTCTGATAACGTCCCGCCTACCGCGAACGCAGGCTCAGATCAGAGCGTGAATGAGGGGGAAACCGTTACACTGACCGGATTGAATTCTTCTGATCCGGAGGATGGCCTGGCAGCCTATCTGTGGACTCAAACCGATGAGACACCGGTAGCCCTCTCTAGCCCGACTGCGCCTGACCCCACCTTCATCACTCCGCCGGTCGGTGCATCCGGTATGGATCTGATCTTTCAACTCCTTGTGACCGACAATGGCGGTCTTCAATCCAGCGACAGGGTGACTGTAACGGTAAGGGGTAACGGAATCACTAATTTCCCCGACGATGTGCTTACTTTAACATCGTCTAATGGTAAACCAATCGGAATAGAAGAAAACGACGGTGGTGGGTGTGTCGCTTTAAATCCTGTTCCGGTCTCGTTAATAACTGATACTGCAAATCGGCCTTCGGATTTGATATATGATCTATTTGATCTGCGAATAAAAACAGATACGCCCGGAGGTACGGTGACCCTTACCTTTCATCTGCCTGAACCAGTTCCGGACGACTATTCATGGGTGAAGTATAATTCATCCAGCGGGTGGTCGGACTTCAGCGCGAATGCCACTTTCAACAACGACAGAGATAAAGTCACGCTAACTCTGATCGATGGCGGTGCAGGTGATGATGATGAGATTGCTAACGGTATTATCATCGATCCTTCCGGACCGGGCGTATTCCTTTCCGCGCCTGCGGCTCTGGGCGGCGGTGGCGGTGGCGGCGGCGGCGGTGGCGGCGGCGGCGGTGGCTGTTTTATTGCAACTGCCGCCCATGGCGCGCCGGTGACACCGAATAATAAAACTATATGCCTGTCTCAGCTGATACTCTGTCTGGGGCTGGTTCTTATCCTTCAGCTTTTGAGAAAAATCGGGCATTTGAACGGCAATTTGAAGAACACCCAAGATTGTAAGTTGCCGTAAAGAAATACATATAAAGGGATGATTGGCATTTGTTATCCCCATGCGTACTTGGACTTTCCGAATGAAAATATTGATGGTTAAAGGGCTTAAGGCTCTCCCGATTTGCTTCGATTCGCCTTCCACCGATGATCTCAATAACAGGGCAGGGAGAGATGATGTCTTATCGTGGATGACATGCAAACTGAAACAGCTGCGCTTGCCGGATTAAAGACAGTCGATTTAACCCGCACATAAACTATCCGTTCCGCTATCTTCTATTCTCAATATTCCGCCATTCCAGATGATCATCGGCGCGTTTGTCAGAATAACGTTCCGATAGCTGTGTTTTACTGGGTCTTCTCTGGTTCGTCGCTAAACACCAATATTGTCTTGTCCTAACGCACTAAATATTTATTCTCATTTTTATAAAAGTGGTTGTTGTACCAACTTACTTTGATTGTCCGCCATATGTGCTGGCGGCAATGTGCAAAGTGCGTGGCAATAACTAAAAGATGGCACATCGTTGTCGGAAAATTTAGATTTTTTTGCCTGAAAAAATTACATAGCGGTTGTCATGTTTGAAATGGCTTTAATTCACTATATTCTGCAAGTTCTCTTGCTATAAAATCAGGCAAACAGAACCTATACATGACAACCGGTATAAAAACTTGACAATCGATTCCGCTATTTATTATAATGGTCTAACCATTATAATTATTCGCACTATTGCGCCATTTTTCAATTGACAGCACGACAGAGGTGGACATGTTTCAGGCGGCCAAGCAGACCAAGGTATTTCAGGACGTGGTTGAACAGATTCAGGAGGCCATTCTCGACGGACGGTTGACGGCCGGGCAGACCCTGCCGGCGGAAAGAGAGCTCAAAGAGATGCTCAGCATCAGCCGGGGCACCCTGCGCGAAGCGCTGCGGGTCCTGGAGCAAAAGGGTTTAATCGAAATCAGGCTGGGCGTGGGCGGCGGTTCAGTTGTCAAAGACGTGGATACCGATCAGATCAGCGAAAGCCTCGGCCTGCTGATTCGGGCTCAAAAGGTTTCCCTCAATCACCTGGCCCAGTTCCGCGAGGATGTCGAGGGTATTGTTGCCGCCCGTGCCGCGGAAAGCCGCAGTGCCGCAGACATCCGCAAGCTGAGAGATCTTCTGGCCCAGGCCAACGAGAGCGTCCGCAAGGGCAGTTCCCACCGCCAGGCCTTCATCGATGTCGACAAGCGCATCCACACGACCCTGGCCCGGATCACCGGCAATCCCGTTTACATTTCGGTCCTGACTTCCATTCACGACAACATCCACCGCTACTACGATCGATTTCTGTCCATGGAACAGGCCGAGCTGGAGGAAAACTACCGGGATCTCTGCGACCTGGTCAGCGCTGTCGATCACGGCGAGTCTGACAAAGCCCGCCGCCTGGCCCAGAAGCACGTCAGCCGTTTCAATGAGTATATGAAAAAAAGGCAGGAGGAAGAAGACTAGGGCTTCTTTCTTATTGGAATACTGAAACAATGGAATGATGGAATAATGGGGTTAGGGTGATTCCATTATCCGTAACTTTTTATGTGGGACTAATTGTTATATCCCCGAAAAAACAGCCAATTAAACTGTGTTGTTTTTTTGGAAAATACCAACCCTACTTATGCGAAGTAGGGGCGGGGTTTCCAGCATAGCTGGATGACCCATCGATCCCAATTGCTAAAGGTGGCCTCATCCCCGCCTTTAGCAGCAATCGCGCTGGTTTGCTGGCGGGGATGAATCCCACCACTACGAAAGAAGGATGGTCGTCAAACCGTAATTTAATCCTAAGGTATTCGTAATTATATCTGGGACACAATACTATGGGACTTCATTCTCCTGCGGTTTTTCGCTGGAAAATTTATAGTCGTGGGAGCGGCTTCCAGTCGCGATTGAGGTCATCGGGTAGGCGTCTCATCGTGGCTGGAAGGCACTCCCACAGGGATCTAAAATCAAGTTGGCTGGATTGAATCGGTAGCTACGTCATGACAATACATCGTATTGCCCAACATCCTATTTTGGAAATACCCGCAAGAACAGAGGTATCCTTTACCTGGAACGCAAAGACATTGGCCGGGTACGACGGCGAAATGATTTCGGCGGCGCTGTTTGCCAACGGGATCCATGTATTCGGGCATCACCACAAAGACCACAGCCCCCAGGGGCTTTTCTGCGCCAACGGCCAGTGCTCCCAGTGCATGGTCATCACCGACGGGCTGCCGGTCAAGGCCTGTATGACACCTTTGCGGGCCGACATGGAGGTGGAAAGCGTCGAAGGTCTTCCCGAGATCCCGGAGGACAGCAGCGTGCCGTCGACCGGCGAAATCCCCCTGCGGGAGGTGGACGTGCTGATCATCGGCGGCGGTCCGGCCGGGCTCTCGGCCGCCATCGAGCTGGGCAGGCTGGGGGTGGACACCCTCATCGTGGACGACAAGGACCGGCTGGGCGGCAAACTGGTGCTTCAAACCCACAAATTTTTCGGCTCGGTCAAAGACTCCCACGCGGGCACGCGCGGATTTGAAATCGGCAATATCCTGCAGGACGAGCTTTCCGCCCTCAGCTCGGTGGAGGTCTGGCTGAACACCACCGCCCTGGCCGTTTTTGCGGACAAGATCGTCGGGGTGAAAAAAGACAATCGATATCACAAAATAAAGCCCCGCAAACTGGCGGTGGCCACGGGCGCCAGGGAGAAGATGCTTTCTTTTCCGGGCAACACCCTGCCGGGCGTCTACGGCGCCGGTGCCTTTCAGACGCTGGTCAACCGCGACCTGGTAAGGTCTTCTGAAAAGGTGTTGATCGTGGGCGGCGGCAACGTGGGACTCATCGCCGGGTACCACGCGATCCAGGCCGGCATCGCGGTGGTGGGCCTGATCGAAGCTCTGCCGCAGGTCGGCGGCTACAAGGTGCACGCCGACAAGCTCAAACGCCTGGGCGTTCCCATCTTCACCGGTCACACGGTGGTGAGCGCCAACGGGGAGGACCGGGTCGAATCGGTCACCATCGCCCATCTGGATGAAAACTGGAAGATCATGCCCGCTACCCACAAGACTTTCGACGTCGACACCGTTCTGATTGCCGTGGGCCTGGCAGAGGTCAACGAGTTTTATCTCAAAGCCAGACAGTGGGGGATGGACGTTTTTTGCGCCGGCGACGCCCAGGAAATCGCCGAAGCATCCGCCGCCATGTTTACCGGCAGGATAGAGGGCCATAAAATCGCCCAATCCTTAGGGCTCGAAGTTGAGGAGATGCCCCCCGAATGGGGCGCCAAGGCCACCGTCCTAAAATCGAAACCGGGACCGTCGACCCGCCGCCGCCCGCCGCAGAAAGAAACCGGGGTGTTCCCCATATTTCACTGCTACCAGGAAGTTCCCTGCAACCCCTGTACTTCGGTGTGCCCGGTGGAGGCCATCAAGACCGAGGATGATAAAATAACAGGGCTGCCCTATATGGTCGATCTGGATGCCTGCACCGGATGCGCCAGCTGCCTGGCGGTCTGCCCGGGGCTTTCGGTGGCGATGGTCGATTACCGCGACGATCCGCACTATCCATGGGTGACCCTGCCCTACGAAGTCTGGCGCGAGAAGGTGGAAGTCGGCCAGAACGTTCCGGTCACCGACATCGACGGCGCCGTCCTGGGATATTATCCGGTCGAAAAGGTCAGCGCACGGCGCAAATACCCCGGCACCCTGCTGGTGCGTCTGAAGGTCGACAAGGCCGCCGCCAAGCGTGCGGCAGGAATCTGGGTTCAGGAACGCCAGATCGAGCCGTCGACCATTTACGAAAAAGACCCGCCGCCGGACAAGGCCATCGTCTGCCGCTGCGAACGGGTGACGGCCGGGGAAATTCGCGCCTTTGTCCGCAGCGGCATGCGGGACATCAATCAGATCAAGGCCCTGACCCGCGCCGGCATGGGCGCCTGCGGCTCCAAGACCTGCCGCCCCATGATCTGGCGCATATTCCAGGAAGAGGGCATTGACCTGAAAATGGTCACCGACCGGGTCGACCGGCCCCTTTTCGTGGAGGTGCCAATCGGAGTGTTTGCCGGTTGTTCAAAGAGCTTTGAATGAAGTATGATTTTAGGACGGCATTCTTATTCATCGGGCGCTGATTGAAGAAAGGTTTCAGGTTTCAGGTGTCAGGTGTTGGCGGCCAGAGGACAGAATTTAGACCCGTTAGTGAAGCAGCCTGTTCTGCTCTCTGTCATCTGTCATCTGTCTTCTGTCTTCTGTCATCTGTTAACTGAAACCTGACACCTGAACACTGAAACCTTAAATCTACATTGGTAATTTGATTCTTTCGGCTACTGGGGATTGGGTAGGGGAGATTAAGAATTGAGCTATGACGTCATTATAGTCGGTGCCGGATCCGTCGGGGTTCCCACGGCCATGTCGCTGGCGGAGCTCGGCCTCAAGCCGCTGGTCATCGACATGCACGCCTCTCCCGGCCAGGGGGAGAACAAGCATGCCATCGGCGGGATCAGGGCCACCCACTCCACGCCGGGGAAAATCCTGACCTGCCGGCGTTCCATTGAAGTGTTTGCCTCCTGGCAGCAGCTTCACGGCGACAACATCGAATGGCTCAAAGGCGGCTATGCTTATCCGGTCTATCGGCTGCAGGACGAAAAGCTGCTGAAGGGACTGCTGCCGGCTCAGAAGACGCACGGATTGAACATCGATTGGGTTAAACCCCGCAAAATAAAGGCGCTTGTCCCGGGAATCAATGCCGATGGATTGCGCGGCGGCACGGTGTCGCCCGATGACGGCTCCATCTCCCCGCTGCTTTCGATCAACGCCTTTTACCGCCGGGCACTGCAATTGGGGGCCGAATTTCGTTTCAAGGAAACCATCACCGAGATCATTTGCCACAAAGGCAGGGCGATCGGCGTTGCCACCGACCGGCAGCGCTACGATACGGAGGTGGTGATCGATGCGGCCGGCCCGTTGTCGCCCGAGCTGTGCCGCAGCGCCGGGCTTGACCTGCCGGTTGTGCCCGATTCCCACGAGGGCGCTATCACCGAACCGGTGCAGCCTTTTTTTAAATGCATGGTGGTCGATATCCGGCCGGCGCCGGGCTCCAAGAGCTATTATTTTTACCAGAACAAACACGGGCAGGTTATATTTTGCATCACCCCGGATCCGCCCATCGTCGGCAAAGACAAACGCGAGACGTCGGTGTTCCTGCCCCAGGTCTGCGCTCGTATGGTTCGGCTGCTGCCCCGGCTAAAGAACCTGCGGGTGCGGCGCACATGGCGGGGACTGTACCCGATGACGCCGGACGGTGCGCCCCTGGTTGGCTGGAACCGACAGGTTAAGGGCCTGCTGCACACCACCGGCATGTGCGGCCAGGGGCTGATGCTGGCGCCCGGGGTGGCCGAGCTCGCCGCCCGCATGGTCGCCGGACAAACAACGGCGGATGACGATGTTATTATGAAAGAGTTTTCACCGTACCGGGAATTCAATACGGAGGAAGCGCTGAAATAATATCAGCATATAGCTCATTGCTGATAGCTCATAGTAAAAAAAGAGGTAATTGGTTGCGAGATACGTAACGGCATAGGGTATAGGGTGCAGGGTATAAGGGCCGGGACGGCATTCGGCATTCGACCTTCGGCGCACGGGATAACGGAAAGGTTTAGGGTTTAAGGTAAAAGGTCTGAGGTTGGAGGCGTGGGGCAAAGCGCGTAAAGCATGGTGCAGAGGGCATGGCGCATGGCGCAAGGCGCTTGAGGCATGGCGTTTAGGGTGGATGACAAAATTGGCATTCGGCCATCGGCTTTCGGTGCACGATTCAGGGCATAGCGCAGAGGGCGTGGCGCATAGGGCAAAGCGCGTGGGGCAGAGAGCATGGCGCATGGGGCAGGGAGCATGGCGCAGAGGGCATGGCGCATGGCGCAAGGCGCTTGAGGCATGGCGTTTAGGGTGGATGACGGGAGGGGCGTTCGGCTTTCGGCGCACGGTGCTGATATCTGCTTGCCCTGCGTAGCCTGAAAGGCGAAGCAGGGTCATCTGTTTTCTGTCTTCCGTCTTCCGTGAGCACAAATGTAGACTTGATTCCAAATATTAAGAATAATATAAATGGAGATTCAACAATAACCAAAAGGAGACAACGATGCCTGATTACACTTTGAAGGTGACCAAAACATTCGACTACCAGCGGCCCGAAATTGAAAAGGGCTACACCGACCAGACCTTGCACGTCGACATTTCCGCCGGCGATATCGCCATCGAGCCGGTGGCGCAAAAAACCAAGGACGTATTCATCGGCGGCAAAGGCTACGACCTATGGCTGTTGTGGAATGCCGTTGACGGCAACACCCGCTGGGATGACCCGCAAAATGCCATCTGCATCGCCTGCGGGCCCCTGGGAGGCACCCCGATCTACCCCGGTTCGGGTAAAAGCATCGTCACCACCCTATCTCCTTTGACCCAGGCAGCCATTGATTCCAATGTGGGCGGCTACTTCGGGCCGTACCTGAAGTTTGCCGGTTTCGACGCCATGCAGATCCAGGGGCAGACCTCCGGAGAAGCGGTGATTTTTATCGACGGCATCAACCAGCAGGTTCAGATCCTGGACGCCGCCGGTCTGCCGGAAAACGCCTACGAATTGTCAGCCGTGCTGACCGAGCATTTTGCCGAAGGCAAACCCCGCAACGTTTCTGTGGTTTCGGCCGGACCGGGCGCCAAAAACACACTGATCGGATGCCTGAACTTTTCCTGGTACGATCCCAAGCGCAAGCGGGCGCGCTACAAACAGGCCGGCCGCGGGGGTATCGGCACCGTCTTTGCTCACAAAGGCCTCAAAGCCCTGGTGGCGCGCTGGGACTCGGTGACAGTCGACACCAATCAGCCGGCCGACAAGGCCGGGTTGAAGAAAGTGGCCAAGCTGCACTCCCGTGAAATCGTCGAACTCGATCCCAAGCAAAACGAAATGGCGCGCATCGGCACCACCCATTTGGTCACCATTATGAACGATCACGACTGCCTGCCGACCCACAATTTTCGTTACGGATCCCATCCGGCGGCGCCCAATCTGGGACAGGAAGTCTACCGGCGCCTGTTCGACCGGGGCTTTGACGGCTGCTGGATGGGCTGCACCGTGGCCTGCTCACACGGGGTCAAAGACTTCGTCCCGCTGACCGGACCGTTCAAGGGGCAAAAGGTTTTCGTTGACGGCCCGGAATATGAAACCGTTGCCGGCTGCGGTTCCTGTTTGGGCATTTTTGATCCCAACACCGTGGTGGAGATCAACTTTTACTGCGATGCCTACGGACTGGACACCATATCGGTGGGCACGGCCATTGCCTTTGCCATGGAGTGCTATGAAATGGGGTTGATCGACGACACCCACACCGGCGGTATGGACCTGAGTTTCGGCAACCGTGCCAGCGCCCTGGAACTTCTTCACCAGATGGCTGCCGGTGAGGGCTTCGGTCAGATCGTCGGCCTGGGTGTGCGCCAGATGAAGGCCAGATTCGCCCGGGATTTCGGGGCCGACCCGGCCATCATGGCCGACATCGGCATGGAAGCCAAGGGGCTCGAGTTTTCCGAATACATGACCAAAGAATCCCTGGCTCAGCAGGGCGGCTACGGTCTGGCGCTCAAAGGGCCCCAGCATGACGAGGCCTGGCTGATTTTTCTGGACATGGTCCACAATTTCATGCCGACCTTCGAAGACAAGGCCGAGGCGCTGCACTGGTTTCCCATGTTTCGCACCTGGTTTTCCCTTTGCGGTCTGTGCAAACTGCCCTGGAACGACATCGTGCCCGAGGACAACAAGGATACCCAGGAGCCGGCCAAAGTCATCAAACACCTGCAGTGGTACGCGGAGTTTTTCAGTACGGTGACCGGTCGGCCTTCCACCCCCGACGATCTGGTCGCCATGAGCGAAGTGGTCTACAACTTCCAGCGCGTGTTCAACCTGAAAATGGGTTTCGGACGGCGGGAGCACGATGCATTGCCTTACCGGGCGGTGGGGCCGGTAACCGAACTGGAATATGAATCCCGGGCCGAGCGCTACGACGGCCAGCTCAAGGAAAAATACAATATCGATATCGACGGCAAAACCACGGCTGAAAAAACAGCGATTTTGCGCAAGCTGCGCGAAGAGCAGTACGAAAAACTGCAGGACGCCGTTTACGAACGCCGGGGCTGGACCCAAGACGGCATCCCCACGGTGGCTACCGTAAAAAAATTGGGAATCGACTTCGATGAAGTCCTCGAGGTGCTCAAGGCCCATGGAGTGCAATAATGATTAAGGTCGCCGACGACAGCATCGAATGGCATGAGGGGATGACGATCAGCGACCTGCTCGACAAGATCGAAGATACCCACCCCTATGCCGTCGTTCGCATCAATCAGACCTATGTCTCGAGACCGAACTTCGACAAGACCACTATCCCGGACAATGCCCAGGTGTTCCTGATCCCGATGGTGGCAGGGGGATAGTCGGGGTTCG
>Ga0209052_1000164_pt1 | contig 23817 bp, 16 predicted proteins | sample WorMetHEROISLAND_2_FD_187409 | JGI IMG/M metagenome (GOLD analysis project Ga0209052, IMG submission 187409) | Marine gutless worms symbiont microbial communities from Max Planck institute for Marine Microbiology, Germany - Olavius sp. 4 HERON... | ecosystem: Host-associated > Annelida >...
AGGAGAAGAATTTAGCATACCATCAGGCCAAGATCACCGGCTGAGCGTGAGTAAAATTCCATTCATGAAATAAGAAGCATTCATTATCGCTGGCGCTCTAAAAATGTCGATTCCAGCAACAAACCGTCTCGATATGACGCCCGAATAGGGAGAGGAGGGATCCTGTCGGGGACCATAAACATTGAAATACCGAAGGCTCACGCCCTCCAAGCCGTACAATTCATAAAAAAGACGGGTATACTGTTCGGACGCAAGCTTGTGGACCGCATAGGGGCTTGCAGGTTTCGGACACATGTCTTCGGTTTTGGGCAGCACGGGATCGTCGCCATAAACTGCGCACGAACTGGAAAAAACAACCCGGCGCGCGTTCTGGCTGCGAGCCGCTTCCAATACATTCAATGTACCGATATCGTTTATTCGGGCCGATTCCACCGGACGGTCAATAGTGGCATGCACGGCCACCATGGCCGCCAGATGGAAGATGACTTCACAACCCTGTGCGGCTTTATCAAGAACTTCGGTCTGGCGAATATCGCCCCGATAAAAAGCGATTTGATCTCTGAACGGCTCCAGGTTTTCTAGGCTTCCACTGGAAAGGTTATCAAGGACAGCCACCCGGCATTTGCCGGCCACCAGCGCCTCAACCAGGTGCGAGCCGATGAACCCGGCACCTCCCGTGACCAGTGCTTTATGGTAGTTAAAGGTCATATGTCTTCCCCTGATATGATTGGAGCGGCTTCAAAATCACACCCGATACGGGCAAGCCCTCCCGAGGCAGGTATATCCCCCAATTGTCTCCAGAAATCCGCCGAAGGCGGATAAAATGCAGCTTGCCTGCCTTCGGTGGATTTTGAAACCCCGCTTGACTTTCAAGTCATGAAAGCCTAAAGTTTAACATGTTGGATAAAAATATCAAGCACGCTGCAAACCAGTGCCTCCTTCGCCAAATGGATTTTTATTTAACACGATCTACTACAATCCCCAGGAATCAAGGTAAGAGAACACGAAAAAGAAAATGAAATCCCACATTCAAATCAAGTTGTTTGCCTCGTTGCAGGAATTCACGCCACCGTCGCCGGACAACTATGCCATAGCCAAGCATATCACTGTCCACGGCCTTCTTGAAAAATTGAACATACCGCCGGAAAAAGCCAAACTCATTTTCATCGATGGCGTCAAAGCCGAATTAAACGCGACGTTAAAAGGAGGAGAACGGGTCGGCATTTTCCCCCCCGTCGGCGGCGGGTAGTGTCGGTGCCTGCAAGTCAATTAACAAATCGGGCAGGATAATACAATCGGGCAGGATCTTTGAAGCCGACAAATCCCAAATACGAAAAGACAAATCAAAAATCCGCCTCAGGCGGATTTTTGAATTATGTTCTGGTATTTAAACACTTGAATTTTGAATTCGAAACAACCTAATGAGTCAACCCGAGTTTGAATATGCCTCCCCCTCGGGAACAAGGAGATACGGACCAATGCCGCATTTCAAGCAGTTCGTTTTAGCGACCCTGATCATCGCAGCACTGGCAGGTGCCTGCACATCCAGTTTGTATCTGAAAGTGCAGTACCATTTGCCGCCTTCGTCAAAGGAACTGACCGGAGAAAGCGTTGCCGTGACCATCTCCGACCGCAGAAATGATCCTGCCTTTTTGAGCCACAAGGCCAAAGGGTCGCTAAAAAATTTTGACGGCACCTATTCTCTCGTCGTTTTGAGCCGGGACGGAATTGCACATTCAACCGGCCTCCATGACCTCGATTCCATGTTAACGGAGATTTTCAGTCAACGCCTGGCAAATGAAGGTATCCAGACCACCGCCGCCAATGCAAGTGCCACGCTCGCGATTCAGCTCGAGGCGTTTAAGCTCGATATCGCCGATCGCAAATGGGTGCTCCGCATGAGCTATCAGGCAACACTTATAAAAGACGGCCGCCCGGCTGCCAATGAATCGGTCAACGGCACCGCCGAAAGGCTGAAATTGATGGGCAAAAGCGAGGCTGAAGAAATCCTGGGGGATCTTGTCAGCGATATGGTTAACCGGCTCGATGTGACCAAGCTGGTTCACCAGCTCCGATGACAATATCACCCGCAATGGTTAAAATCTTCGCCCTGATCCTTACAACAGCTCCGCCGGCAGTGCCGCTATACAATCTTTCGCGCCGGTCTAAAAAATCAAGTAGCACAGCCAGACCACCACGGTCGGGATGAGGGCACCGGCCAGTATTCCGGCCGGAGACACACCGTTTACAAAGTGTTTTTTCAAAATCGCCTGTCCGGCCGGGTTGGGCGCATTGGCGATCACGGTCAACCCTCCGCCGGCGACCGCCCCGGCGACAACCGCATACTTGAGGCTGTCGGTAAAACCGGGCACAAGCGTGCTCAGATATGTAATCGCGGCATTGTCGTTGAAGGCGGTTAGCACCGTCGATACGACCATCAGGGGAATTTCCTTCAGGTTGCCCAGAACCGGTGCAATCCACCAGCCCTGCACCCCGCCATGGATGACGAGACCGCCCAGAAAAAATCCCACCAGCAGAGCCGGTTTCAGGTCGATGCGGTTTTGAAACGGCGATGTCACCTGGGCAAAACCCAGAAAAAACAGCATCCCGGGAATAAACAGCTCGGGGTGGTGGGCGTTGAAGATCGTCCAGGCCATGAAGATCACGTGAACCACAGTAATCCAGGCCGGCACGGGATCATCGCGTTCATCCCACTGGGGGTCACGAAAAGCGGGCCTCTGGTGTTCCGGCAGCAGCGCCGGCAGGGCCCGGCGCATCTGCAAAAGCTTAATGTCATTAAAGCGCTGGTCAAAAGCCTCTTTGGCCAGGACAGGATCGATGCCCTCCCGGATAAGATTCTCCATATGATCGGCGGTTAAGCCATCTTCCAATCGGTTTTTGGTGTTTTCGATCAACTCGTTGATCTGCCGGTCGAAGGTCTCGGCGAATTTCATTTCCTCGTTGACGGATGCAACCATTTTGTCGAACCGGGCTTCCATGTCCCGGTGGCTTAGATATTTTTGCTGGATGCGGTCCTTGAGGCTGCGCAGAGCAAATGCATCCTGCAATTGAGATAGCTCTTGGCGAAAGATCACATAGTATATCCCATTGGAGATGAGGATGCCGACCAGGGCCTTCCAGCCGAAGTTGAGGATCATGTGGCCCATACCCCAGTTCCACGGCCCGGCGACCATCAGCACCGGCGGTGCGGCAAAATGGCTCAATGTTCCTCCCACCGAGATGTTGACGAACAGCAAGCCGATCGTGGCGTACTTGAATTTCTCACTGGGCGACAGGTCGTACAGCTTATGTCCCAGCAGTACGGCGGAAATCGTCATGGCGGCCGGTTCGGTGATCAGGGATCCCAACAGTGGCCCGACGGTAAGAATGGTAAACCACCAGGAGGTCAGGGTGCCGCCCAACAGGCCGGCAATTTTCCACATGATGGTTTCGGACAATTTCAAAATGGGACGGGTCGAGGCCAGGGTCATAATCACCACCACAAACAGCGGTTCGGTGAAATTGACACGGTAACTGATATAATTGACCAGTGTGTGCCAGTCGTAGAAGAAAAATATGCAGCCTCCGAGAGCGATGGCCCAGATGCCGAATACAGCTTCCACTTCCCCCAAAAAATGAAAGAGTTCGGCGCCATGGTGCACCGAGTGCTTACCCACCAGCCCCTGCTTTTTCTTCTTTTCGTGCTCGTGCTCCCACTTGTGGCCAATGGCCAAAAATTTGCTGGTTAAAAAGGTGTGAACAATCGCACAGAAGAATATCAGGGTCGCCGCCAGATTAAACGGCACCTGACGCACCCGGTTTTTCAGGATGGCCCAGATGCGCTCAACATCGGCGTCATTGTAACTTTCCAGGCTGGGGGGAAAGGCGTCGGCGTCCCCGGCGGGCGGCCCGGCAGCATTCGCAGTAACGACAAAACCGATGGTTAAAAAACTAAACACGATGATAAGCCATGCTTTCGAATATCCTTTCATGACCTCCCCTCTCTCAATGACGCAAATAATTTGAAGCTGAACGGATTCCAGGAATCTTGCGGGTATTCGTAAATCTGTTCTCATCCGGATCATAAAAATTAATACACTATGTTGAAGTTGTAAATATATAATCCAGATGTCTTAGATGAGAAAGGAAATCTCACCAAAAGCGTTTGAAAAACCAGTTTCTAATAATGTATTGTAGAACTTATGAATCCGATTAATTAATTCCATCATCACCAATTAATTCAGCTATATCCCGATGGTCTGACAAATATTTGCAGAGTTATCGATAAAAAGCCAATCAAGTGCAGAATCAACCCTATCATAACGGTAGCTTTGGAAAAAATAAATCTAGCATTGGAAAGATAGAAATCTAAAACAGTAAATGTTTGTGATTTTCATACTCAGAATCAACACCGATTAGATTTTCGGAAACAACATCGCCAGCGCACGGTTATTTTAGATTCATTTGAGAGATCGGAATTAAAAGGGGCTTGTCTTTGCAAAGGAATCAAGCGCCCCTCAATGGGTTACAATGGACAGCTGCTACTGAACGGCCTTGCATTAGCAAAATGTTTTCCTTGAACAATTTGGCCCTCACTGCTTGGCCTGAAGCTCTTGACTGAGCATTATTTAAAACACATTCCATTGGATTATGGCCGTAAAGCAAGAGGGACTTGACAACATTCTAAATCTGTGGCATATAAAGTGCATATAACCTGCTAATATTTAAAGATATACTATCTCTCATTCTGCTGCCTTTTATGGCCAGTTGATCGAATATCAGGATTTGCTCTTCGATAGTTCCCGTAAAAGCTCCGGCATCACGTTCGTGCGTTCGGACCTGCTGCATGGCCATTTTATAACAGTCTCAAAGTGTCAACAAAAGAATCCAAGTACGACGAATTTACGATAAATGACCTATATTTTTTCCACCAAATATAGCTTAAAAATAGAAAACCACTTCCGGGACCTGTTGCAGCAAGTACATTTTTAATCCATAAAACAATTTGCTCTACGGCTACGGGGTTTGCCTTATATTGCCGATATTCAGGAATACGCGGCCGGATATATTATACAATTATTACTTGGAGCTGACGACTATTTTGCCCCGGCGAATTGTCCGCGATGCGGCTCTTCAATGTTTATTATTCTTTACTTTAATTCAGCAAACGCTTTTCTCACATTTTTTATAGTCAATTGTCCTTACGCCAGGTAGATCCTAATGGCGACAGCAGAGATAAAACTCGAATCTGTTAATTTCTCTTCTTTAGTGGCCAGGAAAGTTAGTTCTGACAGCATGGCCAAGATCTTTTCTTGCTATATGCATTTTTTCACAAAGGTTAACTATATATGAATACCGTTAGGCCGCTATCCTTAATAATGCTCGCAGATATTCAAAATGGAATTTTCGGAATCAATAAGATAAACGTAAGTAATTCGAAAGAAGCCAACGTGAGAGCAATGGCATTCACAAACAATCTTGTTGCCCATATTCAAGAGCATCATGGCAGTCCTCAGGAAGACAATCAGTACGCTTTGTTTGTATTGGGAGACGTTTCAAGCACAGCCGACCCTGTCGAATATGAGATCGTAAGCAGGCAATTGTTGACAATTGCGATTAGACTTAGAATAACATTGAAACGTATTTATTTCTGTCCTGGAAACCATGACTTTTCAATAAAGGTTGAAGCTCAAGATCCAGAAAAAAGATTTAAAAATTATTTTGATTTCAATAATAAATTTTTTAGTGACGAGCTGGATGTGATATACAAAGATCTATCTTCGCAATTAGATGAAAAATCAAAAGACTTTTATATTAAAGATTTCAAAAACGATGACGGCAAAAAGATATTTGTAAACTATGACCCAAGATCTTTAAATTATTTTACAACCGATGAAGAAATGGGTTTGGAAGTCCTTTCCTTTAATTCTGCGCATAAATGTTGCAGAGACAGTTCGTTCGGCCATTTTCCGATAAATCAAATATAGACCCAAATAATTCCTACAACATTGAAGAGTTCTGGAATTTTGAGGATTGCTATCGGACATCATAATTTCGAGTCTATAAGTGAAGAAGACACTTCGCCTCTTAGGAATGTAAGGGAGTTGAGGAAATTTTTATTTAAAAATAACTTTCGGTTTTTTTTCCATGGTCATCAACATATCTATGAATATTCAGAGTGGATTGATGATGATTCTGTAATTTCCGCGATAGGTTGTGGGTCAGTATCAGCTACTCCTTCTGAGCTCCCTTCGGGGAGCAACCAGATGACGATATTGAAAATTGGTGAAGCTTTCGGAAAGATTTATAGCCATACCTATAACATTACCAATAAATCTTGGTCGTTATCTGAGATCGGACCAAATCTTCCTTTACCGACCTCAAAGTCTATTCCTTTTAGTGATAAAGAGCAAGTTAGTAAAGCAAGTAAAGACTTAATAAAATACGCAACTAAGAGTATCCAGCAAACATTCATTTCATCAGCTTTTCCAGGAAAGGAAGACGATCCTATTCTCAGTTTGGATTTTAATTCAAATGTAGTTATTAATAGAATTATTTCCATAGATGAGTATGCTGGAATTAAATTCGCAGAATCACATCTTGATGTCGAAGAGAAAATTGGCAATAATCTTCAACTTAACTATGTTGAGTCTGACGCCGCTAATCATCCGCCTTTCAACTTCCTTTTAGTCGATGAATCAGAGTGCCTAATTAGCTTATCTCAACCTGCCTATTATGACTCATCGGGTATTTATTTATCATCAAATAAAGCCGTCTCAGATCTAACCCGATTTTTACCTCACATTAGGTTATCAAATCGACCTAGATGCAGTCCAATTACAAGAGAAGTTCTCAATCAAAAGTCTGATCAGATTCTTCAACATAGGCCTTTTTCCTTAGCCGATTCATTTATTACGACGCTAATAGATAAATACAAAGGACAGGAAAAGATATCATATATCGGAATAATTGGTTCCTCGGCAAAGAAGGAAGTTCAAGGTACTAAACTCAATGATATTGATATCCTTTTAATCGTAAAAGGCGAATTGGAAGCCAATTTTGTACGAGAACTAAAGGACTTCGTAAAAAAAGAAATAAGAAAGCGAAATGAAGATAATGATTCACAAATATTATTGATTCCGGAGTATAGGGACGCTCCTCTTCGACCGGCCCCGCAAGGGAAAAAGACCATTTATCAGTTGCATATACTTTTGCATGACGAAAATCAGCCAAAAGAGTGGCCTGCTTTTATAAGGAAATCAAGAATTCTTTTGCATAAAACAATCAAGGGAGAGTTAGAGAATTACATTACTATCGACGAAAATCTTTTTTCTGAAATGCTAAACAACGAAACTTGGTCTTTTCAAAAAATGAGGGAGTACTGTGAAAAGGAGTATATGCCCAGTCGAATGTGGGATATTGATAGCATTACTCATGAAGTCAAGGATAATATTTATAACTTAGACTTTAAAGAAAATTGGGAAATTTTCGAATTTTTAGCTTATTGCTGCACTAAATCGCTATCGAATTTCCTAGTAGCTATTGGTACCGAAGAAGCAATAAATTTTAATGAAGATGAAATAATTACAGCAGTTCAACCTTTTATAGAGCAAACGATCGTTGAGCAGGCCCAAATAATTATGAAGGCTAAGGTCTCTTATAGAAAGTTGGATATCACACATTTTCCGGACAAAGAGATATTGAAATATAAAGAAATGGTAATTTCTATTCTTGAATATATGGAAAATTTAGTAAAGAATGATTATTTGTGAAGACATCAAACGATTAGAATTAATTGCTAAGAAGACTCGGGAAAAAATTATTGAGACTTCCCTAATTGTCGGAAGAGCTCATCCCGCTTCATCGCTATCGCTTGTGGAAATTCTTGTAACGGCATTCGGCGGAGGCTTTTTCCCAATACCTAACAAATCAAGTGGTTATAACAGGCATCTCGTATTTTCAAAGGCACATGGTATTTTAGCCTTTTATTGCTTATTGGAGTCCCTTGGATTCCTAACCGATAAGGACTTAAATAATTTTAAGGCCAACTCAGAAAAAACCTTACCTCCTGAACCGAACCCAACCACTATTCCTTTTGCCGGCCCCGCTACCGGCCCCTTAGGAGGAGGCCTTGCTTTTTCTGCCGGAGCACACCTGGCATCACAAGTAACCGACTCAAAACCTCCTAAGACACTGCTCATATTAGGAGACGGCGAATTCCAAAAGGGACAGGTCCTTGAGGCGTTGGGATATACAGCTAAAATTAATTATAAAAATCTGACAGCAGTAGTTGACTGCAATGGCCTCCAATTAGATGGTAAGACAAGTAGTGTTACAAGGATGTCAATAGAAAAAATTTTTAATGCTAATGGATGGGACACTCAGAGGGTTGATGGTCACAATATATTGGATCTTCATGCGGCTTTTAGCTGGGCAACAAGCTCAAGGCGCCAGCAGCTCTCTTGGCTAAAACCGTAAAGGGTAAAGGTATTCCAGAAATGGAAAACAATCCTGCATGGCATTATTTTACAGGTGAAAACTCTGAGTCCTTAATTAGATGTATTAGCAAAGAATCACAATTGAAAATACAGAGGCTTGAGAGTGAAAAAAAGATTGATTATAATCATAACCCTGCGACTAGAATCCTCTCAGCTCGTTCTTTAGTTACAAAGGTGTTAAGAGAAAGAATCCAAATGAACTCTAAATTAGTTTGCCTATCTGCCGATTTGCTGGCAGGGAGTGGATTAGGTGATTTAAGGAATATCAAGGGAATTAATAAGAATCAAATACACCGATTGCCACTAGCTGAAAATTTATTGTTTCGAGCGGCTGAGGGACTAATTTATGAGAAATGTTATCCCATTTTAGGTATTTTTGAGTCTTTACTTAGTATTGTAATGTTAGAACTACAAGCACTTGTTCAAGCGTGTGAATATAATAAGGGTGGAGTTCTTATCATAGCTGCGAAACCGGGAAGATGTTCAGATGATGGTCCCAGTATGAGGTCGATATCTGTCCCCTTAATGCTTGAATCAATTCCTGGATTAACGTTGCTCGATCCAAGAGATGGAGTTGAATTATCTTCTATGCTTACTACATTAACTACAAAAAATAGCGGTCTGGCAGTTCTCCGCACCCCTGATAATATCGCAGAAGAAATCGAGCAACCATCTGATCTGAAATTGCCGTCTACACATTTGGGTGCTGAAAATATTGGGATTATTGTTGCCTCTGGATGGACATTCGAGGTTTGCTGCCGTTTTCTCGCGAACAAAGGACTCGATAAATACGTAGATATTATCGGTATTTCCAATACAAAAATGATGCTTGATCCACTATTTGTAAATGTATTAAAAAGAAATTCAGGCAAAATAATAGGATGTATTTCTGATACAGGCCAAGATTGGATTGCTAATAATCTTGCAAAAACTATTTGCCGAAACAAAATTCGCTTTAGCGATTTTATTCCCCTTGGGGCGTGTGGTGTTTTGGCATCCCAGAAGTGCTCCAATGAAGAATATATCTGCAAGGAAGTGACTCTTTTCATGCATAAAATTAAGAGCAAATCTACAAATTTGAGGTTAATGTAACCCGGCTTGCCACAGCTAAGATTTAAGATTTCCTGCGACAACGTGATGATTATGCAAAAACTGATACTCCGTTAGGCCACTTTCGGCAATTGTACTTTTTCATACTCTTATCAATAGCCCATCCAACGATGTGACTCGAAATAAATTGATTGCAACCACAAGATAATACCAGCTTTTCGGCGTTCAGATGTAAGTTTGAGCCGATCGAGGAGATTTCACCCTGAACCCTTACAAAATTAGGCATGCTGATGAAAAAATGACAAGTTCTGCACAAATAAATTCATGTTGAAACTAATGCTGGTCAGTGATATGGTGAATCTCATCATCCTGAGGCTATAAGCAGATCGCCATCTCAAAGGCAAGGGCGGAAAGAAATTAGGACATCGTTTTTGTCTGACCCTTAGCCTGCATACAATCGATACTTTAGAAATATTTCAAAATAAAATCATGTCTAAAATAGCTGTAGTATTCGGTGCTAATGGTACAATTGGATCTGCTAGCATAGATTGTTTAGAAAATCATGGATATCATGTGGAACCTGTTTATAGAGTGCCATGTGAGAACGCTGAATTTGAAAATCAATATATAGCAGTAGACTTTAGATATCCATCATTATTAGATAGTGCATGTGACATCATAGTAAAGAAATATAACAAAATATCGTTATTCCTTAATGCATCTGGAATACCAGGTCATACCTGGAATGAAATATCTGCGAAAGACTGGCTTGAAACTTTGATGGTTAACACTATTAGCCCAATGTTGATTGCATATAAACTATTGCCCTTCATTGAATCTGGCGGTTGCGTAATTAACATCACTTCTATGGCAGCAAATATTGCCTTTCGAGAACCTGATTATTCATCTTCAAAAGCTGCGTTGGTGGCCGCAATGAGATCATTTGCATGGGTTGCCGCTGAATATGGTGTGAGGGCTGTATGTATCAGCCCCGGCCCGGTCAGTTCTCCCATGACCGAAAAATGGAGTAATGAGGAAAGACAAGACAGAATTAGCAGAACACCCCTAAAACGTTTTGCGGAACCAAATGAAGTTGCTGACTTGATCGCTTTTATTGCGTCCAGTAAAGCAAAACATATTGCAGGAACCGTAATAGATATAGCTGGTGGATTTGAAATGCGATAGTCGATTTTTATGTAACTAGTTTTATCTAAGTTAATTGAGGTACTTCGTTGATCCAAAGGGAGCTGCTGGATTGGATTTATTCCCTTTCCCAAGCATAATAATATTGGCCTCTGCAGCTCATTTGAGACCTGCACCGTGCGGTTGAATCCGGTTAGGAGGCCTTTGGAGATAATCGCAGAAATCACCGGAATATGCACACAGGCTTCGTAGCTACGTTACTAGAGAGGGAACATTGGTGCCTAATGCTGATACCCCTACTCAGGTTTCGGATGAGCGATATCTAAATAACGTTTGCATAACCCCAATTAATCCCGCAATTCGTTAAATATATAATCCTTACACCAACTCCCGCAGACCGTCCACCAGGCGATCCATTTCTTCTTCCGTGTTGTAGTGCACCAGACTGATCCGGACAACGCCCTCGTCCGGATCTTCCAGGCCCAAGGCCTCCAGACAGCGCCTTGCATAAAAATGCCCATTGCGCACCGCTATAAAATTATCAGCAAGTCCCTTAACGACATCGCTGGGCTTTTTGTTGGCGGGGACAAACGCGATGGTTGCGGCCCGCCGGCCGGCGACGGCCTGCTGTTGGCCGATAACTCGGACTCCCGGAAACTCCCGCAGGGTGCCCAGCAGGCGGTTGGCCAGGCGGGTTTCATGCTCGGCGAACAGTTCAAAAACTTTAAGCGCCCGTTCATGCCGGCTGAGGCTGGAATCCGTAAAATGCTGATCATAAAGGGCATCGTAGTACTCCCCCAGTCCCGTCAAAGCCGCTATTTGGGCGTGCAGCGGCCCGGCCGGATTCAAGCGGTAGCGGGGGTTGTCGTCAAAAAAGTAATGGCCCTGGCACTCCAAATCGGCCAGGACTTCTTTTTTCCCCCACATCACGCCGATATGGGTGCCAAAGGTTTTGTATGTGCTGAACAAATAGAAATCAACGCCCAAATCGTCCACGCCTTTGAGACAATGCGGGGCAAACGAAACCCCATCGGCCACTGCCAGCGCGCCGGCATCGTGAACGACTGCGGTGATGGCCTCGACATCATTCATGGTTCCGACGATGTTGGAACACAGGTTGAAACACACCAGGCGCGTGCGGCGGCTGATCAAACTCTTTAAATCCTCGATATCGAGCTCGCCGCTCTGCGGGTCGATTTGCCACTCCCGGACAACGAAGCCGAATTCGCTCAGGCGGCGCCAGCAGCCGATATTGGCTTCGTGATCCTGATTGGTCACGATGATTTCATCCCCGGCCGCCAGGCCGGGGCGCACGGCCTGGGCCAGAACATAAAAATTCATGCTTGTCGAAGGCCCCAAAGTCAATTGGTCGGCGTCGGTGTCCAACAACTCCGCCAGGCAATGGTAGGCCGCATCCATCGCCTCCCCGGCCGCCACCGATGCATCGAAAATCCCGTATGGCTGGACTTTGGTATATTTAAAAAAATGCGTCAACCTCGAGATGACCGTTTGCGGCACGTAAGAGCCCCCGGCGTTTTCAAAAAAAGCCCATTGGGAGGTCTCCGGGTTTTGAAAGACCGGGTATTGGCTGCGAACAAAACTCAGATTCAATGTCATCGGCAGCTCCTTTGACGGGTAAGAAAAAATTTGATATATGCCGTGGCAATGATCACATTGGCATGATTCCAACTAGAGTGCATCCGGAGACAGCATCCTTGAGCCCAAGTGAACGCGCGATGACCGCCAAAAGCAGCATAAACATGAAACCGGCCGATCCAACTGAGCATGTGCTGATCGGGGCCCAGAGCAATGATCACTCCGCCCGTCTGGCCGGTGTTTCCCCTCGGTGGTTCTTCACCGACGCCCGCACTTTCGCTCAGTTGCAGCTGCTGGTAACCGAATACTACCGGGTCGACGGGCTGATCAATTTCTGGGACGTCTATAACATAGAAGCCGAGGCTCTGGGTCAAAAAGTAACCTATGATCCCGAGGGAATTCCCGATGCCGACCGCACCCGGCCATTGATCGGCAAACCCTCGGATCTGGATCGAATTACCCCTCCCGATCCCTTTCAAGCAGCCCGAATGCCCTGGGTCCTGCAGGTCAACAAAATTTTTCTGGAGACGATGGGTGCACTGGAACGCGCCTATTTTACCGCCCCTTTTAGCCTGGCGGTCAATATCAGGGGGTATGAAAACCTGGTTGACGACATGTTTGAAAGGCCGGCTTTTGTCCACCGGCTCTTCGAATTTCTGTGCGACGACGTCATCTCACCCTATATCGCGGCCATGCGAGATGATATCGGCTTGCCGGACCTGTTCATGGACGGACGCGATGCCTGGGCCTCTCCGCCCATGATCACCCTTGGTATGATGGAAGAATATGTGGTTGCCTACACCCAACGGCTCAGGCAAAACCTGGGCGACCGGGTCGTGACACGGGGAAACTGGGGGGACGCCAAAAGCCAGGATCCGGAACGCTTCTTCTCGCATAAACTCCTGTGCAGCCCCGGCACCTTGAGTGTGCTGGATCCCGACCTCTATGATGTCGGGCCCCAGCGGGTCAAGACATTCGCAGACCAACACGATATCCTGATCACTGCCGGAATTGATGCCGCCCTCCTCAAAGAGGGACCGGTGGAAGCAATTGTCGAGCGGATCAGGTTTTACATCGATACGATGGCCCGGGACGCGGGCTGTATGATTCATCTCAACCAGATCCCGGCTGAGACCCCGCCCGAGCATATCCACGCCGCGGTGGCGGCCTGCCACGCCTTTGGCCGACACCCCATCCCCGCTAACCTAGATGATGTCGACTTCCGAATACCAGAAAGAGAAAGTTTTGCCGAGTTTATGCAGGCAAAAGGGAATCCGCTAAGGATATGATCGATATCAGCTGGCATTCCCCCAAGGTTTACTGCCAAGGAACCCCTCTGGTCCGCGTGCAACGTTTGATCGGAATAAAAACCAATGAACATCGAACATCGAACGCTGTTCGATGTTCATCTTTTTATTTCAAGGTAATTTCCTATGATGAACCACCCTCTTCTTCCTGAAGCCCCAGCAGAGCATCGATCAAACCGGCGTTGTCTTTGGCCTTCTCCGCCGCACCTTGCCACACCGACCTGCCCGATTCCAGGACACAGACACCGTCGGCAACTTCCAGCGCACGTTGGGTGCTCTGTTCGACCAGCAGGATGGTCAGGCCGTTGATTTTCAACGCCGTGATAGCCTCGTAACAAAGGTCGATTATCCGGGGCATCAGTCCCAGCGAGAGTTCATCGATGAGCAGCAGTTTCGGTTGCGCCATCATGGCGCGACCGATCGACAACATTTGCTGTTCGCCACCGGACAGCGAGCCGGCGAGTTGTCTCATTCTATCGCCCAGCCTGGGGAACAGGGCCAGCACACGCTCGATACCTTCCCGGTTGGTCTCTGCGGGCCGGCTGTAGCCGCCGATGATCAGGTTCTCCCGGACGGTCAAACTAGGGAATAGGCGCCGGCCCTCGGGCACCACGGCGATCCCCGCGGCCACCCTCGCCATCGGCGTGGCCGCGGTAATGTCATTGCCGTCATAGAGAATCCGTCCGGACGTTACCGTCACATGTCCGGCGATGCACATGATCGTCGAAGATTTGCCGGCACCGTTTGCTCCCAGCAGGGCAGTAATTTCCCCGTTCGGGACATCAAGGGTCAACTCCTGGACGGCCGCCATTTCACGGTATCCGCAACTCAAGGATTCAAGGCGCAGCATTTTGGTTTTCCTTTCCCACGTAGGCGGCTCGAACCGTGTGGTTGCGCATCACATCCGCCGGCGGCCCGTCGGCTATCTTGAATCCGTTGTTCAGGACCACCAGGCGCTGACAGACCCGCAGAACCTCACCCAGGTTGTGCTCGATCATCACCACGGTGAGCCCCTGGCGGTTGATGCCTGCAACCGTATCGGCCAGCCGGGCGGCTTCCACGCTGTTGAGCCCGGCCAGGGGTTCGTCCAGCAGCAGAACTTTAGGCTCCAGGGCCAAAGCCCGTGCGACCTCGAGCCGCTTTTTAACGCCCAGGGGCTGGCCGATCACGCTTTTATTAGCGGCATCAGCGATGCCCACCAGTTCGAGATAGCGCCGGGCCTGTCGGCGAGCAGCCGAACGGTCCATTGAAGTCATCGAGGTTATAATCCGGCCCAGCAGTCGGTGCCCCGCCGCCAGGGCCACGTTGTCAAGGACGGTCATCGAAGCGAAGGGCCGCACAATCTGGTGGGTGAGTGCCAGGCCCCGGCGGGCTCTAAGATAGGTTGGCAGTCGCGAAATGTCCCTGCCGGACAGCAGGACTTGAGCCCTCAGCGGCTTGATGACGCCGGTAATGGCTCGCATCATGGTGGTTTTGCCGGCACCGTTGGGGCCGATCAGGCAGAGAAATTCGCCCTGACTTACCTTAAAGGATACATCGTCCAGGGCTATGACGCCGCCAAAGCGCACGGTTACGTTTCTGACGTCTAGGATAACTCCCATCAGGCCACCCCTCTGCGGGACGAATCATCCGCCTTGATTCTTTTTATCAATCCCCGGGCCATCCCGGCCAATCCCTCCGGTGCAAACCGCATGACGGCAAAAAGCAGGGTACCGTAGACCAACAGCTTGTAGTCGCTGATAAAGCGAAAAAACTCGGGCATCAACGTCAAAATGACGGTGGCCACGATCACGCCGAACACCGACCCGATGCCGCCGACAGCCACCATCGACAGCACGGATATGGAGGTAATAAATCCGAAGTCATCCGGCATCAGAAAGCGGGCGAAATAGGTGTACAGCCCTCCGGCGACACCGGCGATGGCGGTGCCCATGGCAAACGCCACCAGCTTGAAAGCGTTTACATCCACGCTCAGTACCCGGGCGGTGTCTTCGTCATCGGCCACCGCATCGAAAGCAAAGCCCATCCAGGAGCGCTTTATCCACAGGCTGAAGGCGGTCACCAAAGCGACAAGACAGAGCACCAGCACCAGGTAGCCGATCTTGCCCAGGCCCGACGAGGGGATTCCGGAAATGCCGAGCTCACCGCCCAGGATTTCCTGCTGGCGAACGATTCCCAGAAATAAAAACCCCACCCCCATGGTGGTAATGGCCAGAAAGTCGTGACGTACGCGCAGGCTGGCAAGCCCGACAAACAGTCCCACTGCCCCGGCCGCAATCATTCCGGCTGCGATCGCCAGCGGCAGGGGCGCGCCTGCTTTGGCCAGCAGCGCGCAGGTGTAGGCGCCGACACCGTAAAAAGCAGCATGACCCAGGCTGATCTGCCCGCAGAAACCGGTGATCAGATTGAGCCCGAGAGCCAGAATGATGTTGATGCCGACAATGGTGGCCAGGCTGATTTCATAAATTCCCATTCCCTAACCCCGGGTTTGTATCAACGTTGCTGGTTATTGGAACCTCCGCGGCAATTTGTGCGATATCGACGTGAAAATTGTAAGCGTGCTGGCTAAACCTCGAACATAGAATAGACTGAACGTCCAACATCGAACATCGAATAATGATGTCGCTGCGCTCCACAATTAGATTTCATTTGAATTCAATAATCCAATTCTAATCCTTTGATGTCTATTTTTGTTGCTGTGCAGCCCTTCGACTGCACTCATGGCCATGAGCCTGTCGACCGGCTGTTTCGATACTCGTCACAGACATCGGACTTAGTTCGATTCGCTCCTTTAAGATGGTGCTATTGCATCTTGATTCTTTCCATTCAGCATTCGATGTTGGACGTTCGATGTTCGATGTTCATCTGGTCTGCGCCTCCTACCAGGACCCAATCTAGCACTTATGGTGGCTATCCCGCCTATTTGCCCGCAAACAGCCCTTGGGGCCTGATCATTAGGATTACGATAAGAAAGGCAAACGCGATGGCATCACGATCGAGGATGGTTCCGACGTAGATGGTGCCGAATGCTTCGACCACCCCCAGCAGCAGGGCGGCGATCAGCGTACCCTTGACATTGCCGAGACCACCCAGCACGATAATCGCCAGCGCTTTGTAGGCCGGCACACCGCCCATGGTCGGCTCCACCAGGTTGCTGAGCAGTGAAATGAAAATTCCGGCGACCGCTGCCAGACATGAGCCGATAAAAAAATTCAAATAGCGCACCTTGATGGTGTCGATCCCAAAAGATTTTGCGATTTCCGGATCGTCGACGGTGGCCCGCCAGGCGATGCCGGTCCGGGTGTTCTGGGACAGATACGATAAAATGCCCAGCAGCAAAACGGCGGTGGCAACCATGCCGAGTTCAGCGGCCCGCAGGTTGATTCCCAGAACAACGATCTGCGACTGCAGCGGGGGGGACGTGTAGGTCAGGCCGTAGGGGCCGAAAACCAGGCGAAAGATCTCCTCCATGGCGACAAACAGGCCGATAGAGGCAATCAGCGCCACGTAGGGCGGTCGGTTCAGAATGGGCTGGTAGCAGAGCCGGTACATGAGCATACCCCCGATGCCGACCAGGATGGCCGACAGGAGTATTCCAAGCGCCAGACTGCCGGTAGCGTTGGTTATCAGCAGGCCGAGGTAGCCGCCCAGAGCGAAGAGGCCGGCATGGGCCACGTGCAGAATACGCAACAGTCCGTATACCAGGGTCAGTCCGACCGCGATGACAGCGTACATGCTGCCTTGTATCAGACCCTGAATGAAGAGTTCCAGGTGCAGCACAGCACTCTCCCAAGGGATGGCCGCCCCCATATATTTGACAATTGAATGCGGCTATCCTGTTTATTTATGTAGATGCCGAAAGCACCAAGCATCAAATAACAAATTACAAACAATAACCAAATCTCAAATCCCAATGTCCAAAACAGTTTAGAGGATGCAACCTGATAAGTCTCTCTGCCTGCCATCAGGAGTATTGAAGCTGACCAATGACACTGTGATTAAATAATTTCAGTTAATTCTAATTTTTGTTTCGAATTTGATTATTGTGATTTGAGATTTATTTGTTATTTGTGATTTGTTTTTTGGTATTTTTACACGTTTAAAAGGGGGACTAAGCAACTATTACTCAATCCCCCATTTCCCAAACTATCAAACGCCCGCCAAATTGATCTATTTATCCGGCGGGGCCAGCAGGTCCGGATCGTCGATAACCGAATGCCGATGCCAGTTGCCGTCTTTGACGACCTGGTTCTGGACGGCTTTCATGACTTCGCCCAAGCTGTTGAACGATATCGTGCCGGTGGAAACCTTCAAATTGGTCGCGGCGATGGCCTTGCGCACCGCGTCCGCTTCGGTAGTCCCGGCGCGCTTGAGGGCGTCGGCTGCAACCAAAACGGCGGTGTGGGCCGAGGCGGCCACCATATCGGCTTTGAATCCGGCTTTCTGCTCAAAGGCACGGATAAAATCCATCGTTTCGGGGACCTGGGAGTCGCGATCCAGGCTGGTGGTGATGATGATCCCCTCGGCGGCCGGACCGGCGATCTCGATGAATTTCTGCGAGTCATAGCCTTCCTGCCCGATGATCGGCACGGCCACCCCTGCAGAGCGCAGCTGGCTGACCAGCGGCCCGGCAGTGAAATAGTATCCCGAGGCATAGATGGCCTCCGGATTGTCCGCTTTGACCTTGGCAACGATCGAACCGAACTGGCGGTCTTTGATCGAATACTGGTATTCATTGACTATCTCGATGCCGTAGTCCGCCGCTTTGCTCTTGAAACCGGCGGCCAGCGATTTGCCGAAGTCATTTTGCAGGGTAATGACAACGATCCGCTTTTTTCCCAAAAGCTCGCCGACCAGTTTGGCACCGCCGCGTCCCTGAACCTCCCCTAAAAAGGAAGTACGAAAAACATAGTCTCCGGCACGGGTGATATCCGGGTGGATCGCATAGGCCGCTATGTAGGGAATTCCGGCTTCCTGAAAGACCCCGGCGGCAGACCGCGTCGGGCCCGAATAGCTGCCGGACACACCGATAACCACTTTGTCCTGGCCGATCAGCTTGTTGGCGATTGGGATTGCCTGGGCCGGTTTGGCTTGATCATCGTATATGACCAGTTCGAGCATTTTGCCATTAATCCCACCGGCAGAGTTAACCTGCTCCACCGCCAGTTTGGCGCCCTCGGATGACGATTTGCCGTCGGAGGCGGCAAAACCCGTCAGGGGGGCATTGAAGCCGATTTTGATGGTATCGGCGGCAGGGGCGTTTACAATCCCGCTAGTGGTTGCCAATATAACTGTCAGGGTAAAGAGTACGAACTTTTTTGTCATGGTTAACCTCCTTTTGGCAGTCAGGGTTTTACGGGGATTTATTAAAGGGGAAAAAGCCGAACTGAACACTTCTTAAGCATTTCGGAATTAAAAGTCAACGCATGTTCCGCAAATACAAAAAGCGGCGCTTATATGAAACTACGTTAAAGGCGAACCGCAGAATGTCGAATATCGAACCACAGAATCCTCCTTCGGCGGACAAGTGTCGAAGGGTGGGATCGCCTTGCTCAGTCTTTATAATAAAATAGACAGAATACATCCCCTCGAAATTCGACATTCGTCATTCGGCATTCGATATTCGCTTTTCAAAGTTTCTTTTCCGATCAGACTGGACGCTTGCGGCCAGCGGCGGCCCTAATATGATTTTTGCAGGCAACAGCGCTTGTCCGGTCGCGCCCGGAAGGCTGTTTTTGAAGGGTCGGATTGGATGAATCGGTGAGGTTCTCAAAAACGATTTGACGTACGAGGACCATGCAGAAATTGCAGGAGGCGACGGTCTCGCCACTTATGACATGTGCTTCTGCCGGAGATTGAAATATCAATCTGTTTGGACCGACTGACCGGAATTCTTGGCCAGCTGCCTGACCTTTGAATCATGGTCATTGACCAACTTCGAGAGGCGGTGGGCCGCATGGGCATGGGGAATTTGGCTGAGTGCGGATGCGGCCGCAGCCCGCACCTGGGCGCTGTTGCCTCTGTTGAAAAACAAAAAGCGTTTGGTCTCCAGCAGCCTTGAAAGCGCCCCGATGCCGGCCGGTCTGGCCATCTGCCCCAGAGCCCGACAGCAGGCGACGACCACAGACTCATCTTTGACCGTATTTAACAGCGATATCAGTTCGTTCTCCACCTCCGCCGGGCTCCGCTTACCCAGACATTTGATCGCACCGACAGCCACATCCGGGCGTTGGCTCCTGGCAAATTCGAGCAGCCATTCGAGGATCCGACCATTGTTCAACCGATCGGCCAGTCGACAAGCGGCCTCCCGCACCCGGGCTTCTTCGTCACCCAGGGCAAAAAAGAGCTCGTTCTTAAGGTCCGGGGTCAGAACATCGACGATGTCCAACAGCCGAATGCGTTCTTCCGGGCTGATTTCCAGAACCAGCAATCGCTTGACACGTTCGACGGCGTTGGGTCCCTGTTTCCGCAACAGACCGGCGGCGATTTGTCTGGCGCGAAAGTCCTGCTCGCCTTTGACAATATCGATCAACAGTGCGGATACCTTCGGCCCGAGGATCTGGAGCAACTGGGCGGCATGTCTCTGACGAGCCGGCTCCCCTGATTTAAGATCTTCAACGAGAAGTTGCTGCGTGATGGATTCAAGCTGAATATTCAAACTTTGGGCCAGAATCTGAGCCTGGGAGTTCCTGGACTTTCTAAGTTTGCGGTATCGTTTTTTAACACGGGCGAGTACTTTCGAGGCCAGAGGGTATTCGACAAACTCGATCAAAGTCCTCACCACCATGTTGAGCAGGGAGGCCATGGAAACAAATGCTTTGAGCTCTTTTTCGCGGTCAAATTCAGCCAAAAGCGGCTTGATCAGCGCTTTGGCCAGATCGTGCTGGTAGGCGATGTTCAAATGGGACATGAGATCCTGACACATTCTAACGGCCCTGTTGCGGTCGATGGGCTCACGGTCTTGATAGCCCAGAAAAAGGCGATGGAACATGCGCTCGACTTTGGCGGTTTCACCCTCCAGCAGGAACTCATCGAGCTGTTCAGGCAACCTGGTTAGAAAACTGTCGAACAGCTCCGCTGGGATTGGTTTTTCCGGCTGCGGTTTTTGAACGTCGTAGGGCTGCTCTAAACCCATCAAACCGTCTGCGTTGACCGACGAGCGCTGGGTCACCCGGGTTTCGTACAGGTTCTGATCGAAAAGAATATCCGACAGGCCGTTGGCTTGCGCGAATACTTTGAAATACCTGCTGTCAGCCCCGGTGTCGGGAACCTGACGCACGGCTTCCATAAAAGACTCCAGCTGACTGTAGGAAATACTTTTCCGGAAGGTTAAACTGCTCAAGCCGTTGTCATCAAGAAAGTTAAAGAAAATAGCGGCAAGGGTTTTAAAGTCAGGAAACTCCGACAGGTCCACCCGCTGGCCGTTGACCAGCAGATTGTCACTGGCCCGGGAAATCGACAACATATTCTGAGCGGTACAAAAGCCTTCCAGAATTTGCAGCAGTTTTTGAAGAATACTGGCGACAGTGTTGCTTTTTAGAGGATACAGCTTAACGGCCTTGACCACTGCTGTCAGACTTCGAAGAAAATCACGGATGAGCATGATCTCCTGGGATGTCAGGGCAGCTGATTCCAGCACTCCGTCGGCACCCTGGTGCGGTCCCCTGCCGTCGGCATCGGCTGCAGCCGTCATCGAATCGCTTTGGGTGTCCACCTTCATGGCATAGCGTATTTGCTTCAGTTCTATGTTCACAAGCCGATTGTCGGCCGAAAAATGCTCCCAATGGTGCTCATCGATCACATCGTGGCTGCCCTGAGCGAAGACATTCAGCATCACCTCCAACTCGCGCTCTTCGACGCCCTGATGGATGGCGATTCCCTGTAGATCAAGCCGCTTCAATGTCGCCTCAAAGGATGCAGCCACCAGTTTGAAGTCATTGACATCGATGCGCTGTCCATTGATCAGAATGCTTCGCTTGACCATGTCGACGCTGAGTGTCTCATTGTTGATCAGGATTTCGTCCACAGAGGCTTTCAGTTGGCGCATGATATTAATGATGGAATTGCTTCCGGCCGGATACAATCCGATGTTGCGGGCAGCCACCATCAAATCACGCATAACGTCAGGAATTTTGCGCAGATCCTCCTGATCCAGGGGGGGGTATGCGCTGAGGCCTTCACCGGATTCTTTTATCTGGTAGGATGCGGCCTCTGAAAGATTGAAGCTGCGCTGGTTGGCTGCTGATTGAAGCTCTTCATAGTGACCGGCCTTTTCCTGATCCGATGAACGCTCGAAGTGGTAGGCCAAGGGGGCGGCCGAAGGAAGAATTTTTTGCTGATAGAGTCCCTCCTGATAGATGCCGATGCGCTCGTGTAATTCTTTTTTGCGGTCTTGAGCGATGCTGTTGTAGGCGATTTCCAGAATCTGTTTACCGCCAAAGCGAATGGATTCGTCGTTGATTTCAAAATCGGTGCTGAGCAGGCCCTGCTCAATGGCCTTGTCGATAAATTCAAGGATCCTGGCTTCCTGTCTTTGACTGCTTCCGGTGAGCATACTCAATGAAACATTCTCGCCCAGGGCCGAAACCTGATCGAGGATTTGGCGGCTGTCTTCATCCAGAGCAGCAATCTTTTGAGCAATGATTTCCTCCAGCGATCGGGGCAAGTAGCCGCTTTCAATAGGTTTGACGATCCACTGCTGGCCGATGAGGGTGATTTTCTGATCCAAAACCAGCTTGCGTAAAATTTCACTGAGGAACAAGGGATTGCCCTGGCTGACGTCGGTAATCTCACTGACGACATTCTCGGGCAGCTGCGCATGGGGGAATATTCCTAAAATATGTTTGGCGATTTGCGCTTCGCTGAGGGGATTCAGCCTTAATTTGCGGATACCCAGCTGATCTTCATAACGGGTGCAAAAATCCGGCAGGCCGGTTCGGCGGTAATTCTCTTTGGACGTCTGCTGGATAGCGGCGGAACAGCAAATGAAAACCGGGAACTTCTTTTGAAGCATCAAATAACGCAGAACCAGGAGGCTGGCCTCATCAGCATAATGAAGGTCGTCAATCAAAAATATGATAGACTGCTTGCCGACCAGGGTATTCAGCAGGTGAAATAAGGCTTCGAAAATACCCTTGCGCAGGGCTGCTGCATCAATGCCTTCGGGCAGTTTTGCACCGGCATCAAGTTGAGGCAGTATTTGTGCCAGATAGCTGATCTGCGAGGGCCTTAAGCTCTGAAGGATCTCCGCCCCCCGGTCCTCCTGCTGATTAAGAATGTCAATCAGCATTTTGCTGATCAGGTAATAGGGACGAAACATTTCATGGGGATCACCGCTGGCTTTCGCTCGGGGGATGCCGATACGTCTCAAATTGCGGCGAATGGTTTCTAAAAATTCGGATTTGCCGATGCCGATGGCCCCCTCGGCGATGAGGAACTGGTTTTGACGCCTCGTGAACCGGTTCAGCGCCTCGCTGACCCAGGAAAAGTCCCGGCTGCGACCGACCATCTTTACATTTGCCAGCTGATTTATGGCTGTTTTGGCGAACACGCTCTCCTGGGCAACCTCCGAGGCATTCACCACACAGTCGCGCCCGGATTTTTTGGCGAAATAAAGAGCGACATCCGCTTTTTGGATCAAACTTTTGCCGCTCTGCGCGTCTTCCGGGGCGGTGCCGATTCCGATACTGAGAGTAACCGGTGGCAGATCCGACTTCCCTTCGACCTGGAAGGGCGTCTCGTGAACCCCCCGGTGCAGCTGCCGGGCAATTTTAAGACCGCATTTCTTGCTGCAATGGGGTAAAAGCAGCATAAACTCGTCACCGGCGTAGCGAACGGCCAAGCTTTGATCCGCGCCCACTTTGCGCAGCAGATCCGCGACCCAGATCAGCGCCTGGTCACCGACTTGATGCCCACAGGTGTCATTGACCCGCTTGAAATTGTCGACGTCCACCATGATCAATGAAATCGGACTGCTGTCAAGATCATCCCACGACACCTTGGATTCAAAAAAATGAAACAGAAAGCGCCGATTAAAAAGATCGGTCAGCTCATCCTCAAATATCAGCCGCGATGGATCTTTGCCGGTATATTCTAGCCCGGATGTTGCACGAAATTGATGAGAACTACTTGTTTTTGTTTCATATCGAAAATTGTGTACAGGAAAAACCCATTGTAACGCATATTTAAAACGAAAAGCTGGCCGGTTCTTTACTTTCATAATG
>Ga0209052_1000166_pt1 | contig 22869 bp, 19 predicted proteins | sample WorMetHEROISLAND_2_FD_187409 | JGI IMG/M metagenome (GOLD analysis project Ga0209052, IMG submission 187409) | Marine gutless worms symbiont microbial communities from Max Planck institute for Marine Microbiology, Germany - Olavius sp. 4 HERON... | ecosystem: Host-associated > Annelida >...
GCGCGTCTGCCACCCTCATCCCTGGAAGCGATTTGGCGTTACTACCTGAGGCAGGAGCCCGGTGCGTTAGTAGCGCATGCCGGGATCTGCGCGGGGGGTGCCGGGTGACCGGCATTCCTACCGCGACCAAAAACAGAACTGTATTATTGGAGAAGCAAAGGGGGCTGGAAATAGATCTGGTCATCGATCGTAATCAGCGGCTGTTTCCCCTGGAAACGAAAGCAAGCGCCACATTGCTCCCGGGACATGCGAAAGCTCTGAATAAATGGCGCGATCTTGCCGGAAAAGACGCTGCCGGAGGTGTCATCGTTGCCAATATCGAGACTCCGATAGAAGTCAGCGGGTGCCGTGCAATTTCATGGAAATACGCGCTATACCTAAACTATCTGCATTTGTTTGCATGAGTATAGCGTCTCCTATCACTTCAGATAGCCGTTTCAACGAATACATCCCCTCCAAGCCCCTGATCGGCTTGGGCTTTTTTCGTGCTTGGACTGAAATATGTTCCGAAAGCGCCGAAAATTTTCAGCCACGAACTCTTTTGATCCGATGATTCCTGAATCCGTGAAATAGCGCGTGCGGTGATGGAAGCGGCTGATCCGGGTGATTTCAAAGTCCTTTTTGCGCTCTTTCGCAACCACCTTCTCATCGATGACCTGGGCCTGCATCTTGTCCGGGCGGATCAGGGCCCCGGCCTCATACACATACCGCCGATGGCGTTTGATCCGCTCCTTTTTACTTTTCACATTGAACTCCTTGAGGCCGAAATCCGTGGACAGGAAACCATCTTTGTTTTCCGTTTGCAAATGATATCCCAACGAATTCCAGCGGTAGTCCTCCGGACGGTCGACTATGCCGGCCCGCAGCAGATTCAAATCGATATATGCCAGGCAGTTGACCAGTGTTTCGCCTTTGTCGACAATCACGCTTTTGAAACGATCGCCCCAAAAATAGCCCCGGCAGTTGTGGCGCCGGTTGTAGTACCGTGCAGAGCCTACCTTGATTTCCCGCACGAATTCGGAAAGACTGGACAGTTTTCACGCCAGTAGGGGATTTGGCCAACGGAAAACTCACGGCTTTCACCATAATATGATTCAAATCGCTTTTGAATATCCTCATCCGTAAAGTGGTACTCCGGAATCATCTTAACCAGCAAATGAAGATGATCGCCCATCAGGAAAACCTTAAGATTTCAGTAATTTACAGCCCTGAAAACCGTTTGATCAAATCCAGCATGAAATCCTTTTCAACATCCTTTAAAGGAAAACTATCCAAAGCTACGGGGACATGACGTGATATACGGCTCTCTCATCAGAAACGATCAACCGTGAGGTTCTTGGCCTTTTATACCTCCTTAATTTGCCGGCATCTTTCAAACACGTTATCTCATCCTCCTGTCTCAGCCGTTTACCATTGTCAAATATAATTTACCTGTCCCTATTTTCCTATCCTTTTTTAGCAGACAGATCAGATACTTTACGTGGCTGGATTGCCATACCTTCAGCGTGGCGGCGATTCGTATAGAGAACTACATAACAATAATACTATTGACTATTTTTCGCATTAGTGGGTATAAGCAAGGATGCGGGGCCCTTTATGCCTAAATAGGTAGTAACACCCGTTACATTCTTTTGCGCCCAGTTAACGTTCGTCTATGCAGTTAAAGTTCTTTAGAAGGGAGGTATCCAATGGCTGAATCCGAAAAGGTAAATGAATTCAACAAAAAGACCGCTGAACTCATCAAGAATGCAAAACCAGAAGACATTGCGGAAATTCTGAAGTCTAAAGAGTCACTTATTACAACAGCTCAGGATAACCAAAACCAAAACGGTTAATGTCGTATCTAAGTTTTGCTTTACACTTGGCAGTTCGGCAACAATGTGACTTTTTCGTTAGACTGTATCCTGACACCAAACGCATAAGGGGTCCCACAGCAGTTCCATGACCGAACTTCTCCTGATCTTTCCTCCTCAATGGAGCCCATTTCAGCCTGCATTAGCCATTCCAGCATTAACTGCTTGGTTACGTAAGGAAGGCTATTCTGTCAGCGCATTGGATTTGAATCTCGCCTTTTATGATTGGCTCCTCTCTGATGAGACTGCGGAAATAGTGATTCGTCATGTTAAAGAGTCCAGCTGGAATGCTTCGAAAAAACAGGGTTATCAAGCTATTTTTTCCTGCGTCGAAAGTTTCCGAAAGGACCTGACGGCGCTTAAGATCCTTAAGAGGGAAAAAACCAAGGTTCCGGCCAATGAGGTCGTAAAGTACCACTATTTAGCCTCCAGATCCCTTCACGCCTATCTGTCCGCAATATCTGATGTATCCACAGGATTCGACATATCCCCACGCGAATTCCGTGTTTCCGAAGGTACTTTGAACCCTACCAGCCTTCAAAGTATGCTTTTTTCGCCTCCTGAGATCCTTGGGACATTCGCTAAGAATGCTCTGGCGGAAAGTGTCCTGCCCGTGCAAACTAAGCTAATAGGCATTTCGTGTATTGGGATGGAGCAATTATACTTTACTCTGCTGCTTGGACAACTCTTGAAGGCAGCCACTAACATTCCGATAATTGTGGGAGGGACGGTTCTAATTAGGCTTTTCCGACGCGGTCGGCTCAGTAACGAATGGTTTGAAAAATACTTTGACATCATAGTAGCAGCCGAAGGTGAAATTCCCTGTGAAAGGATGCTTGCAAATTTGCGAAAAGGACGGCCCCTCCAAGAAAAGGTGCCAGGAATTATCTATCGAGAAGATGATTCCGTCGTTTCAACTAGAAGGCAGGAACCCCTTAAGGCAAGCGAGTGCCCGGTTCCTGATTTCAGCGTGATGCCTCTTGAAGCGTATTATTCCGCGGAGATTACTCTGCCCCTATTGTCGTCTAGGGGTTGCTACTGGGGGAAGTGCGAATTCTGCAGTCATGGAATGGTGTATGGAAAGAGATACAGCGCATACAGTGCACAGCAACTACTGAATACAGTGGTAGCTCTTTCAAGGAGGTACAGAGCGAAACATTTTGCTTTTTACGACGAGGCCATCCCCCCCACCGTTATACGAAGGTTAGGAAGTACTTTTCCTGCAAGCAGCGAAACGGGCTGGTATTTTACTGGCCTGATAAGGTTTGAAAAGTCGTATAGAGATGTAGACTTTGAAAGATTGAGACGAATAGGATTTCGTTCCCTTTACGTTGGCTTGGAGTCGGCGTCGAATCGCGTTCTGCGCCTTATGAATAAAGGGACTACTCAAGAGACGATTTTGGCTAACCTTGGCGCCGCCACGAGAGGTGGAATCTGGATGCATTGCTTCGTGTTCTTTGGCTTTCCTGGAGAGACTGAAACGGATGCTAATAAAACCTATGAGTTTGTGATGGACCACCCGGACCGCATTAGCTCGTTTGGATGCGGTACCTTCATGTTGGAACATGGTGCTCCCATTTTTGAACACCTTGATGATTTTGGTATCCGATTAACCCATCAGCAAGACGACACAATTGGTTTGGCCTACTTCTACGAGTTGCCCAAAGGCATCAACAAGCAAAGGGCTGCCGAATGGACACAGAAGCTCAATCAAGCACTTGTTGAGGATCCAAAATTTTCTGCTGTCGGGTGGATTCCAAGAGAACATCTGAGCTACCTACTATCTATAATGTCTGCTGACGATTTGGTTAAGACAGGAATGGATATGGCAAGCTTCGGGTGGCTTCCAAGATCAGCCAAGATAGATGAAGTGGTGAGTCTGCTCCCTCGTCCCTCATCCGACTACTCGTCTATAATAGTGAATCGCCTCAGTTGTGGCGTGCTTGGCATGAATGGGAATTTTGCAGAGTTGATGAGACTGTTCTATGAAGAAGGCTTGGACTTGAAGCATATTGCAGATCATTCTCCCACCTTGGTAGATCGTCTGGTGCTGACTTTGCGACCTATGTGATCGTCGCCTTGACTACTGGTTATTCTCAATATTGGGGGGCGCCGTCTTGCCGCAACATGGATTGGAAAAATATAGCCTCATATCCGCCGCTGACCAAGCTTTGATTGCCATCAAAGGGACCAGGATGGATGCTATTAAGTGTTCTGAGCTGACCTGAACAGAACCTGAGTTGACAGTGGTCAGAACCTTCTGGATGTCAATTACAGTTACGCTGCCATCTTTTGTTCCAGGTTTTTCTCGTTGTACAGTTGCTTGCCTTCGATAAACGTTTCTGAGGCCTCCCACCATTGAATCATACAGAAAGTGTTTTCTCTTTGACATCATGATGGTATTTCCAATCAGATCAAATACATTAATCGCCAAGGAAACGGCTCTAATGATCCTAAGGATTTAATAATTTTGGCATCTAGCGCTGCTTCGAATAAAGTCTCAGGATTATCTTTTGAGGAAACAAACTGCTCTATATTTTTTTTTCAAAAGCTTCCCTTCCTCTAATATAGTGTTTTCGTCGTAAGGTTATCCTATTTTCCCCATAGGTAGCGTAGTTGCCGTTTGGACTGCTGCATAACAGCGCAGCACTTTTTTTATTCCATCTCATTGAGGCTCGCCGAAAGAACATAGTTTTTTCGGTTTACTCAGCCGTATTTGCCGGATGCGGCAAGGTTTCTTTATTTTATATTCTTAAAGAGTTCCAAAGCCATGCGAATCATTTGCACTTTTTTTATAATAATATCGTGATTAAAATATACGGTTTGCAATTCATCGTGTTTTACTATAGTTCTATCGGAGCCCGCCACCAAGCTCGCGCACTTGATTTTACCTAACCGGCATGTTTCATAAAACGGGGCTTGTTCCATTTCCATATAACCGACATCTGGTAATCTGGTTTGCGGATCGTTATGGACAAATTTCCTTAACAAACTTGCCGGTTGGTAATAAAAAACCGGTATGGTATATCCGCGGGATTTCACCGTCTCGTTCGGGTATTTTTGATACAAATAATCGACTAACTCTTGATTTGGATACGCTGACTTTTCAATCGGTCCGCCATCCGGATCGGATAACATGATCGCCGCACCATCTTTATAAGCCGAACTCGACACAATAATTTTATTATCAGGAATGCTTTCGCCAACTAGTCCGGCTGTCCCTATATGAATAATTATTTTCGCACCCAAAGAAACAAGTTCTGCAACCTGCGTCGAAACGCCACCCGCACCAGGCATTCCCACGTTTACAACAAATTCAGGCGTTCGTTCGGTTTTTTTTACCCGTATCATACGATTTGGCGCGCTAAATCCAATGTCAAAATCGCTCCATTGTAAGTCCTTGCTTAAATTTGTTAATACATCTAACGGCTTTGCATCGTACAAAATTATGGCGTACTTTGGTAAATTTCTGATCTTAGGTTCTATATCTGTGTTTTCTCGCAGAAACTTTATAAATCCGTCAGCCGATTTTCGTTTGGTATTCAAAGAAAATGAAGTGTATTCGCCGAATAGGTTTTGGTAAGAGATATTTTTCTGCTGCGTCTTCTTAGGCCCTATAGACGCCAATTCGGTTATCGGAGTTTTTACAAATAAAATCGATTGCTGGTTAAAACGTATGGCATACTCTTTCGCTATTTCTTTAGTTTTGCCAACATCTTTTTCTGGTAGAACAATTGTAAAAATTTTCGACCTCTCTGGATTTCCTTTCCAATAGCCTAATGAATCGACTATATTGTATCCATCAAAACGCTTGTCGATTACTTCTTTTTGAAACTGCCGCCACTCTTGTACAGAAACACCTCCACCCGGTTTGGATAGGCCAAAATATAGCTGAACTTTGTGCCAGCTATTTTCGGACGGTTCGCTAAATGCTATAAAGGAAAAAGAAAAAACAAGTACGCCAATTATAGCGCATAGCAGTAGCCCTCGATATGTTTCGCCTTTATGCATTTGGGTAAATGTCTTCATCGGCCTTCTCCTTGTAAAAAGTAGAGCCTGTTTAATAATAGAAAAATGTTGTAGTTGCAGTTAGTTATAACGCAATATAAAAATAATAAAATACCTGTTTCAAGTTCCAGTTGTGAATCGCATATCATGCTTCAATCGAAGTCGGCATCCTCAGCCTGCTCAAGGAATTGTCCTAAAAATTCGACATGACAACTCCTTACGTTTCCCACGGTCAAGTTCTAAGCGATCGCATCATCATATACGATTAGGATAACATCAATCTATATCACAATGAAGACTTGAAAGCTTCTCAATTGATGCTAAGGTACTAATATTGAAAACGAGACTCACTATAGATGACGATTTGGCGCGCAAGTTGCGGGAAATAGCCCACCAAACAGGGGCTCCTTTCGAAGAGGTCGTCAACAAGGCAATCAGGTCCGGTTTGGAAGATATCGATAAGCCCAGGCAATCGAAGCCCTCCAAGTGTAAAACCTATTCCCTTGGATAACCGTTAAGGGCAGACCTCGACCACGCCCTGCATCTTGTAGGCTGCCTCGAATCAGAAAGCAAGCAGCTTGAAAAAGAATTAGACCTGCTAGCCAAGACGCGGGGCAGCAATCGAAGCGCGGTCGTCCGCGAGGCCATCATCCGATATTTGGAGGACAACGAGGATTTAGAGCTTGCCAAAGAATCCTTATCCAAGATGAGCAGCACCAAACCGCTGAGACAGTTGAGGAAAGAACTTGGCCTGGACAGTTAGCATCAGTAATATTGCAGAGCGTCAACTGCGCAAACTTGATCGACCTATTCAGAAGCGCATTCTTGATTGGCTCAGCGATCGGATTGAGGGCTGCAAGAACCCGCGCCATTTTGGGGAGCCCTTGAAAGGAGATCATGGGGGCCTGTGGCGCTACCGAGTTGGGGATTATCGTATCTTATGCGAGATACAGGACCAAAAAATAATCGTCCTGGTTCTCACAATCGGTCACAGACGGCAGGTTGACAGGCGCTGATCCCGATGCGGGACAGCGGACCTCATCACCGATCCATGCATTAGGCTAAGTTAGCGCCTGACGACGATTCTTTTAAATAAAAAACTAACATAGCGGTTGTCACGTTTGAAATAATTACTATCCGCTGCGTTCTGCATGTTCTCCTGTCATGAAATCTGGCAAACGGAACATATTTATGACAACCGGTATAACCGCTCATGCCGTGCGGCTGTGGGGTATAGCCTTGTGGGTCAGGTAGCCGCCGTGGCTGATGCCCAGCAGCGCCACCATGCTGGTGTCCACAACGGGGAATTCACTGATTGCAGCGGCGCTGCCGGCAAAGACCGTGCCCAGTGCGACCGCGTAGGTCAGTACGAGAATCAGGGTGAAATACAGCATCTGAATCTTGCCCAGATCCAGGTGGGCTGCGTTGCCCGTCTCTTCGCCCTTGAACAAATCCGCCCAGGATGAATCCTCGAGGTTTTTGTTGACGACGATCTGACCCTGCTGCGAAACCTTGCCTTCGACAGTCTCAACCCCCATCTCCCTGGCGAGCAGGGATGCCGTCTGGCTGGTTTCCTCCGGATCGGCCGTCTTGGCTTTTTTGGTGCTCTTGATAAGGGGCGATGCAACCAGTGATGTCGTACTGATGCCCATCACGAGCCAGAGCTCGCTCGGAATGGCAATATCCAAGGGTTGGGCTGGCCGGACGCAAGATTAGAGAGTGCCGCTGTCAAAAACCCCGAAAGGATCCCGATGGTCCAAAGCGTGATCTGCAACCGTGAAAGACTGATCTTGTTGCGCTCGTCGATGAGCAGCCCCCGCCATAAACCCGTTATGCCCTGTCCGGCCACCGTCGCAAAGGCTGCCAGAAGCAGCAAATTGGCGATCCATGCCCAAAGTCTGGCTCGATGCGGAATCAGCAATCCCGCCAATACGATCAGAATAAAAATTGTCAACAGGCCGGCCGTGTGCCAGCCTGTCCACTTCGACGCACTGCGGCCTTCTGGGGACGCGTTGCTTGCACCCATGCCTACAATCCTCCCAATTTACTTTGGCTTATAAGGTTGTATTTAACTCACTCCTCTATTTCTAATTGTCAAACGACCGGGATATGGCGGGAAATCAGGACAGCAAACACTGGCCGCCAAAGATGTAACGATCAATCGATCTTGATCCATCTAAGACAATGGGGCCGGAACAAAAATACCATGAAAAGTGGAGCACTCTTAGGACACTGGCAGGGACCTTAAGCCACATTGCTTGTGACTCCCGAATTTTGAGGCCATCCTTGTTAAACGACAGTACCGCCTATGGCCCCTTCCAGGGTAGCCAGCTCCTGACCGCCGGCCATCATGTCTTGAAGTTCTTCCGGGGTGATTTCGCCGCGTTTGGCAGTGCCCAGGGTCTTGCCGCGGTTCAGCACCGTGAAGAGGTCTCCCACGGCCAGGGCATGGCGGACGTTGTGGGTGATGAAAACCACGGCGATGCCGTCTTTGCGGACCTTGTCCACCGTGGCCAGCACGTTGGAGGTCTGTCGCACACCCAGGGCCGAGGTGGGCTCGTCCAGGATCAGCACCTTGGCTCCGAAATACATCGCCCGGGCAATGGCAACCGTCTGACGCTCGCCGCCCGACAGGGTGCCGACGGCCTGGTCGGGGCCGCGCAGGTGGATGCCGAATTTGCGCATCTCCTCCATGGTGACCTCATTGGCGTACTTGTGGTCGAAAAATGAGATCGGGCCGATTTTTTTCATCGGCTCGTTGCCCATGAAAAAATTGCGGCTGACCGACATCAGCGGGATCATGGCGAGATCCTGGTAAACCGTGGCAATGCCGGCCTTGATCGCATCGCGCGGAAAATCGAAGCTCATCGGCCGGCCCTCGAAAAAAATCTCTCCGGCCGAGGGCTTGTAGACACCGGACATGGTCTTGATCAAGGTCGATTTGCCGGCGCCGTTGTCGCCCAGCAGGCAGTGGCACTCGCCCGGCACCAGGTCGAGGGAGACCCCGCCCAGAGCGATCACCGACCCGAAGTGCTTTTCGATATTTTTCATTTGGATAATCGGCTCGGTCATTTTACTTTTCCCCCGTGATCAGGCGACGAATGTATGTGTTCAAAATTACGGCCATCAGCAGGATAACCCCCAGAAAGACGCGAAACAACGAGCTTTCGGCGCCCGAGAAAAACAGGCCCTGCTGCACGACGCCGAAGATCAGCGCCCCGATGGCCGCGCCGACAACCGACCCGAAGCCGCCGGTCAACAGCGCCCCGCCGATCACCACGCAGATAATGGCCTCGAACTCCTTTAACACACCCCGGTCGGCCGCGGCCGAGCCGAACTCCATCACCTGGCAGGTTGCAAAGACCGTTGCGCAGAAGGCGGTGAACATGAACATCAGGATTTTGACGCGGTTGACCGGGACACCGACGTAGCGCGCCGCCAGCTTGTCGCCGCCCGAGGCAAAGATCCAGTTGCCGAATCTCGTGCGCGTCAGCAGCACGTGGCCGAGGATGATCAGCACGACGGCCCAGACCACCAGCATGGGCACACCGGTCACCACAACCTGGCCCATGCGCGAGCCTTTGCTGAAGGTTTCCAGGAAGCCGATATCGCCCATCCACTGGAAGAAATCTTTGAAGATCACGCCGCCGAACAGCGGTGCCAGCCAGTCCCCTTCGGCCAGCTTGCGAATGCCGCCGATGATGGTTTTGCCGGTGGTTATAATTGAAAGCCAGATGGTCAGCCCGCGCAGGATGTAAAGAAAGGCCAGGGTCACGATAAAGCTGGGCAAACCGGTCTTGATCACCAGAAACCCGTTCACCGCTCCCAGACTGACACAGAGTACAAAGGTAACCATGATCGAAAGCCAGATCGGCCAGCCCCACTGGACCGACAGGATGGCGACGATGATCCCGGCAAACCCGATCATCGACCCGACCGAAAGGTCGAACTCACCGGCAATCATCAGCAGGCAGGCTCCCACCGCAATAATGGCAAACTGGGCCGATACCACTGTCCAGTTCTGGACGCCCTCCGGCGAAAACATCCCGCTGTCGCCGGCCACCAGCAGAAAAAAGGCAAACACGAGGACGGCCCCGCATATCGCGCCGAGCTCGGGACGGATCATGGCCTTGCGAAATGACGACACTTCCTTTAAGCGCTCGTCGGTTGTCTCCTCGTCAGCTACTTGCTCGTCAGCGGTCATGTCGGACATAACTTCCCTCAAAACTTCGCTGTGATTGGACCAGGAGAGCCCGCAGGCTCTCCTGGAGATGGGTTTAACGATAATTGCCGGCCATGGCGGCGACCATCTCGATGTTCGCCTTGGTAATAAACCCGGGACCGGAGTTCACGTGGTGAGGCACTTGAACACCGTAGCGTTCATAGATCGCCAGCAGCACCACAGGCAGATAGCCCTGCAGGTAGGGCTGCTGGTCGATGGCCCATTTGACCGCACCGCTCTTGATGCCGCCGGCGATGGCGTCGGACATGTCGAAGGTGCCCATATAAACTTCACCGGCCATCCCCGTTTCATCCAGAGCCGCGATGGTGGGATCGGCACCGCTGGGCCCCAGGCAGAGAATCGCCTGAACATCCTTGTTGGCCCGCAGATAGGCTTTGACACGGTTCTTGACCTCGGCGGGATCACCCCCCACATCGATCATGGATTTTCCCAAGTCGACGCCCAGGCCGTCGGCAAAGCCCCGGCAGCGCTCCGTCAGCGGTGCGTTCTGGATCTGGTGGTTGACGCACACGAAATTGGATATGCCGTCGGCCTTGGCGCGCTTGCCCCCCGCCAGGCCGGCATCATACTCCGGCTGGCCGATGTGCAGCATGGCGCCCAGCTCGGAGGATTGCTCCCGGGTGCCGGAGTTGACCGTGATCACCGGGATGCCTGTTTCAACAGCATTTCGGATCGGACCGGACAGCACGTCGTAGTCGGCGATGGTCACGATCATCCCGTCCGGCTTGGAGGCCACGGCCTGCTCGACGATGCGCGCCATGTCGGCCAGGTCGCCGGTAGGCGGGTTGCGCACATCCACCGATACGTTCACGTCTTTTTCGGCGATTTTAATGGCGTTCTTGATCACATTCCACCACGAATCCGAATCCGGCGAGTGGTAGATAAAAACAAACTTCTCCCCCTCGGCCATTGCCGGTCCGGCAAAGGCCCCCAGCGCGATGGCCGCGGTAACGGCGGCAACCGCTAAAATCTTGCCAATTGCTCTCATTTCTTTCCTCCTTTGGTTGGGTGTTATCCTAAATAAGCGCAAAGCGCTCAATTAGGCGTTATTGGTTATTTGTTAATCGTTATTTGAATTGGCTAACAGCCTGGTCTTATATCCGGGTCACTGCCGATGACATATAAATAAAGAGTATGGCATGTCTCGTGCGCCGAATGCCTAAAGCCGAAAGCCTCTACTCAACCGGCACGATCCAGTTGTTTGGCTTGGGCCCATTTACATCTACTTAATCTTGGCCTTGTCCGTATATATTCAATCCGCGCAAAAACTCGATGGCCCGCCGGGCGGAAATGCCGGCTTCCGGATCCGGCATGAACTCCCCCGACACAAAGCCGGCATAACCGGTGCGGTAAAGGGTTGTCAAAACCGATTCAAAATCAATATGGCCGGCGCCCGGGTACCAGCGGTTCGAGTCGGCCACGTGGAAATGAAAGATCCGGTCACCGCACTGTTTGATGCTTTCTTCAATGGAGGGCTCCTCGATATTCATGTGGAAAGTATCCAGCAGCAGGCCGAGATTTGCGGCGCCGACCTCCTCAATCAAATCCAAGCCCTGGGCGGTCGAGTTGATCAAAGAGGTTTCGTAGCGGTTGATGGGCTCCAGTGCGATTCTGACGCCCGCTTCGAGGGCCTTGCGGGTGCACACCTTCAGGGCCTCCACCATCCATTCTTCGGCCTGCTGCTCCGATACCGTTGTCGGTGCGATACCCCGCACCAAACCGATGATAATGGCGGCATCGGCTTTGCGGGCCAGGGGAATGTGCGAGATGACTCGCTCGATCGCGGCTTCACGCACCTTGGCGTCCGGGTCGGAAAAGGACAAGCCCTCCTCGCCCCAGGCCTGGCCGGTGCCGATGGCGGGAATCTCCATGCCTTTCCGGTCGATCAGATCGAGAAGCTGCTCGTGATCGACAAGACGAGGATCGCGGATGGCCACTTCGACCCCGTCATAGCCATAGGATGCGATCTCCTCGAGATTGCTTTCGAAATCACCCTTGAAGGCCACGGCCTGAAACTTGGCCGCATGGGTGGATAATACGATGGAAAGTTTCATGAGATTAAGCTTTTCCTTAGCGAACTTTGCGCCTAAGCGCGGCCTCCGGCAAAAGGACAGCCGGTCTGATCAGAAAAGAAACTGCTTATTTTCACGCAAAGACGCCAAGGCGCCAAGATAAATTATTATATTAGTTATTTCCTTTGCGTCTTTGCGGCTTTGCGTGAGATCGATTTTTCGTAGTTTCATATAAGTTTAACGACCTCTCCCTTTGTCCAGGATCGAACCGCCGCTTCCGCTAAACGCTGCGCCTGATAACCGTCATCGTGATCTGCAAGCGGGATTGCACCGGATCCCATCATTTGGGCAAACATGTCCATTTCGTCCCGGTAGGCCTGGGCATAGCGCTCCAGGAAAAAGCCTTCCGGGGGCGGCGAGGTCAAACCGTTTAGATCCGCTTCGGTGGCGGTGTGTTGGGGAAGATTCTCCACCTTCAAAACCGCCTTGGCGCACACCACTTCCAGCCGCTGTTCGTAGCCCATGGGGCCGCGGCGCGTTCCCGCTATCTGAACGGTCCTGCCGCCGGTGGTGACCATGGTGACCGTTATGGTGTCCACATCACCGATTGCGCCGATGGCCGGATCGACGCGGCAGGTGCCGGTGGCATACACGGTGGCAATGTCTTCCTGAACGATATAACGCGCGATATCGAAGTCATGGATGGCCATGTCGCGGAACTGGCCGCCCGATACTTTCAGGTATTCGATGGGCGGCGGGGCCGGGTCGCGGTTCACAATCAAGACCTGCTCGATGGGGCCGACCTCACCGCTGTCTATCCGCTTGCGCACATGCCGAAAACTGCGGTCGTAGCGACGCTGAAAACCCAGCATGCACTTGGCTTTTTTGGCATTGATATAATCGACACAGTTTTTGACCGTTTGGATATCCAGGCTGATGGGTTTTTCGCAGAAGATGACTTTGCCGCTGTCGGCCGCCCGGATCAGCAGGTCGGCGTGGGTGTCGGTCGAACTGCCGATGACAACCCCGGCCACCGCGGCATCGTTCATCACCGTGGCCGTGTCGCTGACCGTCGCACCCACTTGCCGGGCCAGCCGGCGGGCGGCTTCATCATAGGGATCGACAATGTATTTAATGCTGATGTCGGGATGCTGAGCGGCATTGACGGCGTGAACCTTGCCGATGCGGCCGGCACCGAAAAGGGCGATGGAAAACATAGAATGATTCTCCTCAACACCAGGTTTCAGACAGGTCAACCGGAGGACGGGCATCTTCGGCGAAAGAGAATATGGCCGATAACGGGCACCATGTCAAGGATACAAAAAGCAATACTTAGATTTTCATCTAAATACTTCGGAAGTAATATCAATCTCCCATAAATGCAGTAATTATTTACTACTTTTTTAATATATAAAGTTCTTCTTCAAATTAGGCGGCGACAGTTTATTCACAGGCGGCCTTTAAGATTTCCAGATCCATCTTGGCGACCTCGATATGGTTCTTGGGCGACAACAGCCGCAGCGGCAGCCGGTCGTAAAAATTTTCGAGATGGATCCAGCCCGAGTAGTTTTTCTTCTTCAGAAAATCCATGGTCCCCTGAAAATCCGTATCCCCCTGACCCAGCAGCCGGCAGCTGCCCTGGCTGCCGACGCCGTCTTTGACATGTATTTCCGGGTAGAGGATATCGTATAACTGCTCGAGCATGGGCACCTGTTCCCAGCCCAGGTTGGATTTGTAGTTCTGCGAGTCATAAAAACCCTGGAGATTTTCTTCCCCCACCTTTTCGAACAGGATCCGGTTTCTCTCAATGGACAACAGGTTTTCGGTGGCAATCGTGATGTCATCCGCCGCGGCCAGCCGGCAGGCGTACTTCAGTGCCTGCGCCGTGATCTCGAGATCCTCGTCGGTGTCGATGAACCCGTCGTTGAAACTGGGCATCATGATCATCTGCATGTGCAGGTCGGCGGCGGCCTCGATGACGAGGTCGATGATCTCGTAGGCGATTTTTCCCTTTTGCGTGTCCTTGGGATTCTTAAGCCCATATACATCAAATTCGCACACGGCCATGGACGGAAGTTCTATCCCGTGCTTTTGCGATTCTTCCTTGTAGTAATCCCGGAACCATTGCTGCGAAAGCAAAAAGCCTCTTTCGTAGGACACGAATCCAAGCTGCAGGCCGCTGAGCCCGATTTCCCTGGCAATCCGGATACTGTCAACACCGTTGCCCGGCAGGGCAAACTCGCAGGCGCCGAATTTAACATCCAGCATCTTCTGTTCTCTCCTCTTGGCGGCAGGTTATCACCCTATGGTATTCTCCAAACTAGTCGGTAGATGATCCTCATCCGTCGCCGGACGCTTGTTTCTCATGCGGTACAATGTGAAGGTTTTTCTCCTGAAATGTGAGGGTCACTTCTTCACCGGGTTCAAAGACGACGTGCTCCTGGGGGTTGGCGATCTCCACTGTGACGATACTGTCGGCCATTTCGACCTCGTAGACCATCAGAGAGCCGAGGTAAACCGCCTCGCGGACGGTACCGGTCAGGCTATCCGGTTTCCGGGCTTCGAGCCGGATCGACTCGGGACGCAAAACCAGCAGCACTCCGGCGCCTTCCGAAAAAGCGTCGGTCTGTCCGGTCACCGCAATCCGTTTTCCCATGAGCTCGATTTCCAGGCCTTCGCCCGGCGTCATGCCGCTGACGCGGCCCTGGATGAAGTTGGCTTTGCCGATGAAATCGGCCACGAAGCGGTTGACCGGATGGGCGTAGATCTCCTGGGGCGTTCCCATTTGCATGATTTTTCCCTGATGCATGATGACGACCCGGTCGGAAAGGGTCATGGCCTCTTCCTGATCGTGGGTGACATAGACGGACGTGATGCCCACGCGCTGCTGGATTTTACGGATCTCCAGCCGGGTTGACACCCGCAGTTTGGCATCCAGGTTGGAAAGCGGCTCATCGAGCAGCAGCACCTTGGGTTCCATAACCAGGGAACGGGCCAGGCTGACACGCTGCTGCTGTCCGCCGGAAAGCTGGCCGGGCGAACGCTCCTCGAATCCCTCCAGCCCCACAAGCCCCATGATCTCCTCTGTTTTGCGACGAATATCGGCGGTCGGATCACGGCGTATCTTGAGACCGTAGGAGATGTTTTCGAAGACGGTCAGGTGGGGAAAAAGGGCATAGTTCTGAAACACCATGGTGGTCGGCCGCTGGTTGGGCGGTGTGTCGCTGACATCCTCGTCGTCGATGTAGATCGCCCCGGAGGTCGGGATCTCGAAGCCCGCGATCATTCTCAGGGTCGTGGTTTTGCCGCAGCCGGAGGGGCCCAGCAGCGTGACCAGATCCCCTTTGTTGACTTCTAAATCGATGTTGTCCACCGCATTGACGGCCTTGTCCCCTGTACCGAACACCTTGACGAGATTTTTGAGAACCAGAAAACCCTGTTGCATCCCTTATCCTTTCACTTGGGCAAGCCCTTTTACCCGACCACGTTCACGGCCCTGGCGCCCTTGCCGACCCGGCTGACCAGCAGTTGGATCACGGCCAGGGCGACCAGCACGATGGCAATCAGCAGCAGACTCATGGCTGCCGCCTGGGCGTACTGGCTGTTGTCCACGAAACCGAGGACGGCCACGGTGATGAGGTTCCACTTGCCCGAAACAACGAAAATGATCGCACTGATGGCCGTCATCGACTTGACGAAGCTGAAGGCCAGCCCGGAAAAAAAGGCCGGTGCAATCATGGGAAGTGTAATTTTTCTGAAGGTCTTGTTGCTGTCGGCGCCCAGATCGGTAGAGGCCTCTTCGATGGCCGGATCGATCTGCTGCAAGGCGGCAATCCCTGAGCGGATGCCGACCGGCATGTTTCTGAATATCAGGAGGGTCACAATGATCCAGGCGGTTCCGGTCAGTATGAAGGGAAATATCATCGATCTCTGGTTGAAGGCCAGAATGTAACCGATACCGACGACAGTGCCCGGAACGGCAAAGGTCAGCATGGAGACAATCTCCATGAGCCCCCGGCCGATGAATTTTTTGCGGATGACCAGGTAAGCGATAAACATCCCCACCAGGCCGGTGATCGGCGTAGCCACCGTGGACAAGGTCAGGGAGTCGACGATGTAGTCCTTGCCGACCTGGTACATCTCTATATAATTTCTAAGGGTGAGGGTCGAATCAACCCCCCAGAGCGTCTGGAAAGACCCGAAGAAGACCATGCCGTAGAAGAGAAAAATAATCCCGGCAAAAGCAATACATGTGCTGTAGGTGGGCAGCTTGATGTACCACTCCACACCGCGGATGGTGGCACTCGTGGGTTTGCCGGTGACCGTTACATAGGATTTTCGCGAGACCCAGTACTTTTGAATGAAAAAGGCCGTAATGGTGGGAGCCAGCAGCAGAATCGCCAGGGTGGAGCCCCTGGACAGGTCGTACATGCCGGTAATCTGCAAAAAGGCCTGCACGGAAAGCACGCGGAAATCACCGGAAATCACCATGGGGTTGCCGAAGTCAGCCATGGACTCGATGAACACTAGCAGCCAGGCACTGGCCAGGCCGGGCACGGACAGCGGCAGGGTTACGGTGAAAAAGACGCGGATTCTGGAGGCCCCCAGATCCATGGCGGCTTCTTCCAGGGCCGGGTCGATGGCCTGCAGGATGCCGTGCAAAACCAGAAAGGCAATCGGCCCGTAGGCGACGGTCTCCACCAGAACCAACCCGCCCAGGCCATAGATGGAGTACTGACCGATGATTTTTTCGACAAACGGTGTGAGACTGCCCGACCGGCCGAAGAGCAATATGGCTGCCAGGGCGACCACGAACGGTGGCGAAATAATCGGAAATGTGGCCGTGAGGCGGAAAAAGCGTTTAAAGGGTATGGGGGTGCGGGTGATGGCGTAGGCAAAGGAGAAACCGAGAAGGGTACCGGCGCAGGCGGTACAAACCCCCAGGATGATGCTGTTTATAAAGGGTTGAAAAAAATACCTTTTTGAGAAGATGGCCAAATAGTTCGACAGATCGAATTGCCCGTCCACGACCAGGCTGGTCTTTAAAACCAGCAAGATGGGATAAACCACGAAGACCAGCAGGAAGTAGAAGATAGCCAGTATGGAGACAAGCAGCAGCGGCTCTTTCCAAATCAAACGCAGATTGCCGATGACCTCGTTCCTGATGTTTTCCTGTCTTTCCATGACGCCCTTCAAAGCGTGAATCCGCCCCGACTTTGAAATTACGAATGATCCCTGCCACACAGCCAGTCCATGTCAGGGAAAGAACAACCCCGCTGTAAACAACGGGGTATCAAGCGGAATATTGAAAATCAAGCCAGGGGGCGGGTAATCACAAACAAGGCCAATAATAACCGGACATAAAAGATGCCAAATCATACACCGCTATTTTATAGCTATTAAGAAATAGGCATGCGGTGAAAGGATTTCGGCTCACGAGGCACCCCATGCTCTATTAAATTAGATGTGTCATCCCGCTGCAACGGGGATGAGGGTTGGTCCTCGATCTTATTTCCTGCTTTATGCCCGGTGACCTATGCTCGTCCTTATTATTACTTGCCCGCCCCCGGGTGATTTATTCCGTTGACGGCCTTAGGAACTATTTCCCGATTCGATCGCGCCAGGCTTTGATCATTTCGCCTTTGTTCTGTCCGGCCCAGATGTGGTTGTAATCGATCAAATCGACCTGGTCCAGGGTGACCGAACCCTTGCCCACGGTGGCTTTGGGGTTCACGGGAACCCGGTTGTATTTTTGGAAGAGGTTCTGCGCTTTGACGGTAAAGCACCAGTCGATAAATTTCTTGCCGAGTTCAGGCTCCGGCCCGCCCTTGATCAAAGACAGACCGCCGATTTCATAACCGGTGCCCTCTTTGGGGAAGGTCATCACGACCGGATAACCCTTGTTGACGCCCTTGGCGAGGATATCGTGTGAGAACGCGATCCCCACGGCGACTTCCCCCAATCCGGCCATCGGGATGCAGCCTGTCCCCGATTTGGTGTATTGATGAATGCTGTGCTTGTCGAACTTTTCCCACCAATCCAGGGTCTTTTCGAGACCGAGCATCTGGATCAAGGTGGCATACGTCGTGTAGGCCGTGCCGGAAGTGTACGGATAGGCCATGGCGACGTTTTTGGCGAATGCGGGCTTGAGCAGATCATCCCACGATGTGGGCGCTTCGACGCCTTTTTCCTTCATGAATTTGGTGTTGGTGACAAAGCCGATGGCACCGGAATAAAACCCGGTCCAGGCCCAGTCCTTGGCGTGAAGCTGGTCCGCCAGGGGAAAGTCGGTGTTGGGTTTGTAAGGAGTCAGCAGCCCCTTGGATGCGGCGTTGATGTGGGAAGTGTTCGATCCGGCATGCCAGACGGTAGCCTGGGGGTTGGCCGCTTCCGCTTCCACCCGCGCCAGGACTTCCCCGGAAGACATTCTGACGAAGACGACATCGATCCCGGTTTCCTTTTCAAAGGCATCGATGTAATACTTCGCCTCCTCGGTATCGAAGGCCTCGTAAATGTGAAGAACCTTGCCGGCTGCATAACAGGGCGCAAGGCCGGCCAACACAAAAACAACACAGATTACTGATATTACGATGGATCTTTTCATAAAAACCTCCTTTCAATAATGCATTATTGTTGAAGATTCCTACTCCAGACATCGATTTTTCACTATATTACGCTCGATTCTTATGTCAAGGAATTTAGTAAGCCGCCCGGCAGCAACCGAAATCTCCAACCCCCAGGGGCCGGCAGGAACCGACAACGCCGCTCCGCGCCGACCTTTTGCATGAAAATAAACCGTTTCGTTTCCCATCAGACCGGCCGTCGATCTGCAGGAAGCTGCGCTAATAACGAACAACGATTAACAATTAACGCCTAATTGAGCTGTTTTTAGCTCAATTAGGCCTCTAGTCCCAGCCACCGATCACATTCTGGTTCAGGTCGATTAACGAGCCCGTCATCATTTCGGCCCGGTCGCTGAGCAGATAGGTCGTCAGGTGGGCGATATCCGCCGGTCTGAGAATGCGCCCGAAGGGTTGCCGGGATTCAGCCTCTGCCAGCCAGTCGTCGCCCATGCCCATTTGTTTTTGAACCAGGTCCTCGTGGGGGGTGTAGGTCCAGGACATGTTGATGCCGTTGACCCGGATTTTGTCAAACCTGAGGGCATGGGCGTTGTTCTTGGTCAGTGTTGCCAGGGCGCCCTTCGAGGCGGAATAGGCCATGATGTAAGGCGCCCCGCCATGGGCGGTGTCGCTGATGATGTTGACGATGCTGCCGCCGCTGTTTTCACGCTTCATGATTTTGACCGTCTCGCGGGTCAGGATAAAGGGTGCCCGGGCATTGACGGCGAACAGGAAATCCCAGAGCTCAGCGGTGGTGTCTTCAATGGATCCCCGGCTGGTATCCCCGGCGGCATTCACCAGGCCATGAACCCGGCCGAACTTCTCATCGCAGACCTGCACGACCCTGCAGCAGTCCGCCTCGATGGTCAAGTCGGCCTGGACGAATTCACAGCCGCTGCCGCGGTCGATGATTTCACGGGCGGATGCTTCTCCGTTTTCCCGGTTGCGCCCGCAGATCACAATGCCCTCCGCCCCGCACTGAGCAAGGCGCAGGGCGATTTCCTTGCCCAGCCCCTGGGTGCCGCCCGTTACGATAAATACTTTTTCACGCAGTAAATCGCCGCTCATATTTGCTCTCCAATTGCTTGATGACAATCAGGGGTTAATCGCAACCAGAATTCGGCAATGGTTTTATGTTAATATTCAACTCTGGGTGCACAATAATTACCAATTTCATCTCTTTAAACCGATTAACCAATAACGAATAACAAATAACGCCCAATTGGGTTTTAGCTCAACCGCGGTATTACCCAGCAATAGACGCACTTTTCAACTAATCAAGGAGAACCACTTTCTTATCCCTAACCGCCTCGGTGGCGGCATAGGCCCACCGGACGGCTTTATAGCCGTCATCCAGGGAGACCAGCGGCGGCCGGTCTTCGATGATACAATCGACGAAATCCTTGATTTCAGCCAAAAAAGTCGGCTCCCAGTATTCAAAAAACCATTCGACGCATTTTCGGCTGGCACCGTTGGCATCCAGATACTCGACCCGGTCTTTTACCGGCGTGGTCCCGATGCGGATACATCCGTCGCTGCCGTATATTTCGGTTTCCACATGGTAGCCGTAGGCGCAGTTGCGGCTGGTCTCGATCTGTCCGATGACGCCGTTGTCGAACTCGACGAGAATGGAACAGTTGTCGATATCGTCGACCTCCTTCAGACCTTCATAGACATAGACGCCGCCCAGTCCATATACGCTTTTGGCGTCCGAGTTGACAAACCAGCGGGCGCAGTCATAGTCATGGGTCAGCATGTCGAAAACCAATCCACCGCTGGTGGGGCTGAATTTGATAATAAATTCGGCCATGGCCGCCGGATCGCGATTGATCATCCGGACCTGGATCGGCCGGCCGATAAAGCCTGCGTCGATTTTTTTCTTGGCGGCCTGAACCGACGGATCGAAGCGCCGGTTGTAGCCCACCTGAAATTTCATCCCCGGGTTGGCCGTGACCTCTTTTTTAATCCGGTCGATCTCCTCCAGAGTCATGCCGATGGGCTTTTCGGTGAAAACATTTTTTCTGCCGGCCTTCGCAGCGGCGCAGATCATGGCGGCGTGCTCCTGGGATGAAGAGGCGATCACGATGCCGTCCAAGCGGTCGTTCTCGATAATCTCCATGTAATCCCTGGTCGTGTATCGGGGGTCCATCTCTCCGGCCACGGCGTCCAGTTCCTCCTCGACCAGGCTGCAGATCGCCGTCAGTTCGGCCCGGGGAATGTGAAAGTGAATATTTTCAGCATGTTTGCGCCCCAGCCTGCCCAGGCCGATGATTCCAAGTCTTACTTTGTCCATGTCAGTGCATTTCCCTTTCGCCGGCAACAACCGCCACCCGATCTATTAGTTTCACACCCAATTACATTCTGCCCTGATTGAGCGTAGAACGCTCGCTTCGGCGTTATTGGTTATGCGTTAATCGTTAATATAATAAGGTGATCCCCATTTCAGAATTTAGTGACGCCCGTCTATAAAACTAGACTGCATTCCTTGCATACCAATAACCAATAACGAATAGCTATTAACTCCCATCAGTGAATTAGGTACTTCAAGACGTCCGTGCCCCGACCGCTGTCTCTGGCCGGTCCGGCAACCACTTAATATTCTTCGGGTGAAAGAATGATCTTTATCCCCTTGCCCTGCCGAAGCAGGTCGAGGCCCTCGTCCACCTTTGACAACGGCAGCTGGTGCGAAACGATCCGCTCCAACGGAAGCCGGCCGCTTTCCATGATCCTGGCAGCCCTGTCAAAGCTGTAGCGTCCGATAAATCCACCGATGATGTGAACCTCTTTTTTTAACAGGATTCCTACCGGCAACGCCGGTTTGACGGTTTCATCGTGTCCGAACTGCATCACCGTTCCCCGGGTTCCCACCAGTTCGACCGCCTGGGGCAGCAGGGGGCCGACGGCCTCGACCACCAGATTCGGCCCGCCATCGGTCTCATCCGCGACAACAGCGGCCAGGTCCTCGGCCTCGGGATTGATCACGCAATCGGCGCCGCAGTCCTTGGCCGCCTGCCTGCGATACTCTGAAATTTCCGACACAACAATCCTGGAAGCCCCGTTGGCTTTGATCAAAGACGTGAAAAGCAGCCCGATCGGACCGGCTCCCAACACCAGTGCGGTGTCCCCCGGCTGCACTTTCAGTTTGTCGACCGCGTTGATGACACAGGCCAGGGGTTCGGCCAAAGCGCGAATATGGGAGGGCACCCTTGAACTGACTTTATACAGAGACTGGTGGGGAACGATGACATAACTCGTCATGGCCCCATCCGAGAAGATACCGATGGTGCCGGGATGGCCGGGTTCGCCCGATGAGTTGATCAACGGAACACAGATATCGGTATTGCCTTTTTTGCACTCCCTGCAAACCCCGCAGCCGGGGTGCGGGTCGATCAATACGGATTCACCGGGGACAAAATCGGTAATCCGGCTCCCCACTGCGACGATTTCACCGCTGAACTCGTGCCCCAGGGTGATCCCCAGCCTGGCCGGATGCGCCGGAGGAACCTGCAAAATGTGCAAATCGGTGCCGCAAATGCCGACCCCGGTGACTTTTATCAATGCATCGGTTTCATTTTGCAATTCGGGTTTGGGCCGATCCTTCAACACCAACCGGCCGTCGCCCTCGAAAACGGCTGCCAGCATAAGCGTAATCTCCTTCTCTATACAAAAAGGTTAATCAAAAGCAAAAGTCCGCCGGGCCGTATAGTGCTCATATATTAATATTTACGATGACGTACCCGGAGGTTACTTTTTCACCACGAGAGCACAGAACACACAGAGAGTAAATTAATATCCAAAGGCCCTTTTTTTGCTTTTCTCTGTGCTCTCGGTGTCCTCGGTGGTGAATTCTGGTCTGATCATTTATTTTAAACCACAGAGAGCTCAGAGAACACAGAGAATTAAATTAATATCCAAAGGCCCTTTTTTGCTTTTCTCTGTGCTCTCGGTGTCCTCGGTGGTGAATTCTGGTCTGATCATTTATTTTTAAACCACAGAGTCACAGAGTTCACAGCGCGGCAGAGCCGCAACCAAACGGTCTCTTGGGTTGGCATTAATTAAATTGATATATTTGTAGAAACGCCAAAAAAATAAAATAGAAATGGCGACACACCTAAGGTATTGTTGGAAGCGCC
>Ga0209052_1000167_pt1 | contig 22831 bp, 18 predicted proteins | sample WorMetHEROISLAND_2_FD_187409 | JGI IMG/M metagenome (GOLD analysis project Ga0209052, IMG submission 187409) | Marine gutless worms symbiont microbial communities from Max Planck institute for Marine Microbiology, Germany - Olavius sp. 4 HERON... | ecosystem: Host-associated > Annelida >...
CATTATGAAAGTAAAGAACCGGCCAGCTTTTCGTTTTAAATATGCGTTACAATGGGTTTTTCCTGTACACAATTTTCGATATGAAACAAAAACAAGTAGTTCTCATCAATTTCGTGCAACATCCGGGCTAAGGGGCCGGTGCGGACCGGACGCCGTTTTTGGACATCCATCACCAGCCAGGCCGATACAGCCGCTAACATTGAAGGGGAAAGTGATCTTCTTACCATTACAGGCGTATGGTCAGCAACACAGATCATTTAGAGTGGGGCTTTAATAAGGCTGAATGGAACTGATGGGCATGTTACATTGCTTTGAAGGCACCGAGAGATACTTAAAATGCCTTTTAAAAACCGTCATTTGGAAATCCGGAAAAAATTATCTTTGACCCTCGTACGAAGACCTTAAGGATTATCCAGCAAGTATAGTGGCCAAGAATGCATTTAACTTACCGCCGATTTCAAATTTCCGTTTCGTTTATAGGCATCAAACAATTTTAAAATAAATTTCGTAGAATCGGTTAGATCAGCCGTCAACCAGCGTTGGACTTCTTCCACATCTCGATGCATCATACTGTCCAAAATATGATCATGATAATCAATCCCAATCAATGGAGGAGGCAATAACGATTGGTGGAACATGATGTGGTAGTATGGACTGACTTTATCCCAAAGCTGGCCAATAATCTCCAACAGCATAGGCGAGTTGGCTTGTTTGTAAATCAGGAAATGGAATTCTCGGTTGGTTTGCAATAACTGGGATGTGTCGGAGCCTGTCCGTGCCCTGGCAAACACTGTATGGGCTTGTTCCAGCCGGGTCAGGAAGTCATCGTTGGCTTGAAGTGCGGCTTTGGCAGCGGCCTTAGGCTCCAGCAAAAGCCGGAGCTCTAATATCTCTTTAAGATTTTCGCGGGAAAGTTCATTAACAACACGCCCCCATTTAGGCCGGGTCGTAATAATTCCACGTGCTTCCAGGCGACCCATAGCCTCCCGGACAGGAATACGGCTGACGTCCATCATGCGTGCAATTACCTCAGTAACAAGCCGTTGGCCGGGGGGAATTTTACCTGAAAGAATGGCTTTCTCCAGTTCCTTGTATACTTTTTCCTGAATGGTCAGGTTTTGGACCTTTGGTAAAATCTTTTGGGGCTTCTCTCTATTAGCGTCGAAAGTCGTCTTATTGGTTTCGCGGCTCCTGCGTTGGGCCAAGCGCAGCCCGGGTAAACCGTTAAATTGGTTTAAGCCGGTTTCCTCCCGCCAACCTCTAATTATCCGGGAAACGCTGGGAACGGACAGGGCTTTATTACCCTTGCGCGATTTAAATAAATAATCGTTGTCAAGCGGCCTTGTTTCCTTAATGAATTTATTGATGGCATGATAAATTTCCGGATTTATAACCGGATTGCCTTCTAACTTTCCGGATAGGCCAGGCAAGAGGAGTTCATCCCCGATATTGAGATCTTTAACGTCTTCCACCTTCAGTCTAAGCAGATCCTGCACCGGCACTTCGGTTTCCAGCGCCAACTCAAAAAGAAGCAGATCCCTTGGCTTTGCAGTTAAATGCGCTCTTATTCGATCTAGTTCCATTGGGTTTTCCAAAAAATTATAGTGCTTTCTCAGCTGGCCGATACTCGTGGTGATACTGCAGCCTTTCGATAGCCTCTAAATATTTAACATTGAATGACAATATTGACAAGTAAACTCCGAGAACTTAATCGAAGGTTTGATATTTAATATGATATATTTATACAATTATCAAGAAAAAAATACGAATGTTAAAAAAATCCTTGACAAGTGTATTGGATATAGTATATGCGATGATTAACATTTGATTAAGCTTCACTCAGACCAACTCACCAATCATTATAGGAGGACATCATGGGCGGCGGAACACACGCTTTCAAGCAAGACGATCGAAACCAAAACATAAAGGTATACGTTAACGGGGACATCGTACCTCGCGATCAGGCCAAGGTGTCGGTATTCGATAGCGGTTTTTTGCTTGGCGATGGCATTTGGGAGAGCTTCCGGCTGGATAATGGAAAACTGGCCTTCGTATCCCAGCATATGTATCGCTTGCGAGAAAGCGCCAAGGCTTTGGATATGGATCTGGGTATGACCGATGAAGAGATCTTAAATGCAATTTACGAAACCACCCGGGCCAATGACATGAAAGATAACGTGCATATACGTCTCGTTTTCAGCAGGGGTTTGAAAGCAACCCCATTCCAAGATCCGCGCGTCAATGTCGGCGGCTGCACGCTGGTCATCATCCCGGAGTACAAATTAATCGATGAAAACCAGGCGGGCATTCGGCTTTACACGGTATACAACCGCAGGGGCCGGCCCGACGTGCAGGACCCCAAACTGCATCCTTTAAGCAAACTAAACTGTATTTTATCCTGTATCCAGGTCGCCAAAGCTGGCGCGGATGAAGCCCTTATGCTGGATCCCAACGGATTTGTAGCCGCATGCAACTCCACCAGTTTTTTTATTGTTCGCCAGGGCCAGGTCTGGACCTCAACAGGCAACTACTGTCTGCACGGTATCACCCGGGCTTTGACCATCGACCTTTGCAAAGCAAACGGCATCGATGTGTTCGAGAAGGATTTTTCACTTTTAGAGGCTTACGCTGCTGAAGAATCCTTTGTAACGGGCACTTTTGGCGGAATTCGTCACGTCTCTGAAATCGACGGCCGCATCATTGGAACCGGCGAAATGGGTAGCGTCACCCAAAAACTGCAGCAGCTCTATCAAGCAAGACTGGAAGAGGAATGTAAATAGGCTGCCTTTTATCCAGCGACTTTTGCCCTGCAGGACACGGTGATCGGGATCCTTAACCATATGCTCTCGAAAAGATCTGACAATCTTTTTTCTGGAGGGACGCATGCAATACATATTCACAAAGAAGAACCTCCTGGCCGTGCTGTTTATCGCCATCGGCGTGTTTTTGCTAAGGGAGACCTATGCGGAGCGCGTTGTATTTTACACATCACCCGATGAGCTCGGATCGATGACATACCCTCGCTATCTCCTATGGGGGTGGCTGGGGCTGTCCGTGCTTTACCTGATCGTTCCACGAAAGCCGTTTGATGCCGAAGGAGTAAGGGTTTGGCTTCCCATTTTAGCCACCGTGATAGCTACGATTGCAGCCTACATCTTTCTGTTCAAGTACATTGGGTTATTTATTTCCACTTTCTGTTACTCTTTTTCTATATCCTAAACTACCGTGATCCGAAACGGATGTTGACACTCGCATCCACTACGGCTGTGGTTATCTGGTTTGTCTTCGAAAAGCTCCTTGCCATACCGATGCCAGGCAGCATCTTGGGAAAACTATTTGGGTAAAAGGAGGCATGATGTTTTCGGATATATTATCCGCGGTAACAATGTCTTTTTCTTTCGAGACACTGCTGATGCTTTCAATCGGTGTCCTTTTTGGTGCCATCGTGGGGGCGTTGCCGGGTTTAGGTACGGCTGTGGCCATCACCGTGTGCATACCGTTCACTTTGAGTATGGACAACGTACCCGCCATTGCCCTGCTTTTAGGTGTTTACGCCTCTTCGGTATACGGTGGCTCCATTTCCGCGGTCCTTTTGAACGCACCGGGTACGCCTCAATCGGCGGCCACCGGCATGGACGGCTACCCCATGGCGGCTGCTGGGAAAGGAAGCCAGGCGCTCGGCTGGGTTACCAGCGCATCCATTATCGGCGGGCTTATTTCATGTTTTTTCCTGATAGTCGCAGCACCCCAGCTGGCAAAAGTATCCGTAAAATATGGCGGCCCACTCGAAATATGCGGTCTTATTTGCATGGGGCTGGCATGCATCTCAGCAGTCTCTCCGAAGGTAATCAACTCAAGGGCATGCTGATGGGCATTGTCGGGTTGTTCATCGCTACCGTCGGTTCCGATCCGCTTAGCGGTGAAATCCGGTTCACGTTCGGAAGCGACAATCTTGTGGCCGGTATCGCACTTATGCCGGTGGTTGTTGGTGTATTCCCATTGGCAGAAGTTCTTTACCGCGTCTATGAACTGCGGGTGCAACGCGATGTCTCGGCGATTAAATGCACCAAAATTAAATTTCCGCAGCTTAAAGAATGGAAAGGTCGGGTCTGGGACCTAATTCGATCCTCACTGATAGGTGTTGGCTTGGGCACGCTTCCGGGTACCGGGGCGACGGCCTCTACATTTATCGCTTATACCTTCGCCCGACGCTCTTCGAAAAGAGGTGCCCGATTCGGCAAAGGCGAACCCGATGGTTTGATTGCAGCCGAATCCTCCAACAACGCAGTTACCGGTGGTGCTTTAATTCCAACGCTGGCGCTGGGTATCCCGGGGGAGCCGGTCGCCGCTTTAATGCTGGCCACCCTGACATTGCACGATATTACGCCGGGCGTGCGTCTGATGGCCGATCATCCCGAAGTGGTCTATTCGGCGTTCCTTAATCTTATTTTGGCGAATATTTTACTGATTCCGGCGGCGATTTTTACGGTGCGCTGTTTTGGATATTTCATCAAACTGTCTGCCCCGGTATTGCTGGGACTTATCGTTGTGTGCTCGGTGATAGGGGTCTATCTTCCAAGGGGCAACATGTTTGACGTACCAATAGCGCTGATCATCGGTATCGCCACCTTCGCTTTTCGCATCGGCAAATTTCCAATTACCCCATTGATTATCGGCTATGTTTTAGGACCCGAACTGGAGTATCGGCTCGGTCAGGCGGCCGTATATAAAGGTGACATGTCACTTATAGAGTACATTGGCACGTCTCCGATCGCGATCGTCTTATTTGCTGCCGCACTGCTTTTTCTCGCATTTCCGCTTGTTAAGTCCACGATCGAAATTTTCAAAAAAGAGGCGGATTACCCGGATCACCCCCTTAAAATTATTGTGCCTTTCAATAAAGGTGAAACTGATATCAGTGCCCGTCTTCTCGCCCCTGAATTGGAAAAAGTTGTCGGACAAAGCGTGGTGGTTCAAAACATTGCCGGCAAGTCCGGCATCATCGGATGCCAAGCATTACTGTCTGCCAATCCGGACGGCTATACCCTGGGTGTTGTGCCCAGCGGTCCGTTGGCCCTGCATCCCCATCTGCGCGAACATCCGTATACCATCGACTCATTTGCCTATGTGGGCCGAATCATCCATTCACCCTATCTGGTTTTTGTGGCCAAGGACGCTCGTTGGAACACATTTGATGAGATGGTCGCAGATATGAAGGCCGATCCGGATAAGTTCGCTTGGGCCTCTTCCGGGGTCGGCAGTGTACCTTATTTTGCGTATAAGGAGCTTTCCGCAGCATTCGGTTTGCAGGCCAGACATGTTCCCTTCACCGATGACATGGATGCTTTTCAGGCGATCGCCGGCAACCGTGCCCATGTTTACACAACCACCGCCGGGGCATTGACCAGATACGATGTAAAAGCACTTGCCTTGTTAGACAAAAATCGCAGTCCGTTGCTTCCAGAACTACCTTCGATATCAGAATTAGGTAAAGATGTTTTCTATAGCCAGTGGATGGTGCTTGTAACGAATAAAGAGGTGCACCAATCTGTTCTTGATATCCTTAGCGACGCCATGGCTAACGCCATGAAATCCCCTGATTTTATTGAACGTCTACGCCGAGTGGGTTTGGCTCCCGACTATCTCGGTTCGGCGGAAACCAAAGCGTTCGTGAAGGCCGAATCCGATCGCAACGGCAGGAACATTACAAAAGAGCAGTAACTGTGTTGATGTGGTTTTCAAGGTCCCTAACGGATTTTTATAAACCTATAACCTAAAGGAGGCAGTCATGTTCAAGAAAACTTTTAAAACGTTGTTTTTCGTCTGCGCCGTGATGGTTGCTTTTGGTGGAAACCTGTGGGCGGAATACCCGGATCACCCCATTAAAATCATTGTACCATTCAATGCCGGCGGTGAAACCGATATCAGCGCCCGCCTTCTCGCCGCTGAATTGGAAAAAGTCGTCGGACAAAGCGTGGTCGTTCAAAATATTGCCGGGCATCCGGAATGATCGGATGCAAAGAAATGCTATCCGCCAATCCGGACGGTTATACCCTAGGTGTCGTGCCCAGCGGTCCGCTGGCCATGCATCCCCATATGCGCAAAATACCCTATACGATCGACTCCTTTGCCTACGTAGGCCGGATCATCAACTCGCCTTACCTGGTCTATGTCGCCAAAGACGCTCCCTGGAACACCTTTAACGACATGATTACAGATATGAAGGCCAAGCCGAACAAATTCTATTGGGCTTCTGCCGGTGTCGGCAGTGTTCCCTTTTTCGCTTATAAAGAGCTCTCCGCAACCTACGGTGTCAAAGCGCGGCATGTCCCTTTTACCGATGACACCGGTGCATTTCAGGCGATCGCCGGCAGCCGAGCGCATGTCTACACGACAACCGCTGGAGCCTTGACCAAGTTTGATGTGAAAGCCCTTGCCTTGTTAGACAAAGACCGCAGTCCCTTGCTGCCGGATCTTCCCTCAATATCAGAGTCGGGTAAAGATGTTTTCTACAGCCAGTGGATGGTGCTGGTAGCGACGAAAAAGGTCCCCCAGCCGATTCTGGACAAGCTCAGCCAAGCAATGGCCAAAGCTATGGAATCACCGGAATTCGCAGAAAGCCTGCGCCGTTTGAGCTTGGCTCCCGGCTATCTCGGTTCGGCGGAAACCAAAGCATTCGTGAAAGCCGAATCCGACCGGAACGGCAAGAACATTAAAAAAATGATGGCTAAATAATAAGAAAGCCCCACCTCCCGGGGATGGGGCTTCTTTTGAAAAAGGGACAGCTGATGGTCGACTTTGAACTAAAGGAAATTAAAGCCTTTGAATATGACAAACCGGATATCGATAGGGGCTATGCCAATCAATATCTTTTCATCGATATCACCAAACCGGATATCTCCATCCACCCGGTTGCCGAAGAGATTAAAAAGATTTTTATCGGCGGAAAAGGCTTTGATCTGTGGTTGCTATGGAATGCAGTAAACTCCACCACCCGATGGACTGATCCGGAAAACGCCCTTTGCATCGCCTCGGGCCCCATGGGGGGAACCCCCAGCTACCCGGGGTCGGGCAAAAGCATTGTAGCGGCCCTATCCCCAACCACCGGGTCGGCGATGGATTCCAATGTGGGCGGATTTTTCGGCCCCTATTTGAAGTTTTCCGGATTCGATGCCCTGCAGATCCAGGGCAAAACATCTAACAACCTGGTGATATTGATCGACGGCATTGAAGAAAAGATTCAGCTGTTTGAGAGTTCCGGATTGCCCGAAGACGCCTATGAATTGTCGGATGTGCTGGCAGCGCATTTTGCCGCAGGCAAGCCCCGCAGTATTTCGGTGGTTTCCAGCGGACCGGGCGCCAAGCATACCTTAGTTGGATGCCTGAACTTTACCTGGTATGACACCAAAAGAAAACTCACCCGCTACAAACAGGCCGGTCGCGGCGGGATGGGAACGGTTTTTGCCGACAAAGGCATCAAGGCCATCGTTGCCCGCTGGGATACCGTCAAGTTGGATACCAATCGCCCGGCCGATAAAGAGGCATTAAGAAACGTATCCAAACTGCACTCACGTGAAATTGCCGAACTGGATCCCAAACAAAACGAGATGGCAAAAATCGGCACCACCCATCTCGTACCCATCATGAATGATTTTGACCTCCTGCCCACCCACAATTTCAAATACGGACAACACAAGCATGCCAGCCTCATTGGCAAGGAGGTGTATCAAACCCTTTTCGATCCGGGCTTTGACGGCTGTTGGATGGGGTGTACCGTCGCCTGCGCCCACGGTGTAAGGGATTTTGTGCCGGTTTCCGGACCCTACAAAGGCAAGAAGGTATTTGTCGACGGACCGGAGTACGAGACCATCGCCGGATGCGGATCGAACCTCGGGATTTTCGACCCCCTTACAATCTTGGAAATGAATTTTTACTGTGATGCCTACGGTCTGGATACGATTTCCGTGGGCACTGGTACCGCCTTTGTGATGGAATGTTTTGAGCTGGGGTTGATCAACGCGTTGCAAACCGGCGGACTGACGCTGAATTTCGGCAACCGACCGGCTGTCCTGGAATTGTTGCATCAAATGGCCCGGGGCGAGGGTTTCGGCAAGATCGTTGGCCAGGGAATCCGCCGCATGAAGCAAATCTTTGCTGAGAAATACGGGGCCGATCCCGCCGTCATGCAGGACATCGGCATGGAGGCCAAAGGGCTTGAGTTTGCCGAATATGTTTCCAAAGAATCCTTGGCCCAGCAGGGCGGCTTTGGCCTGGCGCTCAAGGGGCCGCAGCACGATGAGGCCTGGGTCATTTTTCTGGATATGGTTCACAATCTGATGCCCACTTTTGAACAAAAGGCAGAAGCCCTTCACTGGTTTCCGATGTTTCGTACCTGGTTCGCGTTATGTGGCCTGTGCAAGCTGCCCTGGAACGATATTGTGCCCGAGGATAACAAAGACAGTGAAGATCCCGCCAAGGTCATCAAGCATGTCGAGTGGTACGCGGAATACTTTAGTGCCGTCACCGGACGCAAGGCTGCGCCTGACGATCTGATTACGATGAGCGAAACCGTTTATAATTTCCAGCGCATATTCAACCTGAAAATGGGATTTGGCCGACGGGAGCACGACGATATCCCCTACCGGGCGATGGGACCGGTGACTATCGAGGAATACGAATCTCGTCAGGACCGTTATGATCAACAGCTTGCAGACAATTTAAACGAAGAAATTGACACTAAATCGACGGCCGAAAAACTGTCGCTGTTGAGAAAATACCGCGAAGATCAATATGAAAAGCTAAAAGATGCGGTGTATCGGCGAAGGGGCTGGACGCCCGAGGGAATCCCTAGTACTGGAACGGTTAAGAGGCTGGGGATAGACTTTCCTGACGTTATCGAACTTCTTGAAAATAATGGTGTTACCCAATAAATGATTGAAAGGGTTTGCTCTTCAAATTTGAGCAAATATTCTATCCCTTCATCGGAAGCTGCTTGAAATTCGCCTATGAAACCTTCGACGAAAATGAAAAAGAATATTAAGTGGATTGCCGGAGTGATAGGAGGAATCGTCACGTTTTTGTCTCTTTTTGGCTGTGCAACAGTTCATACCAAAATTGTCATCCCCGCCCCTGCCGATGTTGTTTGGTCGGTTCTAACGGATACAGGTGGATATAAAGATTGGAACCCGGTGTTGATTCCTGTTGAAGGAGAATTGCGGGAAGGGGAAAAGCTCAAATATCGGATGATTCAACCTGATGGCAAAGAAAGCATCGTTGGTGCTAAAGTAGTCAAAATGGTGAACCAGCAATTGTTGAATCAAACCGGTGGCATCCCCGGAGTGCTAACCTTTAACCACAAGTGGCTCCTCAATCCGGTCGATGGCGAAACCCGAGTCACGCAACATGAGGAGTACCGTGGAATCTGGGTTTGGTTTTGGGACCACAGCTGGGTCGAACCGGCTTACACGCAAGCAAATGAAGCCCTGAAGAACAGGGTTCTCCAAATCATTGTAGAGAGAGGACAAAATAAAACCAGAACCAAACCGTGATATGCATTTATTCATGTCCGTGACCATATTTCCGCTGGAGTTGTAGGGCAACTGTCTTCCTCGGCCCGCCGCCGCCGTTGGATTGAGAGCTCAGGGCAACGGCAATAAGAAACGCAAAAAAATAACCCCGTACCCTTACTTTTTATTCTGTCGGTTAATTTCAGCGGTACGATAATTCCTCAATCCCTGAATCCCTTAATTCCTAAATCATTGATTTCCTCACACCGGATACCTTACACAGTCATCAGCCGCTCGGTTCCAATCGGGTCATTGGATCGGGTTTCCGCCAGACGGTTCGGGCTCTGACCAGTTCCTGGCCGTCCTCCTCCCGGATGAGGCTGTGATAAAATTCGCTGTTTTTCGGATCTCGGGGGTGGCAGGCCGCCAGGATGTGGTCTTCGTAAAAGGCTTCGGCCAGAAAGTTGACTTCCAGTTCCGTCGGCACCGCCCTTTCTAAAACTGCGGCCGGTATACTTTCCAGCAGCCATTCCACGAAGCTCGCATTGTTGACATGCTGGTTGATATCGAGATCTCTGAAGCGGACGACAAACTTTTTTTGATGCGTGCGTGATTCCAATGCGGGCAGCTTGTCGAGCTCGGCGGGCAGAACGTGGTCGCCCTCCAGCGGTCTGAGTCTGTCCACGAAGGGCCCGATGCGGACCGGACGCCGTTTTTGGACATCCATCACCAGCCAGGCCGAGACAGCCGCAGCCACTCTCCGGTTGTCTTGATGCCGCAATTCGAAATCCCGCAGGGCGAACAGCCGCTGAGCCCCCGACGGCCAGGTACTGATCTGGATCTGATCCTGCCAGACGGGAAAGGAGGTGATGTTGATCTTAAGACGTGAAAGCAGCCAGGTATAATTTTCGGAAAGCAGCTGTTGAATCGACACACCCAGTGCTTCGGCATGACGGCTGGCGGCTTCCTGCATCAAATTGAAGATCGAAAGAACCGAAAGCCGGTGATGGCAATCGACTTCATAGGATCTGATCCGGCAGGTTTTCTGCCAGATATTGGGCTGTGGTACTGAAACCGGTCTTTCCGGCAATGGGTCGGGTGTCTTCATGGGATTTTGTCCGTAATTAAACGTCTCGGAATTTCTACAACTTTATGAAAATATGGCCTTATCGAGCCGCATTCAAACAGACAGGGTATAACCCTGTCCCGGGCGGCTGTCAAACCAAACCCCGTTGTTTAGATCACTTTGATCGGTCCGGCGACATCCGCCGACCCGGGTCGGCATCTCACCAGGACAAAAACCACTACCTTGACATTCCCAAAAGTGGTAACTATTTTGGGGTGGTATTAATAATTGTTATTGATTTCAGTTAGTTTCGAATCCACTAGCCACTTTGACAATTACCGGTAAGAAGGCTAAGAAAATGTCTGACAACTTTATGGCGATTAAAAGGTTTGATGAAGGAATTGCCGCTTACTTGCGAGGTAGTTTTAAAGACAGCATCAATTTATTCACCCAAGCGCTGAAGCACGATGCCGGATTTGCCCTGGCCTATTCGAGCCGCGGCGCCGCCCACCTGAAATCGCGCCATTTCAAAAAAGCGGTCTCGGACTTCAACCGCGCCATCCGGTTGAACCCCAACTATGCCCGCGCCCATCACCTGCGCGGCCTGGCCCACGAGCAACTGGGGGATTTGGCGGGCGCCTATCGCGATTTTGATCGTGCGCTGGAAATCGACCCTGATCTGGCAGCGGCCTATCACAAACGGGATTGCGTACTTGACAAAAGCAGGGATGATTGCATCGAGGCTGAAGATCTGGAAATGGCCGACCATCTGGCAGCCATGCGCGTCGCGCTGTTCTCGACTGACAGGGAAGCCGCATAATACATTTAAAAGCTCATAGCATAGAGTTCATAGCTCATAGTAAAAATGGATTTCAATCCTTCAGACTTTCAGCTATGAGCTAATTGGCATGTGAACATTTTAGCCAATGAGAAGACGCTTCCATCGCGCCAAATTTGGAAAGCTTAAAGCAGCTTACAGCACCTACCTCGGCTCGATACCTTCCGCACTGATGCCCTGGATATAATAGTTCTTGTCGTTTAAAAAACTTAAAAATATCACAATGAAGGCCACCGAGGCCTGCAGCATCAAATTTTTATTCTGGTATAGGATATCCAACTGCTGCCGGCGCTTTTTGCTGGATTTGTGGCCGAAGTAGGTTGAAAACAGCCCGTCCAGCAACTGGCTGCCGTCGGGTTTGGTGACCAGGTCGCTTCGGCCGCTGTAACAATACTGCATCGCGTCCAGAATGAGGCCTCGCTGGACCGATACATCCTTGACATGGTAGCTGATCAAATGGATCAGGGTTCGCTGGGCTTCATTAAGCCCAGCCTCTGCCACGGAGTCGAAAAGGATATCCTGGGAACGCCGGCTGGTATCCGGCCCATGCAGACGGATGAGGGACAGGAGGACGGCGTTCTTAAACAGCTGATAGAGGCGCTTGGCGCCGTTGATTGCCGCCGGGGGCGAATGTTCCCTCAGCGGTACGTAGCCCGGAAAATTGTTGACGAACATGATCTGAAAAATGTTTTCAAAAAAATCGATTCTGGCCAGGGGGTCCTCCAGATCGATGCGCAGATCCAGTGTGTTGTCCAGGCGATCGGCCAGTTTCGTTTCGATGACATCGGGCGAGTTCTGCGCGTTTTCCAGCAGTCTGCCGATATACTGGTAATAAGACTCGTTTCCAAGCCGGGTCAAATTCAGCATATTCCCCGTCAGCCGGGATTCTTCTTCCGGTGCCAGCCGCTCCAGAAGCCCGTACATCTGCCCTTCCATAGCGATCCATTCCTGGACATCAAACTGCCCCGGCTTAATGTCTTCCAGAATGTCATGAAACAGCACGGTCAGCAGTTCGACCAGGTCGAGACGGGTTCGGATGCTCGTATACAGGGCAGTAGCCCTCAAGGGATGCAAAACGGCCATCGGGCCCAGGCGTCGGCGCTTTTGGCGGTAGGCGTTGAACAAATAGCCCAGTGCTTCCATGACAATGCCCTTTTTCTGACGGTCGGCACTGTCGTCATCATCCAGGCGCTTGTTGTCGGTAATATACATCAGCACGTTGTAGCGGTTCAATGAGGCTGCGCTCAGATTGTAGTTCAGCGCTGATGATAGTTTAAAAAATTCAGTCAGGTCAAAAAGCGGCATCGTCAGGCTTCCTCTACCTCTTTTTCGATTTTCTGCACATCGTCGATTATCGCCGGAACAATCGCTTCCAGATGAGCCCAATCGAGTTCTAGAACCGCCAGAATACCCGGATCGACTTCTGTGGCCTGATATGACGCACCGGCTTCAAAGCCAGCCGATTTCGCCAGGCGGTCGGCGGTGTGGATAACGTGGGCCAAGTGCCCGTTTTGCAGGTCGCCGGGATTGTGGTGAAATCGGATGGCGTCACTCTGTGAATCGGGAAACTTCCAGAGCCGGCAGGCACGGGCCATAATTTCAGCGTGATCGAACCCGATAACGCTCCTTTCGGCCTCAAACAGGGGCAGATTCATCTGGCGGCAGAGCCTTTCCAATTCGTCTCGGTAACTTTCGAGGTGGGAATCGAGGATTATCTTACCGGCGTCATGCAACAATCCTGCGACAAAGGCATCCTCGATCAGTTCCGGCTGGTTTATTTCGCAGATGCGTTTGGCGGCAAAGGCACAGGCCAGCGAATGCTTCCACATTTCAGCGGGCGTCACCATGTAAGCCTTGAGCTTTTTATTCAGCAGCGACGACGAGGCCGATATCGTGATCAATTGCACCAAGGTCTTCTGACCCAGCAGCACCGAGGCGTGCTGTATGGATGCCACCATGCCGCTGACGCCATAGTAGGCGGAGTTGGCCAGGGTCAAGACCTTCGCAACCAGAGCTTGGTCTGTTTCGATAATATTGGCCAGGTCTTTTAGGCTCGAGGTGGGATCTGCAATTATTTCTCGGGCCTTTAGGATAATATGGGGCATCGGCGGCAGGTTGACAAGACCACGCAATATTTTAGCTTTGCGGGCGGCAACGGCGGAGCGTTCTTTAGGGTGATTCGCGCACGACTGGCGATCTGCCGCTTGCATCAGATCCGGCGAATCTCCGGGTGATCTCAAGTGGTGTCCGGACTCGACGTTGTTTGTCCGCAGTTCCAGCACCAGGCCGAAATCGCAATTGGAACACGACCACCTATGGGGGCTTTGCGAGGTAATTATCCGATTTTCTTCCAACCGGCTGAGCATTCTGCAATTAGGGCATTCCACTTTCATAGCCGTATATCCTAATGATGCGTTTCTTTATTTTAATCAGGCGACAAAAAAAATCAAGGCGGCCAGGTAGATCTTGACAGGTTGGCTGGAAATTTAGATAAATTTGAAGGTTCCGAGGTTCTGGGTTCACCGTTCCGAGGTTCAAAATTGACAAGGCCGCAAAAAGGCACAAAAAGCACAAAGATAAATTTCGCACCTAATCATTTCAACAAGTTATAAAACTATAATTTGAGATTTTTGACTTTTTACGAGATTATCAAAATTAGTCGACGCGCATGGATCCTGGACCGCGAATCTTTGAACCCCGAACCTTTGAACCCCGAACCTCTGAACCCCGAACCCCGAACCCTGAACCCTGAACCCTGAACCTCTAAACCTTGAACCTATTTCAACCTGAACCCTGCCGAAATCAGCTGCCGCGATCGGAGAATTGAAAAAAACCCACCATCTGCGAAGAGTCATATTGTGGTTGGCGGTGATTGTCTACACCGCCGCCCTGCCCTATGTGATTCACGTCTTCAGAGCAATTACCGAGCATTTTTCCGCCACGACCGCCGGCCGGGTGCCCCTTATGATCATCATTCTCATGGCTGTGCCTTACGCCATTGCGGCCACAAGCAAAAAGGGATTCGCCCGCAGCCTCCTGACCCTTGCCGTCAGCGCGGCGATCGTGGTTGGAATCATGAATTTTGAGGCCAATCCCAACAAGTATATCCACATCTCCGAGTACGTGCTGATGACCTGGCTGCTGTATCTGGCCATGGTCGCCGATTACAAGGGCCGCGGCATTTTACTGCTGGTTTTTATATGCGCGGTCATGCTCGGTGTGGTTGACGAGCTTTTACAGGGCATTCACACACAGCGCTCTTATGGGTGGAAGGATATGCTCATCGATGCCGCCGCCAGCTTTATCGGTATTGTGACCCTGATGGCTGTGACCGACGGCCCCAGGGGAAATTGGTCCTGGACGGGCCGGCTGAAGCATTACAGCGCATTGGCGGCCGCCCTTCTCCTGGTCGTACCGGTTACGGTGCTCTCCTGCATTTATTTATTTGCGGTGCATACCAAGGAAAGCTTCGAGAATGTCTATCCGGGCTGGCTGTTGACGGGCAATGCCCTGTGCCTGGCAGCGGCCGCAGGCGCCGCTATTTTTTTTACTGGCATCGCCGGCCAAGATCGGGTAAATTCAATGCGGAAATGATTGCGGACACCGCTGACAGCCGCGCCACCGCCCTGCTGTGGGTTATTTGCCCTCTGGTGATTCTGGTCTGCATAAATCTGCTGGTGATCGGAGTGGCAGCTTTCGGCTGGGAATTCAAGTAATATTACAGATGACAGATAACGGATGACAGAATGCAGATATAGTGTCAAGACAAAGGGCAAGGAGAACATCGATGCATCCACAGGTAGAAAGCGTTTTAGATTTATTCCGACAGATCAATGCAATTCCGCGGTGTTCCAAGAACGAGAAAAAAATTGTTTTCTGGCTGCGGCAGTGGGCCGAGGACAACCAATTCCCGGTACAAGTGGATCCCGCCGGCAACATGGTGATCGGGGTGCCGCCGTCCTCGGGCTATGAGAACGCGCCCGTCATCGTTTTGCAGGGCCATGTCGACATGGTCTGTGAAAAATCCCCCAACTCGGATCACGATTTTGCAGCCGATCCCATCCGGCACGTATTCGACGGCGACTGGCTGAGGGCCGACAAGACCACGCTAGGTGCCGACAACGGCATTGCCATCGCCCTGGCCATGGCCCTGGCAACCGATAATCAAACGGCCCATCCGCCTCTGGAGCTGCTTTTCACGGTCGACGAGGAAACCGGTTTGAACGGGGCCAAACTGCTCGAACCGGGATTTGTCAAAGGTAAGGTGCTGCTCAACATCGATTCGGAAACCGAAGGGGAATTTACCGTCGGCTGCGCCGGCGGCAGGAACACCACGGTGTCCCGCAAGCTGAAATGGTCCGGCCTGCCGGCAGACAGCGCCTGTCTGCGTTTGAAGGTCGGGGGCCTGCACGGCGGCCACTCGGGCATCGACATCCACAAACAGCGCGCCAACGCCAACAAGATCCTGGTCCGTACCCTCAACCGCATAAGCGGATCCAGTCCGGTGCGCCTGTTGGCGATCGAGGGCGGCACGGCCCACAATGCCATCCCCCGGGACGCTGAAGCCTTTATCGCCTGTGATCCGCAAGGAGTGGCAGCGGTTACTGAGATGACGGCGCAATTCAAAAAAGACGTTCAAGCCGAGTACGCGGCCATCGAGCCGTCGCTGGCCGTCGGCCTGTCGGCGGTCGATCCTGGGGCAAAATCGGATTCGGCTCTCAGCGAGCAGGAAACCCGTGCAGTGATGGATCTGATCCTGGCCCTGCCCCACGGCGTCATGGGAATGTCATCGGAATTCGAAGGTCTGGTCGAGACTTCCAACAACCTGGCCAAGGTGGAGATAATCGACGACACCCTTCGCATCTTGACCAGTCAGCGCAGCTCGGTCATGTCCAAAATGGATGAGGTCACTGCCATCATCAATGCCGCCGCCGACCTGGCCGGAGCCGAGCGACAATCGGACAACGAATTTGCTCCCTGGACGCCTGACCTGCAATCGGCGCTGCTGCAACGCTGCCGGGAGGTCTACAAAACCGTCTCCGGCCGGCAGCCGGTGATCCAATCGTTGCACGCCGGGCTTGAGTGTGCAGTCATCGCGGACAAGTATGACGGCGTCGACATGATATCCTTCGGGCCCACTATCGAAGACCCCCACTCGCCCAATGAACGGCTGTTCATACCCTCCATCGGCCGGGTGTGGGATTTTATGGCAGCGCTACTAGAATCTTTCAAGTAGTAACATTTTCGGAAGGCATCACAAGGTGGCTGCAGTGACACGAGGTTGCAAACTCAAGAAAAAACAAACCACAAATTACAAATATCAAATAAATTCCAATGACCAAAATTAGAAATCCCAAACCGATCCATAGCCGATTTTGGGAAGCAAACCGTAGCAGAAAAATCAAGACGCGTTATCATTAGAACTCAATGCGAACGAGTCTACCGCCGGTCGACCAGTTTTGGTCATTGTCAATTGGGATTTGTGATTTGTTTGTAATTTGATGCTTGGAATTTGTAATTTTCTCCTGGTGTTATATTGTGCTTTTGCGCTGGATACTATGACTCGATTTTAATATCTTTATGGAACACGTCATTATAATTGGTGGCGGCGGTACCGGAGGGGCGATCGCCCATGACCTGGTCTTGCGGGGGTTTGAGGTCTCGCTTTTCGAGCGCGGCGAGCTGTTGTCCGGCACCACCGGCCGCCATCATGGATTGCTGCACAGCGGGGCCCGCTATGCCGTTCACGACCCGGCCGCCGCCAAAGAGTGCATCGCCGAAAACAACATCCTGCGGCGCATCGCACCCCAGGCCATCGAACCCAATGACGGTCTTTTCGTGGCTCTGGACGATGCCGACCTGGCATACCAATCCGCCTTTCTCGAAAGCTGTCTGGCCTGCGGTGTCCCCATCCGGGAACTGACCGCCGCGCAGGCCCTGGCACTGGAACCGGAATTGAATCCCGCGCTCAAGGCCGCCGTGCAGGTGCCTGACGCCACCATGGATGCCTGGCGTCTGCCCCTGCATTTTTATGCCACCGCCAGGGCCAACGGTGCCCGCATCCACAGTTTCTCCGAGGTTACCGGCATTCACCAGTCGGATGCGGCCGTCAGCGGCATTCGGGTTCGCGACCATCGCACCCAGCGCGACTATGACGTGCAGGGGGATTTGGTCATCAACGCCGCCGGTGCCTGGGCCGGCAAGATTTGCGGCCTGGCCGGCGTGCGCCTGCCGGTCATGCCGGGTCCCGGTGTCATGGTGGCCCTCCACGGCCGTCTGACCAATATGGTGATCAACCGGCTGCACAAGGCCGATGAAGGCGACATCATCGTTCCCCAGCGCAACCTGACTATCCTGGGGACCTCGATCTGGCTGGCCGACGATCCGGATGCCGTGGAACTGCCCCGGGATCATGGGCCCAGAATCATCGAATTGTGCGCCGAACTGGTCCCGGCGGTGAAAATGACAAAGGTCCATTCGACCTGGCATGCTGTCCGCCCCCTGATTGCCCAGGAGCAAGCCAAAAACCCCCTGGAAATCAGCCGCGACTTCGACTGTTACGATCATAGGCAGCGGGAGGGGTTGGATGGCTTTGTCTCTGTCATCGGCGGCAAGGCCACTACCCTGCGGCAAATGGCCGAGAAAACCGTCGATCTGATCTGCCGCAAAACGGGCCGCGACATCGCCTGCAAAACCAAAACCGAGAACTTGCTTCACTATCGGATGTTCTACAGATAGTTAGAAGCCGCTTAAGTAAAATGGGGCGCAGATTTGTACGGATAAACACGCATATTATCAACGAATAATTCACCGCGACAGCGAGTGAAAATAAATTAAATCTGTGTAATCCGTATAAATCCGTGTCCTAAGAAAAAAAAACCGACCATGACTGCCAAAAAAACGCTTTTTAAAATTCTGCGCTACAAGCCGGGGCACATCGACCCGCCCCGCTATCAGGAGTTCACCATCGAAACCGGGCTGGGCATGACTGTGCTGGATGCCCTGGAAGCGATCCGCATCACCCGGGATTCCACCTTGATGTACCGCCATTCCTGCCACCATTCTTCCTGCGGCACCTGCGCCTGCAAAATCAACGGCACAGAAAGGCTGGCTTGCACAACGAAGATAGAAGATCTGAAAAGCAGCCCTGTCACTCTGGATCCCCTGGACGGGTTTAAGCCCGTCGGAGACCTGGTCGTGGATATCTCCGCTTTATATAAAGATCTTCCCGAAAATTGGAGCTATTTGAAGCCCAGTGAAAATAAGTCATCCGCGCAGATGCCCGAGGGCATCGCTGAATTCAAGCAGTTTGAAAACTGCATCGAGTGCGGCGCCTGCGTCTCCGCCTGCCCTGTTACCCTCAAAAACAACGGATTTAAAGGGCCGGCCGCACTGGCGGCTTTGAACAGTGAGCTGAGAAAATCGCCACGAAAGTCGCAGGAACTTCTGCCGATCGCCGGGGATGAGAAAGGTGAAAGGTTGTGCGAACGAGCGCTGAACTGCAGCCGCGTGTGCCCCACCGGCGTTTACCCGGCCTGGCACATTTTGGATCTGCGTAAGTTATTGAATTCTAAAGCATACCAGCAGGACTGATCGCGCCTTTGCCGCCTTTGTTCAGCACGTGGGGGCAAATCATGGTGGTTCTGACATTTTTATGCTCTAAAAGCGCTTGCACGGTGCGAATATCATCGCCGGCTTCCAGCAAGTGGACTGCAAAACTGTGCCCGAGGGCATGGCAGTTGCCGCGGTTATCTGTTTTGGAAACTTTGATTGCCCTTCCGACGGCCCACTGAGGTGTCTGTTTATTGGTATGGTGTCTGCGCATCTTTCCGAACCCCGGATCAACCGAACCATTCCTTGCAGGAAAAACATATTGCCAGCCCTATTCCCTGTTTGCCTTTGGATATTATCTTTCCAATGCATTCGGTAGGTAAACCTCGCCATATCCCTGGGCCGGATCCTGCCTCAACGATTTTTATCCCATAGTCGATCCAGCAGCTTAAACTCCGTCACTCTTGCGCCTCCAACACTTAAATCAAAATGAATTTGGTTTGCAAAACGGCATTATACCGGATAAAATTTAATTGGAAGACAAAGGAACGAATGGGAAATGACGTATTAATCGAAATTATTAATGCTATTTGTATTTACTGTGCTCCTCAGTTTGAAAGAATTTCGCAAGACAACAATCCCGTGGGCCTGACGCCGGAAGCTGAGAGGTCTACGCAAGATTAACCGATTTGGGCTTTTGTACCGGCCCAGATCACCTAGACGTTATGAGTCAGAAATAAGACATGGAAAATTGGATAGAAAAAGAACTGATTGATAAAAAAACCGGCTTTTTTTGGCAATGGAACAGCGAAGAAAGGCTTGACATTTATCAATCTGGATTGGGTTGGCCTATTGTCACTTCTATTATTAACGGCTTTGGTAGACCAGCTGATTGGATACAAAAACCGGGGCTTAGTAAGGTAGAGACCCTGTTTGAAATTATAAACGAAATATCAGAAAACTTTGAGATCTTTTACATAAAAAACCAAGATGAGGCAATCTCGCAGGTAGATTGGATCAGAGATTACGATAAATTAGTCCCCGGAATTCTTGAAGAATTCACTATTAATCCTTCCGACCAAAATGGATCCGCATTTATGGGAATCTGTGTTGGCAATCGTAAAGATATAATACTTTTTACGTATGCACCTGGTGAATTTATCAGAATATCATTATTTGGAAACCTCAAGAATTTAGTTCCGGACAAGCTAAATTCATAACAATCGAGGTTGAGCTGACAGTAAAAGCCGGGCGGTGCACGTAAGGTTTTGAGGTTCTCAAAGTATGGTGGCTTGAAGCTCATCTTGGGCCGTTAGACCTATTCGATGTGAAATAAAGTGAAAATTTCAAGACTATTTATGATGGCCACCGCCATAATAACGATCCTGTGCTGCTTATTTGGATTGTTTTATAATTTTTCATCACTGATGTCTGCATTTTCAGAAGAATTTGAAAACGGAGAAAATCAGCCTTATTTCTATACGGCATTTTATTCAATGTCTATTATATGCATATTATTTTATATCTGCCTGATTGGATTCAGCGTTGATTTTATTCGAGGACACTTCAGAACAATTATCCCTTTTACAGCAGTTTTGATTGCTGAAGTAGTCTATTTCTTTTCCATCGGCACTTTGTGGCTACATCCAGAATTCGGTATGAGTATAGCTGCAGCTACCGGTGTGGCCAATGGCGGTTTGATGGCGCAGTTTATCATTTTGCTTCCGCTTTGGGCTCCTATTGTTTTATGGGTATCAAAACGCAAACTCCAACATCAAACAACAGCTAACCATCCGCGGGAAGGAGCAGACAGGAAAATCTAGGAGGTTTCCGTATCGCTCTCAAGTTCTCAAAAATAGTGTGGCCTGCTGCTCATCTTGAAACATTATATTGACAAAAACTTACCGGGGAACAAAAAAATCCATGCCTCTGCTGTTTGATATATGCTGGTCAATAACGGTCAGTTTATTGTTAGTAGCACCATTTATTTGCCCTAATTTGATTCCAGATCCTTATGGTGGCCTCCTGCCTCTATCCTTTATTGGCGTGACAACGGTTTTAAGCAAAAAGCTAAAAGAATCATGCTTAGTTGGCAAATCGCTTTTTTGGGTTGCAATCAATGTTATGAAACCTAGAACGAAATACAATCATATAATCTGGGGGGTCTTCATCTTTGGCTGTGGTTTTTTATCCATTATTTCTGGCAATCGACCGGTTCAAAAGGAAGTCGAATTTTTTAATCAAATTCACAGGAGCTACGAATTCTGGTTGGGGTTTGCGGCGGTTTTGGTCCTTAATTTATTAGTTGGTGTGTATACAGCAAAAAAGCATAAAAAAAATGAAATATGACAACCGGCTGAAGCTGACGTGGAGTAACCCAGCGCTTTTCATAATAAGCCGCGTAAGCTTTAATCCTATCAGGCATGCAGCCTAGCTGAAATTTCAGAAAAAAGAAAAACAAATGTTTTTCCGGATGTCTACAGAAATGCTTATAGGGAATTTATGTAATACGGGTGTTGGTTTTATCGTAATTATTGGCGCACTGTTTATAGTAAGCCCAGGATTGAAGCTATTTCAGGGTGCCGCGTTAGTCACCGCTGTTTCGTTTTTATGTCAGCTTATACCAAATGTTCTTCAATACTTGGATAGCATTCAAAGGAATGGATTCACCTGGCATTCAGTTGCTGTTGTGGCTCAATATGCCACTGCCATTTTAACAACCCTGGTAGTATTTTACGATATTGTGCGAAGAACCGAAAAAAAAATTAACAAAATCGCTTAATAAATGAAATGGGGCTGACAGGAAAAGCAGGCGGGGGTGCGTAAAGTTCTCTGGTTCTCAAGTTATGGGAGCCTGCAGCTCATTCCAGGATGGTAGCCGGCGCTGAGGACAGATAAATGGGTATTATGGACCAAATGCAGAAAGAATATAGTCTTGGCGTTGGTAAGATTACTCCTCTTATAAGATTAGACGACTATATAATTCGATACATTGAAAGTTCGTCTTCCTTGGAAGATGAAGAAGATAGTGATCTATCTGGATATTCTGCTCAAGGGCGGATAACCAATGTCGCAAAAACTACTATCGACAACCTGGTAATGGATGTTTCTTATTATGATGTTGAGGGAAAATTTTTAGGTCTAAATAAAACCGGAAATCTGTTTTACATAGATGAGCTTGATCCTGATAGCACCATTCCATTTGAAATTGATTTAGACATACCAGAACAAACAGATAGATGCGTTCTTAACATTTCAGCAAGGGAACTGAAGGGTTTTTGGGCTCGATTCATTATGGGTTCAAAAGGCTAATGATTATCGGCTAACCAATCGCTGAATCAGATCGGTGAAATTATGCAGTGTTGAGAAAAAAATCAGTGCTGATGCGAGGGCCAAATGGCCGGCCGGTTGCCTCAACCGTCAGCCATCAAGTGGAAAATCTATGGTTGAGAGTCTTCTTATAACATCCTTCTTTTTAATGATATTATCAATTATCTTAAGCCTATATTTCCATTATCGTGTTCACTATCTTATGCTTTTTAAAATTATGCCATTATTGAAACAGCAAGGTATAAGATATGGCGGAATATTCCCATTAAGATACAAAAAAAATCTCCTAGCATATGAAGAATTGTGTTGTAAAACTGAATTGCACGCTGACTTTTCTGTGAGTGTAAGAAATAATGAAAAAAGATCTTGGATCTTTTTAATCATTAGTTCTTTTTCCTGCATTGTATTCTTAAGGCTACCTCTAATAATTGCCTTTTTGGGCCATAAATTGAAAACTATAGTGATAGCTGTTAGTAATTTGAAGTTAAAGGCCGGCTTATTCCAATGTTAATGCTTATCTCAATGCATTACGCGACTAGT
>Ga0209052_1000168_pt1 | contig 22649 bp, 15 predicted proteins | sample WorMetHEROISLAND_2_FD_187409 | JGI IMG/M metagenome (GOLD analysis project Ga0209052, IMG submission 187409) | Marine gutless worms symbiont microbial communities from Max Planck institute for Marine Microbiology, Germany - Olavius sp. 4 HERON... | ecosystem: Host-associated > Annelida >...
CCGCACACGGCGGACAAACCGTCTGCCAAGCTTGAATCGGCAGGTTAACGGATAGCTTCTATATATGGTTGGAGCAGACCACATTAGCGTCTGAAACCAGCGGCGGAAAGCCAAAGTCAGAGAACTAGTTAGTTACTTTGTCAACACATTATCGGAAAAGGCGGAAATAAAAAATCTTTTTCGTTCTATAGGATTAGTTTTCCCTTGACAAAGTAAGGCCATATATATGGTTATGCGTTCGTGATCAGCAGTTTTCAGAATACCTCCCGCTGTCAATTACAGTGAACCGCTTTGATACTCGAAGGCGGATGAAATGTCAAGTTCAAAGCAATGAATTTCTACCCCCGTGGATCCCGGTTTTATCTGCAGATCAGACCGTACCCCGGGTTTAAACCTCTTTTTAAAAATGTTCCCAAATAACTGAAGGGGGCTATAAGCGATTGTTGAAAAAAACGTTCGGATAATTCGGTACGCATTGGTATACGATTGGATAACAAAAGGTTTTTTTGACAACCGCTATATATTCTTGACGTGACAACCGGGTTCATATATGAATGACTGTTTCAGACCGGGTAGCCGGATTTATCATGTGCCTATAAGTGGTTTCAAAACCGTGTCTGTGGGGCAGAAGCCCATCAGAGGCAGATTTTTAAACTACTTCTATACATTGATGGTTAAAGCGAAGAATATCAGCTGGATTCTAAAAATGGAGGAAAGATATGCGACCTTATTTTGAAAAGATGACAGACTTTGGAAGGGAACTGAAAGCCGGTCAGATCAAGAGCACCGAAGCAAATGTCGGCAAACTCGAGGAGGTGGAGGCCCAGGTTGACGAGGCCGTCCAAAAAGTAAAAGCGGCCGGTTTGCCGACAGAAAAAATCAATGCCCGCGGCCAACTCACCGTATGGCAGCGCCTGGACTACCTGGTCGACGAGGGCACGTGGTGCCCGCTGCACAGCCTTTACAATCCGGAAAACAATGTAGAAGGCACCAACAATATCGTCGACGGGCTCGGTAAGATTTCAGGCAAATGGGCGGTTATCATCGGCTTTGACAACAAGGTATTTGCCGGCGCCTGGCTGCCGGGACAGTCAGAAAATGTGTTCAGATGCACGGATCTGGCCAAACGCTTGAACATTCCGGTGGTCTGGCTGGTCAACTGCAGCGGTGTTAAATTAACCGAGCAAGAGAAATTTTATGCCGATCGCCGGGGCTCCGGAACCACATTTTTCAGGCATGCCGAACTCAATCAGGCGGGCATCCCGATCCTGGCCGGCATATACGGCACCAACCCGGCCGGCGGCGGATACCAGGGCATCAGCCCCACTATCCTGTTCGCCCATAAAAACTGCAACATCGCTGTGGGCGGCGGCGGAATCTTGAGCGGCATGTCCCCCAAGGGATATTTCGACCTGGACGGCGCCGAGCAATTGATTTCCGCGGCCAAGCAATTCAAGGCCGAACCTCCCGGCAGCGCCAAGATTCACTACGACGAAACCGGATTTTTCCGATATGTTTTCGAAACGGAAGAAGCCGTTCTGGATGCCCTCAAAGATTACATGAATGACATGCCGGCCTACAAGCCCAAGTTTTTCCGCGTGGCCGAGCCGCAGGAACCCGGTTTGCCGGCCGAAGATATTTACCGCCTGCTTCCGTTCAACCAGAAGCAGATGTATAATTTCGACGAGATCCTGGCCCGTCTGGTGGACGGCAGCGAGCACATGGAATTCCGTCCGGACTACGGACCGGAAGTCTATACCGGTCTGGTTAAGATCGACGGATTCCTGGTGGGTGTTATCGGCAACCGCCAGGGCTTCTTCGGCGAAGACTATCCCGAGTACGCCGATTATGCGGGTATCGGCGGCAAACTCTATCGCCAGGGATTGATCAAAATGAACGAATTTGTCACCCAGTGCGGCCGTGACCGGGTACCGGTGGTCTGGTTTCAGGATACCAGCGGAATCGACGTCGGTGACATCGCCGAAAAGGCCGAGCTCCTGGGTTTAGGCCAGTCGTTGATCTACTCGATTCAGCAAACCGATGTTCCCATGATGCTCGTTGTCCTCCGGAAGGGAACGGCGGCGGCTCACTATATTATGGGAGGACCCACCGCCAACCGGCACAATGCGTTCACCCTGGGCACCGCCACAACGGAAATCTACGTGATGCATGGGGAAACCGCTGCAGCGGCAAGTTTCTCCCGGCGCCTGGTAAAAGAAAAAGATGCCGGCAGAGCGCTTGAGCCGGTCATCGAGGATATGAACAAACTGGTCCAGGAATACAATGACTGTTCCCGACCGGTTTACTGCGCCCAACACGGGCTGGTGGATGAAGTCGCCAAAGTTACCGAGATGCGCAAATACCTGGTCGCCTTTGCCGGCGCCGCCTACCAGAATCCCAAATCGATATGCCCCCAACATCAGATGCTGCTGCCACGGCTGATCAAGGGATAAAAGAGCGGGTTGCGGGTTACGGGTTGCGGGGTCCTGAGCATCGGGCATAGCGCATAGGGCCTGGGGTTTCAGGTCAACGGCCTGCGGGGCAATGACCAGAATGGCTTTCGAGGCACTCCTTGATTTCTTTAAAATAGATGTGTCATCCCGCTCAGCGGGGGCATTCGGCTCTGGGGCACGCAGATGATATTGGTCATCTGCGCGCCCCGAGTCTTGCCCCGGCGTCTTGTGGGGTCGTCGTCACGCTGCGAGCGTGACGAAGCCTGGTGAAGACAGATCATCTGTTTTCTGTCGTCCGTTATCTGTCTTCTGGTGTCCGGTTGCGGGTCTCTCGTTTGCGGATTTTAGATTGAAAAGATTGAACCCAAGCGTTGATAGTCTCGGGAATTGTGGTATAGTGGTTGCAGAAAAATCGTCCCTTTGGGTCGAAATCCAAAAAATGATTCCGGCTTTAAAAATAGCCATCGGTCTGGCTGCAGCGATATCGGTTTTATGGGGCGGATTGTCTGCTCCGGCAGAGGCCGCCGACAAGGAGCGAGTTGGCCGACCCACAGGGCTGTGGCTGTCCTCCCGCAAAGTGAAAAACGGCCAAACATTATTGCTGCAAATCTATACCCACAAAATCAGAGCGGCCAGCACCGCTATGAAAATAATATTTCAGCAGCACGAATATCCGGTTTATCGGCATCCGCTCGATCCGGACCACCGCTGTTTCGGGCTGGTCGCAATTCCCTTTCGCAGTCCGCCGGGGCCGGCAAAATTGACCCTGAAGTGGACCAATGCGGCGGGCAACCATACCCGCACGATTCCCTTCGACATCGTTGCCGGAAAGTATCGCACCGACGAATTGAAGGTAGACGCAGCGCGCGTAACGCCGAGCAAAAACAATATCAAACGCGTTCAAAGAGAATCCCGCACCGTCAACCGAGCCTATGCCAGCGGCAATGTTGCCGGTTTGTGGAACGGCCCTTTCCAACTGCCGATCGAAAGCCGGATTACCAGTGTCTTTGGCAATAAACGCTTGTTCAACGGCAAGTTGAAAAGTTATCACAACGGGGTTGATTTTCGAGCCCCCGTCGGCACCTCCGTCCGGGCCGCCAATTCAGGTATCGTTCGGGTGGCCAAAAATCTTTTTTATTCCGGCGATGCGGTTATTATCGATCACGGCAACAATATCTTTACAATTTATGCTCACCTGAGCAAGATCAAGGTCAAGGTCGGTCAGCAGGTTAAAAAGGGACAGCAAATCGGCTTCAGCGGCGCCACCGGCAGGGTCAACGCCCCCCACCTTCACTGGGGTGTCAAAATCAGCGGTGTTGCCGCCGATCCCATCCAGTTTATAAAGGTCATGGCCGCTTTAACCGGTGGGCGGCAATAGTTGGCACGAATCATGAATCATCTAAACCGCAAATGTGCAGTTCAAAGATCTGGCACAAAAAGGAGTCGCACAAGTGAGTAAGAAGAATGTCGCGGGCTGGTTTCGAGCAGTGCTCTCGATGGCATTTTATATCGGGATCTTCTGTGGAATCAGCTATTTGCTTCAAATCACCGTATTATGAAAATCATCTTTGAAGTTCGGTTGCCTGATTATTGATGATGTTAAACAGGCAGAAATTCGGCCGGCACCTGTCAAGTTTTCGGCTCAAGATTCGCATCTATTGACGCTTTTTCCGGCCTCTCTCCTGTCGAAATCCCTCTATTAATTACGGTCTTCAGATGCATCCCCCGATGTGGGCAGCACCTGCCGGAATGAATGCAGGATGTATTCCTTTTCCAGTTCGCCGGTTAATGCCATCTTGGATAATTTATGGCGGGTGGCTTCAAACTTCTGGCGCACGGCAGGCCCTACGCGCCGATATATTTCCTGGTTGTCTCCCCGGTATATCGGGCCGGATGTTTCAATTGCAGAAAAGGTCCTGAAAAGCTGATCCCGGGCCTGATGGGAATTCATGGTGGCATGCTGCCATTCATGCAGGTACCCGGTCAAGCCGTATTTTTCGCGAGCACCGGGTTCGTAAACCGGGCTGAGGGGAATCAGCGCAAATGGATACATCGACCAACTCAGACAGCCCTCGTAGGAATGATTATCGAAAGATCTGATAAATTCCAGTGTGCGGCGCACACTGTCTTCGGTCTCCCCCGGGAACCCGAATATGAAATAACAGGAGCAATTGACGCCGGATCTGAGCAGTTTTCGAAGAACCCGTGAGTAAAGCTCGGGCGAGGCCTTTTTATTCATATTTTTAAGAATCTGGGGATCCGCCGATTCCAACCCCAGTTGCACTTCGATACAGCCTGCCTGCCGCAGCAAGTCGGTATCGACATGGTCCAGGGTGCTCGCCCGGACGAAGGTCATCCACTTAAGCTCAATGCGTTCATCTATGAATCGGCGGCAGACAGCGTCCAGATCGCCTTTGCCCAGCCGGAAGTTGTCATCCACAAACCACACATAGCGTCCGCCCCGCTCTTGGACAGCCTTCATTTCCGCCACAATGCATTCTGTGGATTTGGCCCAGGTCAGGCGTCGGTCTTTGGTGAAATTGCAAAAAGCGCAGTTAAAGGTGCAGCCGTTGGAGGCCTGCATCGGGAGAACACCGGCTTTGAAAATTTCATCCGGCAGCGTCTGCCAGTCAATGGACAGGTCTTGGGAAGTATCGATATCGTCAATCCGCTTGCTGAAATGATAGCCATTGTCGCTCAAACGGGCGCAGTTGGGGATTTCGTCAATCCCTCTGTTCTCCTTGAACCGGTCCAGTATATCGCATAGCTGCCGTTCACCGCGCAAACTGATGACATACAGGTCAATCCCGGGCTCGCTCGTTGCCGGTGCCCAGAAATAAAAATTCATTGTTGGCCGAGCGGGTGTCATAGTCGAGTTCACGGCTGCGCTGCAGCATTAAATATGATGCGTAAACCATCGGTCCGCCGGCAATGATAAACGCATCCGGCGCCAACTCACGGATATCGGCCACAAGCTTGATCAGGCTCTGCTTGCCGGGAATGAAGGTTGTGGAAATGATCACGGCCCGCGGATGCCGGCCGAGCAGCCGTCTGAAACGATCTTTTTCCCGGTTGAAAGTGTCGATCAACGCCACTTGATAATTTTTCTTGGTGAGGTAGTTGAAAAGATAAATACCGTTCAATTTGGGCGCGGATGCCCAGCTCAGCTCTCCGTCGCCTTCTACCGGCAATTGAATCCTGCCGTCATGGGCCAGATAATTCTGTGTCAACTGAATGTCGGCGATGCGACCATCCAGAGTCAATCTCAACGGATTGGTACTCGACAAGCTGTCTGCGCCCGAGTCGGCTACAATAATTGCATCTAAAACCATCGGGTTGTTCTCAACTTTCTATCGCGGTTGCCAAAAAAACGTTCCGTTATCCAAACCTAGGCCAACGTTTCGGAACATTTTTTCCTGCAACCGCTTATGCCACCTTTTAGTATTTCGGAACATTGTATTGAAAAGAGGTATAAAACAGCATCCGGGGCTATCTTGTTTTAGATGCTTATGACATTGTAGTCAAGCATTACTGATGGCGGCGCCGGCTGCTGAACGGAGATTTGGATATTAGCGCGGCCTCCGGCAAAAGGACAACCGGTCTGATCGGAAAGGAAACATTGAAAAGAGAATATCGAATAATGAATGTCGAATATCGATTGTCGAAGTAAGGCATTCTGTCTATTAAAAAAAGCTTGAGCGGCCTGTCGGGTCGTAGCCGAAGGCGAAGCCTGAAGCGATTCCATCCTTCGAAATTCATTATTCGACATTCTGCGGTTCGCTGTTTAACTTAATGTAGTTTCATATCAGGCACCTTCGACTCGTAGCATCCGGAGGCGAATTTCTCGAACCTGAGGATGTGGGTCATACAGGCGAGGATTATATCCGGATAGTGCGTCACACAGACGATATTGGTTCCGCCGTGGCGGCCGATGACATCAATGGCGTCGAGGATTTTTTATCCATTGGTGCGGTCAAGATCCTGGCTGGAATCGTCCACAATCAAGATGTTCGGGCGGTGGATCTTGACATTCAGCCCCCTATTTTGTTAGTTATTTAGGTTGGCAAAAAAAATGAAGATAAAGATGCCGAATAAAAAGCGCGAATTAGCCTGAGACAACCCAGTTGATACAATTTGTTGGGCTTTGCACCAGTTAAGGAGTGTTCACTATGGCAGAGATCATGCAACCTTCGAATCGTGATACTATCAACCTCATGCTGGTGAAAAAAATCAAGGAGCTGCCTGAAGACAGGCAGCTGGTTCTGCTCAAACAGCTGCTGGACGGAGACATAGCCGCGACCTTGCTAAAGCTGATCGGCAAACTGTCCGAGGAACAGCAGGACCACCTTTTGAAACAATTGCAGGACGATTCTGACAAGGTCATCAGCCTGGAAGAGACCGAGATCGCCCTGAGAAGTCACAACCGCAAATCCTGCATGCTCAGCCTGACCTATACGGTCGAAAATCAGAATTATGACAGCTTTATGCTCGATATCAGTCCTTCGGGCGCCTTTATAGAGACCAAAGAGCCCTTTCATGCCGGCCAGCAGATCACGTTTGGCCTTGCCTTGCCGAATTACCCCCACACACTGCACATCGAAGGCGAAATTCTTTGGAAGGGAATCCTGGGCATCGGCATCAAATTCAACGAGCTGGGCCCGCACCAGAGAGCAGCCATTGCCGCCTTTATCGAAGAGGAAGAAGATTTTTAGCGGCCGACAGCAATCCTTTCAGAGCAATAATTTGATTTAAATCAAAGATCTAACCGGTCGGTTCAAATATAGTTGACCCTGCCATTGACAGAGCGGCACCGCCATCCGGACCCGGGCGGGCCACCGGGAGGCCGCCGCATCTGAATTAAATGGGCCGGCTTCCAATCCGTAACCGGGACGATCACATGCACCGAGCCAAAAGCGTTATCGCCAAATTGAAACAACCCGACATCCAGCTGTACCGCAAAATCATTCAATACCTTTTCCTCGCCGTCATCATGCTGATAGGCGTCAAATTTTCAATTTTCGTCAACCAACTGGAAAACGGTATGATCCCAACCGTCACCCGTCCGCCCGGAATAGAGGCCTTCCTGCCCATCAGTTCCCTGATCAGTTTGAAGTACTGGCTGCTGACCGGAATTTTCAATCCTATCCATCCATCCGGATTGATCATATTTCTTGCGGCGCTGATTACGGCTGTCATCTTGAAGCGGGGATTCTGCAGCTGGGTTTGCCCGTTCGGGCTGCTGACCGAGTATCTCAACCGGCTGCACAAACTGATATTCCGCCGGGATATCAAGGTGACGCCATGGCTCGATTATCCTCTGCGCAGTTTGAAATATCTATTGCTCGCCTTTTTTCTGTGGGCCATCGTGCTGAACATGAATGCCGCTGCCCTGGAATATTTCATTTACAGCCCCTATAACATGGTGGCGGATATTAAGATGCTGCATTTTTTTGCCGACATCACCCCATTGGCCTTCTGGGTGCTGGTAGTCCTGGTGGTGCTGTCCATTGCGGTGCGCAACTTTTGGTGCCGTTATTTGTGCCCCTACGGTGCCTTGCTGGGCGTGCTCAGCTTCGTCAGCATATTAAAGGTTCATCGCAACGCGGAGACCTGCACCAATTGTCAAAATTGCACCCGCAGCTGCCCGGTGAACGTCAGCGTGCATAAAACCACGCGTGTCCTTTCCGATGAGTGTCATGCCTGCCTGAAATGTGTGGCCGTCTGTCCTGAAAAAGACACCCTGTATATCTCGGCCTCCCGGCGGCACTGGATATTAAAGCCCGTGGCCTACGCCGCCATGATCTGCATGCTTTTTGTGGGCGGATCGCTGATCGGCCGGCTGACCGGCAACTGGCAAACCGCCATCTCCAACCATGAATATCTATTTCATGTCAGGAATCTGGACATGCCCTTTTACCAGCACAATCGCGGCCAGGTCCCCAACTACAACAAAGATGCCTGGCTGCGAATGTTGGCCAAAATCCGCGAATCCGGCCTCCGCAAAAATGGCCCAAGGCCATAATTCCTACCATAACAATCGAGAATCACACGCTATTGACATTTGCCCAAAAGTCTGCCACAACGTTTCTCTTTAAAACCCAGATCTCCGATGGGAAAGCGCAGGCGATTTGAACCGGGCCTCTGGGTTCTATTTGCTTGCGGGCAGCTCGAATTTAAGGCAAAATTCTATTCTGCGATTCTGATATACCGGAGATCGCTTCCGGTCGAGGTAAGCTAATGGACATATATGAACTGGTGCGCGGCCCACTCGCCTGGGTGGCGCTGACGATTTTTGTCGCCGGCAGTTTGTTTCGGATCGTGGCGATGCTCGTCGGCGGCAAAAAAGAGGCCCTGCTCTACCCGTCGATGAGCTCTAAGGGCGCCGTGCGCTCGATCCTGCACGGCCTGGTCCCGTTTGGGTCCACCTACATGCGACGGCAGCCGCTGTTCGCCGTCGTCACCGCCAGCTTTCATGTGTGCGTCATTCTGGTGCCGCTCTTTCTGCTGGCCCACGGTGTTTTGTGGTACGAATCCTGGCAGGTCATGTGGTGGAGTCTGCCTGATCTGCTGGCGGATCTCATGGCCGTCTGGGTCATCCTGGCCTGCATCTATTTTCTGGTGCGCCGATGGTTCGTGCCGGAGGTCAAAAAAGTCACCCGCGCCGGCGATGTTCTGGTTCCGGCCGTCATTCTGCTGACATTTCTAAGCGGCTTTCTGGCCTATCACCAGTGGGGCCCTTATCGGCCCATGCTGATTCTGCACATACTGGCAGGAGAGGTTCTGCTGGTGGCAATACCCTTTTCCAAGCTGCGCCACATGTTGTTTTTCATGTTTTCACGGGCTTACATGGGGGCTGAGTTCGGCAAGGTGCTCGACGCCCGGGAGTGGTAAGCGATGACAAAACGTGTACGGGGAGATTATGCAAATTAGGCCTTGGATATTACTCATTTTAATTGGTTTGGTACTGGCTGGTACCATCGGATGGCAGGTGTCGATGGCCCAGGAGGCCGACTATGTCTTGGCCCATGACGATGTCTTCGGCGAGTTGAGACGACCGGCGGTCGGTTTCCCCCATGATCTCCATACCGCCGGCGCTCTGGCCGACAGCTGCGGTGAGTGTCATCATACCCCCGAAGACCAAACCGGCCGGCTCGTATACATCGAAGGGGAAGAGAGCAGCTGCAAGGAATGCCACGATTACAAAAAAGAAGACGACATCCCCGCCCTCAGAGAGGCATTTCACGCCAGTTGCACCGGTTGCCATCGCAATCTGATCAAGACCGGCAATCCGAAGAGCGGGCCGACGACCTGCGGCGGCTGCCACCCGAGACCCTAATTGAGCCGGGCACAAATAGCGGTTATTTGTTATATGTTAATGGTTATTTGGGTTCGGAACTATAACCGATAATAAGGTGCGTTGAAGAATATTTATGCACCAGTGTCTAGAGATCGTGGAGTAATGAAGTGATGGAGTGTCTATCTTCGCTGCGCTTCGACGCGACAAGTTGGCGTTTTGAAAAAAAAGCGCCGGCTTTGCAGCCATCACTCCAGTATTCCAACGCTCCAAAAGTAATTCGAAATCAAAAACACATGGAGCATTCACCTTCTTTTTGTTTATAGGACCGTCGGGTTGTAAAGACGACCGGCCGCGGGTGGATTTCAACGCTGATAAACGTATAAACTGGAAATTATGGATCAAAATAACACACAAATCGATGATAGTGATCAGGCGGCCGCTGAAGCGGTCGAACCGGACCGGCAGATGGAGCGCATGGGCCAGGCGGTAAAAGCGAATATGAGCCGCAAGATCCAGGCCATGCTCAACAGCTGCGTTAGCTGCGGCCAGTGCGCCCAGTCCTGCCATTATTACTGCTCCACCGGCGACAGCGCCGTCATACCGGTAAATAAAGCCGAGACGCTGGCCAGAGTGCTGCAGACCTATTTTCACCCCGTCAAGTCGCGGCTGCCCTGGTCAAAGCCGGCGGACAGGCCCGACGAGCAAATGGTGGCCGCCCTTTACAAGGCCGCCTATGAAGACTGCACCCTGTGCGCCAAATGTGCTTTGACCTGTCCCATGGGGATAAATACCGGGGAAATTCTCTCCCTGGCGCGGGCCATGCTGTGCAGCATCGGACGTCTGCCGTCCGGGCTGGTGCATCCGGTTGAAACCGCCTTCAAGGTCGGCAATTATCTGGGACTGACTACCGAGGACTTTGTCGAAAACATCGAATGGATCGCCGAAGAGTTGGGCGACGAGATCGGAGAGGAACATTTCACCATTCCCATCGACAAGCCCAATGCCGAGGTCCTGTATATCCCGCATCCCCTGGAGGCCAGGGATTTGCCGTTTCTGCTGATGTACGCCCTCAAGATTCTGCATGCCGCCGGGGAAAATTACACGATTTCCTCCTATGATTTCGACACGGTCAATTATGCCTATTATCAGGGCAGCAAAGACAATATGATGCGCATCGCCCAACGCATGCTAGATGCCCGCGAAAAGCTGCAGGCCAAAAGCATCTGCCTGGCACCCTGCGGTCACGGCTACCGGGTGATGCGCTGGGAAGCCGAAAAGTATCTGGGCCGACGCTTCGACTTCCCGCCGGTCATGTCCATCGTCGAACTGATCGACCGTTATCTGCGCCAGGGCCGCATCCGGGTGGAGAAAGATAAATACGAGGGGCGGATCACCTACCACGACCCCTGCAACATTGCCCGGCGCGGCGGAGTCATCGAAGCGCCCCGCAATATCCTGGCGGCCCTGACATCGGATTTTGTCGAGATGCATCCCAACAAAGCCCGCAACTTCTGCTGCGGCGGCGGCGGCGGATTGGCCTCCACCGGTGATTTCGGTAAACTGCGGGTGGCCGTCGGTAGGAAAAAAGCCGACCAGATTCGGGCGACCGGGGCCAAAATCGTTGCCACCAACTGTTTCAATTGCATGACCCAGATCCGGGATCTGAGCCAGGCCTACGAGCTGGGCATCGAGGTCAAAAGCATTGTGGAGTTAGTTTCCGAGTCGCTTGTGTGAAACTTTATCGAATGATGAATGATGATTGTTGAATGACGATTTGTTGATGTCGCTTCGCTCCGCTATTATTAGCATATAAAATAGACAAAATTCCTTAATTCGACATTCATCATTCGATATTCGCTTTTTCAACCTTTCTTTTCTGATCAGACCAAACGCCTGCAGATCAATTTCTCCCTGTTGTTTTCTGAAATCCAATGGTTACACTTCATTTATGGCCATTGCCAGTTTCTGATTCGCCCGGCAGTTTGAAAACACAGCGGATGATCGCCTTGCGTCATTTCAGCTGACTACCCGCCCCAGCGCAGCCAGTGGCGGAAATCCGTCCCTGGCATCGATTTTCCCTGAATCCGCCGCTTGGCTCAAACTCGGCCGGGCTAACAATCTGAGTATCACCCAACAGGTAGCCCGATGATGACATGCACTAAAAATAAAATACTCACCAGTAAGCCGGCGCTGCTCATTGCCATCACCCTGACCTTTTTATGGCCGCCGGCTGAGCTGGTGTCCGCCGAATCGCAAATCCAAGCGCCGCCGGCCCAATCCCGGCAATACAATCGTCTGATTCACGAATCCAGCCCCTATCTGCAGCAGCATGCCACCAACCCGGTGGACTGGTATCCCTGGGGACCGGAGGCCTTCGCCGAAGCCGGCAGGCAAAACAAACCCATCTTTTTGTCCATCGGATATTCCACCTGCCACTGGTGCCACGTGATGGAGCATGAGTCCTTTGCGGACGATGAAGTGGCGGCGCTGTTAAACAAGGATTTTATCGCCATCAAAGTCGACCGTGAGGAACGGCCCGACATCGACAATGTCTACATGACCGTCACCCAGGCCTTGACCGGCAGCGGCGGCTGGCCTATGACGGTATTCATGACCCCGGACCAAAAGCCCTTTTACGCCGGCACCTATTTTCCCAAAAACCAGCGCTGGGGGCGACCCGGAATGATGGAGCTGCTGCCCATGATCGCCGCGGCGTGGCAAAACGACCGCAGCAAGGTGATCGAGAGCGCCGAACAGATCACCCGGCATGTGGTGCAGCTGAGCATCCGTCAGCCGGGAACCAAACTCGACCGGGACATCCTGGCCCAGGGCCGGCAATTTTTTACACAGGCCTATGACGCTGAAAACGGCGGTTTCGGCAAATCGCCGAAGTTCCCCTCGCCCCACCAACTAAATTTCCTGCTGCGGCGCTATTATCACACCGGAGATGCGCAGAGTCTGGCCATGGTCGAAACTACCCTGACCCGCATGCGCCTGGGCGGCATCTACGATCAGCTCGGTTTCGGCTTTCACCGCTACGCCACCGACGCCGGCTGGCTGGTGCCCCATTTTGAAAAAATGCTTTACGACCAGGCCATGCTGATCATGGCCTACACCGAAGCTTTCCAGGCCACCGGCAAGGCATTTTATGCCCGGGTTGCCGAAGAAATTGTTACCTATGTCCTGCGGGACATGACCTCGGCCCAGGGCGGCTTCTACAGCGCTGAGGATGCCGACAGTGAAGGTGTTGAAGGCAAATTTTATCTGTGGACGCCCGCGGAAATCGTTAATCTGCTGGGGCAGGAAGAAGCCAACCTGTTCAACCGCGCATTCAATGTCAAAGACGGCGGCAACTTCGAGGAAGCCGGCCCCGGAAACAACATCGATCAAAACATCCTGCACCTGCAAAAACCCCTGCCCGAACTGGCTGTTGAGCTGGGCATTTCCGAGCACCGGCTGCGCCGTCGATTGGAAGCCAGCCGCCGAATTCTATTCAACGCCCGCGAAAAACGCATCCACCCCTTTAAGGACGATAAGGTCCTCACCGACTGGAACGGCCTGATGATCGCCGCCCTGGCCAAGGCCGGCCATGTGCTGGACAATCCCGATTACACAACCGCTGCGTCCCGGGCGGCCGAATTTATCCGGCACCATCTCTTGGCTGCAGACGGCCGTCTGCTCAAAAGATACCGTCGGGGCCGAGCCGGTCTGAGCGCCCATTTAGACGATTATGCCTTTATGGTCTGGGGGCTGCTGGAACTGTACCACGCAACCTACAAGCCTGCTTTCCTGAAGTGGGCCGTCGACTTGAACGATCGGATGCTCATGCATTTTTGGGATCCGCAAAACGGCGGATTGTTCATGACCGCCGATGATGGTGAAAAGCTGCTGGTACGCAGCAAGGAAATTTACGACGGCGCCGTACCGTCGGGCAATTCAGTGGCGGTTTTGAACCTGCTGCGCTTAGCCCACATGACCGCAAACACCGACTATAAGGAAAGGGCTGAAGCCATCGTCACGGCATTCTCCGAGACCGTGAAACAATACCCGGCCGGATACGCCCAGTTGATGGTGGGCCTGGAATTCGCCCTCAACGACAGCTACGAGGTGGTCATCGTCGGTGAACCGCACAAAGAAGACACCCGTTTGATGCTCGCGGCCCTGCGCCGGCCGTTCATTCCGGAAAAGATCGTTCTTTACCGGCCGGCCGACAAAAGCGCTGCCCGGGTAATTAGCGGCATCGCGCCGTATACCCAGTCGATGGCGGCCCGCAACGGCCGGGCCACCGCCTACGTCTGCCAGCAATTCGCCTGCAAGCTGCCCACCACCAGTGTGGATCAGATGCTCGCAAATCTGGGATATGAAAAACGAGCGATTGATCAATCGTTTCAACCAGTGCGGCGTTGATGGGCTGATTGTCAAAAAGCGTCCAGGTCGAATGTAGCTATGAGACGGTGGTTCGCTTCTTTCACAGAAAAGACTATGCATTAAAAACGCCGCAACCTTGGCCAGATGAGCAGGATGAAAAGTTGCGTGAAACATTCCTGCAAGAGCTCGAGCAGCTATTGAATCAGCCCGATAGTTCGTCAGGGTGCTCCTGGTGGGATTTGATGGGAAGCCTGGCCTGCCGGGTCGATCTTCTGGGACACAACTCCAGCTCCCGAAGGCCGTCTAAGAAACATTATACACGAACTGCCCGAACTCCATGCCCAGGCTGAAACACTGCTTACCCACCATGCAGGCGGCAGCATCCTCGTCCTCCAGGTAGTGCTTTATGCGATGGACGTCTTTTTTGAACTCGACTGCCCAAGCGTTTCTCGTGGAATCCCATTCGACCTTCAAATCGATACCGCACTCGCCGATCTGCGGATAAAGCTCATGGATTTTATTGCATAGCGCTGCCTTTGAATACATCGCGTATCTCCTGTTGCCGACGTCATTTAGTTCCTGTCTCATATTTGAACATAACGCCTATTTCAGGGGATTCAAGACAGGCTCCTTTCCCCCCTATGCAGCACTTCTGAGAGCAGGGAAATTTATAAAATACTGGAACCAATTGAATTCGGGAATTGGAAATGACTTAACAATCCATTCGGGTTTGGGAAATTACTTGTAGGACACGACACTAGCTCCGGGTCGGAATGATCAATCAACCCGGCCGAGCAGGCAGTCGTGAACGATTTCCACTGGGTGCTTGATCTGTTTGTCGCTGAACTGCTCCATCTGCATGCGGCAGGTCGGACAATCCGTGACGCCCACCGAAGCAGCGGAATCATTCAGCCCGGCGATCATGCCCGCACCGATTTTCCTGCTCAAATCGTAGTTGTCGGCGGCCAGGCCCCAGCTGCCGGCCATCCCGCAGCAATGGCTTTTGAGATCTTCGAGGGCGAGCCCGTCGATGCGCGACAGCAGGCGCACGGAGCTGCCTGGATCAGGTTGAATTTTCAAATGGCAGGGGGCGTGATAGCCGACCTTGAGACCGCAGGTCCCCAGTTCAAGCCGCTCGAAGTGATCGTCAAGCAGGGTGCTGATGTGGACGATCTTGTCTTTGACCCGGACCGCGGCGGCGGTGTCCACGATCGATTGCCATTCCTCCATCAAGGCAAACCCGCAGGACGAGCAGGTGACCACGATGTGATCCACCGTTTCCGCCAGGGACTGCCACTTTTCGAGGTTGCGGTAAATCCTTCCGGTCGCTTCTTTGACCATGCCCTTGGACAGCATGGGCAAACCGCAGCAGTGCTGCGGCGGCGTTACCACCGTCATTCCCATGTGTTTTAAGACCGCCACTGCTGCCAGGCCGATCTGCGGTTTGAGGTAGGTGGCATAGCAGCCGGAAAAATACAAAACCCGGGGGTTGCCCCGGCCCGGGTCGGCGTCCAGACGCTCAAACAGTGATTTTGATTCAAAAGCCGGGAAATCACGCCGGGCGGATATGCCGGTGGCCCATTGCCCCAGCTGCTTGACGGGCCCCAAATCCATCATGGCTTTCAGGGCCCCGGAAAACTTGCGCGTGGTTCGGCCGGCCAGCTCGGCATTGACGACCAGCCGATTCGCCAGCGAGGGCCCGAAGCGGCGGACATACCGGGCCCGGGCCTCGACCGCCATCTTCGGGATGTTCACGTTCGACGGGCATTCGGCCCGACAGCTGCCGCAGTTGACGCATTGCGCGATAACCTGCTGGAAGGCTTTTTCATAAAGCGTCCGGTCTTCGACAGCGCCGCTGATCAGGCCCCGCAAAATGTTAGCCTTGGCTTTGGGGGTCGCAATCTCATCGCGGGTGAATTTATAGATCGGGCACATGCGGGTGGCCGTGGTGACCGTGGTGCACTTGGAACACCCGTGGCATTTCTCCACTTCAGCGCCAAATCCCCCATCCCAGTTGAGGATCTCGTTATCCAGCTGCCTGCCCTCGTAGCGACCGCCGAACCTCAAGTGCTTTTCGAGAAGATGGTCATCATGGTTGGTGATGATTTCAGGGTTGAAAATATTTTTTTTGTCCAGCAAACGCTTGGTTTCCAGGAACAGGGGATATATCTGCGGATATTGCCTTTTGATATAGGGGCTGCGGACGCGGCCGTCCCCGTGTTCACCGGATATTGCGCCCCCCAGGGAATAGACCAGTTCAAAGACCTCATCGGCCAGGGGTTTGAGCATCCGGACGTCACCGGGATCCTTGAGATCGAGCAGCGGCCGGGTGTGCAGCAGGCCTTTGGCGATGTGGCCGAAGATGACGAATTTAAGCTCATAGCCGGTCAGAATTTCGGTGAGTTTCTCGAAGTACGGCACCAGCTGGTCGGTGGGCACGGCGGCATCTTCTATCAGCGGCAGCACCCGCTTGGTTCCTTTCAGCTTATAGAGAATGGGCATGGCTGCCTTGCGCAGGTGCCAGAGTCTGGCCTTTTCATCAGCGGACACGGCCGTGCGGATGTCGGTCGCCAGCCCGTCCGTTTCGAGGAGTTGGCGAACCTCCCGAGCTTGACGGGAGCAGATCTCGGCATCAAAGGCATCAAACTCGATCAACAAAATATTGTCCACATCGCCGGGAATCTTATCCTTGAGGCTCGGATCGGTTTCTCGGACCAGCCGCAAGAGGGATTTTTCCAGGATCTCGATTCCGGAAGGTCCCATGGGCAGGATTTTCTGGACGCTTCTGGCCGAGCTGACGATATCATCGAATCCGGCGACGATCAGACTGTCGTGGGCAGGTTTTTGGACCAGCTTGAACTTCAGGCGGGTTACGATGCCGAGGGTGCCTTCCGAGCCGGCAAAGAGCCGGGTCAGATCGAGCCGATCGTTTTCAACCAGGCCCCTGAGGTTGTAGCCGGTGGAGTTGGATTTTACGTCGGGATAGGCGCTCTCGATTTTGCGCGAATGCGCTTTGTAAAGCGAAAAGAGATTTTTCAAATCGGCGGGAAGATCTTCGAAGGTCCGCCGGCGGATATCCGACAGCGTGATCAGCTCACCGCTGCCGAGGACGACATCGGCATCCAGGATGTAGTCGCCGACGCTGCCGTATTTAACCGACTGGGAGCCGCTGGCATTGGTGCCGTACATACCGCCGAAAGTGGCAAATTCTCCGCTGGACGGTGCCGGGGGGAAGAACAGATCCCCGGCTTGGAGGGCGGCCTCCAGTTCACCGAAGCGATAGCCCGGCTCGCACTCAAAACAGGCTGCGTCGGCGTCATGATTGAGCAGGCGGTTCATGTAGCGGGTAAAATCGACCACAATCCCGGTACCGATGGCCGCACCGCCCAGGCCGCTGCCGGCCCCACGGGAGTGGATCGGCAATCCGCGCTCGGATGCAAATTTCACCGTGGTGACGACATCCCGGGTGGATTTGGGGTATACCACAGCGGCCGGGTCCCGGCGGTAGATGCTCGCGTCGGTGGACAGCATGTAGCGCCGCAGGGAATCCCAGTAGACATCGCCGCTGATGTTCTGCTCAAGGTTGTCGAATATATCTTTGTTCTGATCGGTCAATTTATCATTACCGGAGGCCATCTCAAATCCGCCTCAGGCGGATTTGAGATAGCGTCTATTTCCGCTTGCGCTCCCTTTCTTCCGTCAGGCAGTAGATGCCCTCGCCTTTCATCGCGGGCCCGAAACACATATTGTCGGACAGGCAGGTTGCCCTGGAGAGATCGCCTGACTGCCAGCGGTTGATCAAACCAGGTTCGCGGATCAACGGACGCGACAGGGGAAATGTAGTCGGCAACGCCCTCATCGATCAGGTGTTCGGCCACCTGAATTGAGCGGTTGCCGCCCACAAGGATCAAGGGGACATCGATCTGGGATTTAAAGGAGCGGGCTTCGTTCTGAAAATAGGCCTCTTTTCCCTCGGATTTAATCCCCATTCGGCTCGGGCTCAACTTGCCGCCGACCAGTACGCCGCCGCTCAGCTCGATGGCATCGATTCCATTTTCAACCAGCATCTTGGCGGTCTGCACCGAATCTTCGGCCTGCAGGCCGTTTTCGATAAAATCCTGGCAATTAATTTTCACCAGCACGGGATAATCGCTGCCCACGACCCGTCGGATCTCTTTGAGCACCTCGAGCAGCGCCCTGGCCCGGTTGCGGATGTCGCCGCCGTATTCGTCCTGGCGCTGATTAAAGGCCGGCGACAGAAACTGGCTGAGAAGATACCCGTGGGCGGAGTGGATCTGAACGCCGTCGAATCCGGCTTGACGGGCCCTTGCGGCCGCCGCCCCATAGGCCTGGACAACCCCCTGAATCTCTTCGGTGCTCATCTCGCGTCGGGAACCTTTGGCAAAGCCCTCCACATTTGACGGTGCCATGGGCGTCTGACCCGTCAGCTGAGCGAAAGCGAAATACCCGGCGTGGGCCAGCTGCATGACGATTTTTCCCCCGTTGTCATGGACCGCCGCCGTCATCTCGGTCAGCCCGGGTATCAATTCATCCTTGTGGACACCGATTTGCCAGGGGCCGGCCTGTCCCTCCGCGCTGATATAGGCATGACTGCTGATAATCAGGCCCACACCTCCCTTGGCCAGTGACACCATCAGGTCGACCAGCTTGGGCGTGCAGGCGCCGTCATCGGCGGCCATTCCCTCCCAGGTGGCCGAGCGTACAAAGCGATTGGCAAGCTTCATGCCATTGATATCGCCGGGTTGGAACATTGTGCTCATAGGATTTCCTCCGTCTTTAATCGTTTAGTCGGTCCGGCACCAGGGTTCAGTGTCGGAACGTGCTACTTTAAATGATTCTGTCGTTTTTTTCAATATATTTGGCATTGTCCCCCCAACGGGGACGGTGGGTTCTAAATCCAAAATGAGCGAAAAGTGCTCAACAATATCTAATGTCATAAATTCGTTCCGATACGAAGGGGTTTTGGTGACAAGAAAAATCCCCCTATCCCTCTATTAAAAAAGGGGGAACGTAAGGGACCCACGAATCGAATTACCCTTCTGATTAGGAATAGGAGGCCTACTGTCCTTGAGAGTTCCCCCCTTCTGACAAAGGGGGGACAGGGGAGATTTTTTGAATATTGGAATTTGGATATTGTTTGCTATTTGTCATTTGGTGCTTGAGATTTAGAAGACCCAAGGACACTGCTCGACTTACTAAGATCAGCATAATTCCTCAGACACCAGGAAGGAAGTGAAATCCAATAGCAACCTGCACCCCTAGTTCAGTTGGATTACACATCTATCACAAATGAACATGGTGGGCCTCGTGCGCCGAAAGCCCAACACCGAATGCCTCTTATTAACCGGCACGATTTTTGTGTTTTGCTTGGACGCATTTATGTCCACTTAATTTTGGCCTTCTCTTCATTATTGCATATTGCGGACACGCACTTCGACTTCAGGGCTGTCTTTGAGCAGCGCCGCAAGCTCTGAAGTGTCTGTATCGCCCAAATGGTCCAGTACTCCAATATTCCGAAATTAATTCAAAATCGAAATAGCACGTAGAATTTCCCATCCTCCTTGTTTATAGGCGCGTAATAATTCTCATTGCAGCCCGGCACGGTTCAGTCGATGACTCGGTGGCTCACGATGTATTCCCACTCCTCCATCAGGCCCGGCCGGTTCTGCCTGACCCAATCTTCTCCGTTTAATTCGACCAGTTCCCCGATACGGATGCAAAGCATTTTCAGCTCTTTTTCGGAGCCTTTAATTTGCTGTACGCCCAGCAGGCTGAGCACTTCGGGCAATGATAGATCGGCCATGGTCCCCCGGTTTTTTTTTATGTTGGCGGTAAGGGTGGACGGCACGGACTGGCGGTACATCACGACTGGCGCTGGTTGAACACCCGGGTTGGGACGCTGCAAATAATAAAACCCTGCTTTTCTGGATAAAAACAGGGCGTTGCACAAGATTAATCATGAATGACCATTACCACAGCCTTTTTTCTCAAGTCAAGGTTCAAGTTGGCATCTGGTATGGCCACGCCGACGACAATCAGCACGTCGTTGTCACCCGCAATGTAACGATTGCGAGCACATGAAAACTACCCAAGCCTTTTTCCTGTTTACATCCCCGAAATTCCTCAGTATACTACCACCGAATCCATTGCGCTCCTTAAATCATTAAAGGAGAATCAATATGGTTAATTGGAATAATACCCCGCTCTCATTATGAGACGTGGGTTTTTTTTTCGATAGCTATCCAGCTTTCTGTAGAATTCCAAATATATTCTTTTGGGGCTTTGAGCAATATGGATTCTTTTTAACTGCATATCAAGCCCAGGGGATACTTCGACCGCAATAATGTACATACTTGGTTCCTCATTGCGACCCGCAGTTCTAGTAATAATTGGCAGCTTTGTCTTAAGATATAGTAAAAACCGAAATTTCATGAATGAAACGGGAAATATCAAGAAATTGATTTGACCACAGTGCCGGATAGAACATACGCTGAACTAAAAACCGGCTTTTCGACAATCTCGTTAGGAACCGACCATACAACACTTCCAAAGAGAGGAGACTGCCATGCCTTTTTACAATCGACTCCGATGGATGATTAAGGATGATGCGCGCAGGAACGTCGTCGTTGACAAGTTACTACACCTGCGCAAACGGCTCGATCGCAACCTTCCCTCCAAAGACGCGGACGACAACCTGCTGATTGCAACGTGGAACATACGCGACTTCGACAAGGACAACCGGCGCGGCTACGGCGATCGACTGCCAGAGTCGTTCTTCTATATCGCGGAAATCATATCCCGCTTCGACTTTGTCGCGGTACAAGAAGTGAACCGGCTGGGCGAATGGGAAACAGTAATGGATATCCTGGGCCCGGATTGGGACTATATCGCAACGGATGTTACCGATCCGAAACTCGGTGGTAACGGCGAACGCATGACGTTTGCCTATGACAAGCGCAAGGTCTGGTTTCAGAATATCGCCGGGGAGATTGTGCTGCCGACCAATATGTTGATTTCGAAGGTTGAAGCAGAAGTCGATGAGGACGATTTCGTTGCCGGAAAGCAGTTCCGGCGCACGCCCTTCGTGGCGTCGTTTCAAGCAGGATGGTTCAAGTTCGATATCTGTACGGTCCACATCTACTACGGCAAAGATTCGGGTAAGAAACTCAAAGAACGCGTTGAAGAGATCGGGGCAATTGCCAAGTATCTAAGCGACCGCGCCGATATTGGGCTTGAGGAGGATCGCGCCCTTATCCTGCTGGGCGACTTCAACATTGTAAGCCCCGACCACAAGACCATGGAGGCCCTGTTGAAGAGCAAATTTAAGGTGCCGCAGGCCCTCCGCCGCAAGACCAATGTTGCCGGAACCAAGTACTACGACCAGATTGCATTCAAAACAAAGAAAAATGTCGTTGAGTATATTGAGTCCAATACAGACGATCCGAAACAGCGCAACGCAGGGTTGTTCAAGCTTTTCGGCAGCGCTTTCAGGACCAATCAATTGGACGACTACAAAGATGACATGGATAAAACAGACAACCTCAATTCAGCCAAATACGGGGGTAATTACGCCAAGTATTACCGCGACTGGCGAACCTATCAGTTGTCCGACCACAACCCACTTTGGGTACGGCTAAAGGTCAACGAGAGCGAGGGTTACCTGAAGCGACTGAAGAGAAATTGACCTTTTAGTAGCACCCTAGCACGGCGCCGGGCGACGGTGGGCTATAGGGGATGCACGGTCGTTGGGCATTTAAATAAACACTAATAAGGAGGAGAGCTATGGCTAGAAAGGTACTTTTTATCGCGCTTTCATTTTTTCTATTGTCTATTTCATTTGTTAGTGCCGAAGAACAAAAAATGACCCCTGAACAGCAACAGCAAATGGTTCAACAACAAATGCTGATGATGGCTCCACTCTTCGGCCAAATGATGAAAATAATGATGGAAACACAATTTGAGGTGCTTTCTCAGCCGGGGACAGCTGAAAAGCTGGCAACGTACGCAAAAAATTTTTATGACGAATTAATCAAAAAAGGCTTCTCCAAAGAAGATGCGCTTCAAATAGCCATGAATGTGGGAATCCCTTCTATGCCAGGAATGCAAAAATGATTTTTTACCCAACTATTGGGATGAGAAGGGCGCGATGAAGCTCGGCGGCCTCCACGGGAAAGGCTTTTGGTGCGCCTCTCACCCGCGACATTAGGTGGCAGGGAAAATATGTTTGCTTCGCATTCCCAACAGTTGTCCAGTGGGCGAGTCATTAAATATGCTACTGAGAATGACTCGTCAACGGTATCGTATGCCGAAGTTATATATCAATGGCAAAACGATTCAGACTTCCGGTTTTTAAGTAATAAGCAAAAAAAGCTATACTAATATTAATGGCTACCTCTAATAATTGCCTTTTTGGGCCATAAATTGAAAACTATAGTGATAGCTGTTAGTAATTTGAAGTTAAAGGCCGGCTTATTCCAATGTTAATGCTTATCTCAATGCATTACGCGACT
>Ga0209052_1000169_pt1 | contig 22634 bp, 32 predicted proteins | sample WorMetHEROISLAND_2_FD_187409 | JGI IMG/M metagenome (GOLD analysis project Ga0209052, IMG submission 187409) | Marine gutless worms symbiont microbial communities from Max Planck institute for Marine Microbiology, Germany - Olavius sp. 4 HERON... | ecosystem: Host-associated > Annelida >...
TCTTCCCGCTATGGCGCACGAAGCCGGCTTGGAGTTTACCTTGTTTGACGTTGCCGAGATTTTTAAAAAGACACCCTATATTGCTGATTTAAAGCCCGGCGGGCGCTATGTCGCGAAGGATCTTTACGAAGCTGGGGGCGTTCAAATGGTGATGAAGACTCTGCTGGGCGGCGGGTTTCTTCACGGAGATTGCCTGACGGTGACTGGCGAGACAATCGCTGAGAATTTGCGAGATACCGACTGGCGTGACGATCAAGATGTGATCATGCCCGTATCGAAGCCAATCTCTCCTACCGGAGGTGTGGTTGGGCTGCGGGGTAATCTCGCACCCGATGGAGCGATCGTTAAGACAGCCGGAATGAAGCATCTGAACTTTAGCGGTCCTGCCCGGGTGTTCGATTGCGAGGAGGACTGCTTTGCAGCTGTCGAACGCCGCGATTATCGTGAGGGGGAAGTCCTTGTCATCCGCTATGAGGGTCCCAAGGGAGGGCCTGGGATGCGGGAGATGCTATCGACTACAGCAGCGCTTTACGGTCAGGGCATGGGCGAAAATATTGCCCTGATCACCGATGGGCGCTTCTCCGGCGCTACCCGTGGCTTTTGCGTCGGCCATGTCGGGCCAGAGGCTGCCGATGGAGGTCCGATCGCTTTACTGGAGGATGGTGACATCATTATCCTTGACGCTGAGCGTGGAGAAATCTCGGTAGATCTCAGCGATAAGGAACTGGCCTCGCGCCGGGCGCGATGGACTCCGCGCAAGACCGACTATAACAGTGGAACTTTGTGGAAATATGCCAGGCTCGTGGGCCCTGCCTGGCGTGGAGCGGTTACCCACCCGGGTGCTCAGGCTGAAACCCACGTATACGCCGACCTGTAGTGCAACGCTGTAAGGCTGGCTGAATTTTGCCATATGTTACATGAATTTCTGGTGCCCAGGGACGGCGATAGCGGGTACTGATTCTTAATAACAAATTACGATTTGAGGGGAGTGCGGGGGGATTTGTTTTCAGTTATCCGGAGATTCCGGACAACTGGATAGCTGGATTCCACTACGCTTTGAGTGAGGAGGCCCCGGGGCGGCAATCGCCCCGGGACCGAGATTCGCACCTGCCAAACGCAGAAGAAAATCTATTGTTCAATTGAAACCGGACCATAACATAAAATCTCTCCTTTTCCAAAAAAAAACACAAAAACCCTACGTTTTTCCCTTGACACTATACCGGTATTCCAGTATGGTGGTTGTATCAAGAGCGGAGATTAGCTCCCTCTTTTATTGGATCCGAAAAATGGCAACCCAAAAAAAACTCACAATTAAAGATGCATCTTTTGTCAATAAAAAGACGGGCATAACCATGACATATTTAATTATTTCTCGCAATGACGAAGATGTCTATTGTTTTATTGACGCAGACAAAGAAGCTGCTTGGGAGAAGGCAAAAGAATATGTTAAATCAAATTCTTTCAGCGAAACAGACGGCTTTACCCAAACAAATTTGATTGTGGCTGGAGATACAATCAAATTTAGTGAGTCTGTTTTTGCAGGATCGTTCCGAAACGCGCGTTTTATCGGCGAGCGCACCAATGTAGCTAAAGTACTAAAAGAAAGCTATGGTAGCGCAAAAGGTCAACACACCTTCACCCTCAAAATTACTGAGTCGGTCGGAGTGGATCCGATTGAAAAAGGGTCGACGATCCGCCGAAAAGGTCGTAACCTTTATAGAAATAAAGCCAGAAGGCTGGTTTGGGACAATGAAGATGCCCGCGATTCGGTCGCCGCTGAAAAACACGCTCGCGGTGACAAGTCCAGGGCGGAGCAGGCTGGTCGTCGAGCAGAAAAATATGGTTTGTAGGATTCAAAAAATTAAGAGAAACAGCGAGAGAGTGAATAAATGGACAATCGTGAACTAAATACACTCAAGATTGCGTCTGGATTTTCGACGGGAGAATTGGCGGAGAGGTTAGGGATGAAACCCCGAACTTTGCGCAATATTCTTGCCGGCAAGGAATCAATCGGGACACACCTGGCCGAACGCATAGCCAAAGTTTTTAGTGATGCTGACGGGCAGAATCCCTGCCTCCCTAAAGATCACTGGATTATTGGCGAAGGCCCACCGCCACATCGACGAGAATACATAATTCACACTTGCACTCCAAAGTTTATCGGACGGATTGTCGCTGTTGATAGTGATGGTCTGCCTATTGATAGCGGTGATGTAGCGGATTTGTTAACCGGCGTCACACATGCATTTGATGATTGTATCATATGTGAATGTGTTTGGTGTGATCCAAGACCTAAGGATCTGGATAGCTTAACCGCTTTGCTAAATCATGCCGCCGAAGCTATCCGAAAGGATGCTCAATGAGCAATCACGTCTTCGCCAAACTTCTAAAAAAGTATAGAGAAAACCAAGGGCTATCACAGAGTCAGCTTGCAAAAAGCTCTGGGGTAAAATTAAGAACCCTCCAGTGGTACGAAGGCAAAAAAGACAACGAGCTTTCGCCGGCGCTCAAGCTGCTATTATACATTCTAAAAACCACTAAATAACTTGTTTCTTTTAGGTTTTCTCGCGGTTTTCTCGCGTTTTTCTCACGTTTTCCCCTTGACAACATACTGGTATACTAGTATAGTGATTATATCAAGAGCGGAGATTAGCTCCCTCATCTGGATGAAAGGATCCGAAAATGACAAACAAAAAAATAACAACCAAATTTGAAATTGTAAGAGAAACAAAAAAAGCCCTCCTACTTCAGGAAGGGGATAAAACCTTCTGGATTCAGAGGAGGTGGCTACGCGATGACGGTAGCTTAACTCCGGCTGGAGAAAAGAGTCGGGCGGGCGCAAAAACCAATCTGGAGCGGATTAAAGAGAAGATAGAAAAAGATCAGGCCAAAGAAGAAGCACAGCTTGAGCAAATTATTCTTCGTGGAGAAATTGTTCGCGAAACAAGAAAGGCTTATTTATTCAAAGCCGATTGTGACAAGGGTGGTCTTATTTACAGCCATGATGTTTGGGTCCCAAAAAGTCAAGTTTTTCTTAACCCAGACGGCAATGAATTAACCCTTCCTCGGTGGCTTATGGAAGAAAAACAACTTGAATTACCTGAAGGTAATTTTGATATTTATTAAGGATCCACAAATGCCTCAAGTAAGAAAAGCGCTAAAAAATAGCAAAAAATTTAACGCGCCAGCAGAAATAATGAGCTTTTTGGCCGCGACAAAAAATGATTTAAATAATGTTTTGAGGGTGGTTTGGAATCACCCACAAGGACCGCTTTGGGCAGCGATGTACACAAAATATGTTGTTCATAGGGGCTATTGGCGGGAGGCGATTCCTCTTATTCAGAAAGATCCAGAAGCCTGTTTGTGGTTCGCCAAAAACCATATCGAGTCTTCGTGGTTGCCCGGCGAAGAAACTATGAAAAAAGATCCTGAAGTTTGGTCTCGCTATTTGGCTTTTTGTGAGCCAAACATAGAGAATGCTATAAGATTCTCTCAAGATCGAATCGAGAGGGGGTTTTGGGGGGAATTTCACACCGATAGGTTTGAAGGAGTGTTAAAAGACCTAAAATCCGCGGATCCATCAACACCGCTTTTGGGGCTCCTAAAAAATCATAAATTTAGCGGTTCATATTGGGCTTTGCTTTATTGTGTTCGAATGGAGCATCGGTGGGGCGAGGCGGAAGAATTTATATCGAATTACACCGAAAATATTGTGCGATATGCAAGCTCGGTCGTGCGTGGTCGGTGGCCGATGGGAGAGGAGGCACTTTTGAATTACGCTACGCCTGAAGAAATATTGAGTTATTGCAGGCGGGTTGTGCGTGATCGGTGGGAAGGTGGAGAGAAGAGGTTGGCCAGAGATGGATTTATTGCTCTTGAATACGCTGAAGAGTTTTTATTCCGCTGGTGGCCAGAGGCGGAACAAGGAATGATCGATTTTTTGGTAAAAAGCACAGACACTAATACTTGTTCATTTTATTTCTTAGACAAATTAGTTAAATACATAATTAAGTACAGAAAATCCCGCTGGTTAAAGTTTGAAGTCAAGCTTCAGTGCCTCCTAGGCAACCTTAAAAAAATGGAAGAAGAATGCTGGATCCGCGAGGACGATACAGCTTTCGCGCGAAAGATAGCTAAAAGTTACTACAATCACTTTTTGATCTAGCCTTTTAGTGATTATCCTGCGCTATCTGTCTTTATCGAGCAACCACGCAAAAGAGCGTCCACGCTCACTCCATACCCCTTCCACTCAATAATTTTCAAAGCCATGCGCCTTAAAGCCTCGTCGACAGTTTTTGGCTTTGGATCGCCAAGCGGACCCGGTTGATCCGGGATTTCCGCGCTGTGCACGCATGGAATTGGAGCGGGCACTTTTACGGTTTTTATTTGGTTCTGCGGAGCGGCGCACCCGCCTAAGATTAAAGAAAGAGAAATCAACGTTAATCTATTCACTGCAAAACCCTCTCATTTTTTGATTTTAAACGCTCTTGTTTTATAAGGGCAAGAACATCATCTAAATGCTCTAAAGGAATATTTACTTGAGCTATGTTTCCAGCGAATTCAGACATAATCTGAATGTCTCCGTCGATGGTTGATTTCACAACCATTGTAACCCCTAAAGTCATAACTCTCCCCAATCATCAAGTAGCCATTTTGGTGTGGGGGCTTGCTTTTCTTGCGGAGCGGCAATAATACGCGCACTAACTCTATCAAGCTTTTGTTTTGTTTTTCTAGACTGGACAAGAGCCAACCGCTTATTTTCCTCCGCTTTTTGAGCAGCGTTTTTCCATGCATCAACGGCGCGATTTTGCATAAATAATCGAGCCGACAATGTTTCTATATAAATTTTTTGCCTTGCGACCTCACGCTCAAAAGCGTCCGCCCTCCACCCAAGCTGATACAGCCTAAGTGTTTGTGCTATAAACAAAATTACTATTGGGATCAGCCATATAATTTTCATTTTTTTAAAAAATATTGGCGCGACTTTGGTTATTAGTCCAATCATGCTGCAATGCCTCTCCGATAATGCGCTCGTCCTCTATGAAAAACGGCGGTCAGACACTGGCGTCGCTCCTGGGGGTGGGCGCTGATGTGGACCCAGCTTCCTTCGTGGATGAGCTGATCGAAGGTCATGCTGCTATTACGGATTGCTTGAGCGATCATGGAAGGTGTGCCAAAGTTCGGGCAGATAAAGTCGGCGGCATAGCCCAGGCAGTGATGCGATCGCCTGCTCCCGCCAATGCGCCGATTGAGCGCCGGGCTTCGATAGCCGCTGGTAATGATGACCGGTTGACCGTCCAGCAGGGCGCGCACCTCTTCCAACAGAGAGCAGGTCTGGCGCAGATTTTGGATTGCTGAAGGGGTAGGGCTGTTGTCGATCCCCCGGCGCGTGGCAGTCTGGGATCGGGTCATTTCATGCGAGGTAAAATATCTGCTCAAGCGCATGTTACACCTTCAAGCCGTGGGTTGTGACGACACGCAAAAGAGCGTTGATGACCGGTAACGTAACCGCCACGGCTGTGTAGAAATTAACAGTGAGGTACGGCTGCAATATACCGCTTGATCCCTCAAAAGCGATCAGCATTGCTGCTATCATATTTAAAATTAAGGTTTTGGATTGCCAAAAAGGCTTTTTGTCATCCATATTTAGCCCAAACCCTTCCGGCCAATATAAGTCCTGCTCCGAACGCAACCTTAAAAAGCCACCCTAAAGCCGCCTTACCTGCCGCAGTTTGGGCCGAGCTGATGAAGGCTTGGTGGAATTCCTTTGCTATTACTGGAGCGGCCTTTTCAATAGCCTGTTCCACAATTTTTTCTAATTTTTCTTCGTTAATAACATTATGGACAGATTCTTCGATCGCTTTGCAAAGTGCTCTTTCGATTTCATGTTCTTTAACCATGGTCGACCCCTCTCAAGACAGCGTGAAGACTGTTTGGATTGAAACGCCAGGGTTCGATGAAGCCCAGGGAAGCGGCCACGGCTTCGGAGCAGAACCAACGTTTCTGATCGTGGCCGATGATACGGAGGATAAAGCCCAGGACGCCGAGAAAATCATATTTTGCGCCTACGCGGGCCTCGAACCAGGATCGGGCGTGCTGCGCACTTCCGTCAACTTCGATGATATCCCAATGATCCGGATTCAGGTTGATCGCCTTGATCCGAACTCCGCCGTCCAACAAACTGCTTGATGCTACTTCGCTCAAACGAACCTCGCCCAAAAGGCCGCCATCTCCCAAAACGTCAAATCCGCTCTGTTCTACAACCACTTCTACGTGACTGTAGGGACCTTTGGTCCACCAAGAAATCAGGCGATTGATCCAGCGATGGCGGCCTTTATAAAAAGCGATCCTAATCACCTAGAATCTCCTCGTAACGCAGCGCTGTCAGGAATTTCTGACTAGAAGTTCCATGCGAACCATTAACGTGAGTTGTTCCATTGTAGCTACGGTGTTGCAATGCAAACCGGGCCGTGAAGTCAGCAGAAAGCGCGGGGTCGTAAAGGATTGATCTGTTGTAGGTCAGAATAGATCCGGCGCGATAGGTCATAACGCCATCGTAACCGCTATGACCCAGGCTGGTCCAACCGGCGCCATTAACGCTGACGAAAAGCTGTGTATAAAGACCGCCCCAATTTCGTGTATCGTTTCTAGCTGGAACCTGGAGGGTTACCAAAATCTTTGAGCCACCCCGATAAGATTGGGTAGACCCAACAAACCCCCACGCCCACCGCCTTCTAAACGAACGATTTGTCGTATCATATTCCTCATGAACTAGTCCCCGTTTCGGAGGGAGCGTGATTTCTGTCATTATCGGATCTCGCTGATGATTAGATCACCACCTGTTGCGTCGTAAGCTATGGCGGACAATGTGTCGTTCAGTGGGGCTTCAAAGCGGACTTGCTCTCCTGGTTTCAGGGTTGCACTTGCCACAGTCACATCAACACCCCCCGCATTGGCAAAAGCGACGGAGCAGCTACCCGCAAAAACAGTACCGACACCACCAACACGCATAAAACTTGTGTATCTGGTTGATGTGGTTATTGCGACTTCCGACCCGCTCGCCAATTGTACCGTTTGCCCACTCTGTCCACCTGCATAATCCCAGCCAATTTGACATTCGCCGTGGCTCGACCTAACCCAAACCGGCTCAACTTCAAGAAACTCGTGCATGCCTGAGTCACTAATAGCAAAGCCGGCTCCGCTTTGATCAGGCTGAGCAACCTGCTGGCTAACATAAAGGCTTGCTCCACGACTTAACCGCTGAATTATCACAGGACCTTGCGCAATTTGAATCCAGTCGGTTGATACCGTTAACCTATTGCTCATTGATTCATTCCCACCTGTAATGCTTCAAGTTCTTCAGCGGCCCGGGCTTCAAGCAGACCGATGATTTCCGTCAGTGCGTTGCAGTCAGCAGCGGCGTTGATGGCGTCACGCGCCTGGCGTTCTATCCCGTCGATTACGGCGACGGCTTCCGCCAATTTCTGCGCCTTGGCATGCTGCAGGCTAGCAAGAGCTTCGGGAGTTTCCCCCAGGTTGCGGCGCTCAGCTTCCGCACGCAGGATTGCCAGGTCTTCCACAGAGCCGCTTTCTGTGATGACACGCTCAGCCCGGCGGGCCTTGTCGGCCCAGCTTGCCAACTGGCACGGGTCTCCGGTTCCAGAAATTTGCAAGCGTATAGTCGTTGCGCGATCACGTACGTCCTCGCCATATCGCGATTTCAAAATACTAAGTTCAAAGTCCAGGTCTTTGACCCAGGCGCTGCCATCCCACATATCGAATTCGCCATCTGGCACTTGATCTGTTGCCTCGATCTCGGCGGGTGTTTGTCCGAGCTTCGCAATAACGGGGGATTTGTCGCTGGTGCTGTAAAGCACGGCGCTGCGCCAGTCGGGAAGTAGATCCCAACTCTCTCCGTTCCACACGGCGGCCTGGTGTTTATCTGCGATTGGAGGAGCCTCGGTCGTGCTGCTCTCGGGCGCTCCCCAGTTGCCTTCTTCTTCGGTAGGGACAAGTGCCTTAACCTCACCAATAAATACGCCGTCCTGGTCAAAGGCGTAATAGATCGGCGGCACCAACCCCTCCCACCAGGGCGGCGAAGGAGCCTCTTCCTGCTCTGTTAAAATTTCTTCTGGTAAATCGTTCATAAAGCTCTCCTAAAAATCAGAATCAGAATCCAATGTTAGTCAGGGCGATCGTGCCATTGCACAGCGCCGCCCCCCCGGGAGTATCAGCAATCACAAAGCTTAGATTTCTGATAGCGTCATTAGCTGTCACACCCCAAAACCGCATGACGGATAGATCCAGCCATTGATCAAACGGATCACCAGTTACATTCGTTGCGTCGCCGCTCACCCGAATATAATAATGATCGCCGATTCCGGCGGTCGTCGGCGAGGCCCAATTGGGACCAACACCAAGACGCAAGCGCGACGTGGTTCCATCGGAATGTAGTCTGACCTCGACTCCCGAATTATTTGTAGCCGTATCGCTTAGCGCAAGAGTAGGCGGGATGGTCACTTCGGGCGGTGGTGGTTCGGTCGCGCTGTCGTACCACTGTGTCCAGCCGGAAGCGGTTTTGATCCAGGCGGCGTCAACCTGTTTCCAGGCTCCGGATTCTTTGCACCAGAGGTTATCAATTTTTTTGTGGCTTGCGCCGTCTTTTACGTATCCCAACTTCATGGCGCGACCTGATACCAGATATCGCCATCTTCTCCGCCGCTGGGGATCGCGGTGGAGACGGTACGATTGCCCACGCCATTTGAGCCGTGATGTTCGATGGGAATGACGTTGCTAGTGGTGACTCCAGTCGTTGGTTCGGCGGCGGCGCTCATAGCTGTTATCTTGTTGTGTACGTCTCCGCCATGAAGCTTGCGCACGGATGCTAAAAACCAATTATTGACTCCGGCTTGAGGCACGAACCAAAAGGTTAGTTTGCCATCGATGTTATAGACCTTCAGCTGCTGCAAGGGCGTCCCGGTACTGAACCCTTTCAGAAACGTCGTCGCATAAAGACCCTGCGCTACAACAGTGTATGGTTGCCCGCCCCCTGCTCCATTGATTCCTTGGATTTCCAGGATCCAGATATCGCCACCGTTGGTAGCATCCAGATCGGTCTCAATCAGGATTCCGGCGGCTAGGTGACGCACTGGCCCGGCCCAGGTTTGCTTCATATTGGATGCGGACCAAAAATACTCCCAATCTCCCCAACCGCCCGCATAATCTTGCACAACACTCTGGCGCATGGCGATTTCACCGGTGTCGAGATAGGCGATCTGCTTGGCTTTGCCACCGCCGCCGTCAACCCAGGGGGCTATGGTTTGGACTGGGGCATATGTTCCTTTGCCAGTAATTCCAAGCAGGCTGGTGGTCTTGAAGTCCCAACGCACGGCGCGTAGCGCATCGCTACCATAGGTCTCGACATTGCGCGTGTCGTCGATACGGATGGCTAGCGACCAGGGACTATCTGCGTTGCTCCCATCTTTTTTTGCAGCAAAATTCCCAATATTCGCTGAAGAAATCAGCTCCATCCAGTCCCGCCAAGTACTATAGCGTCCTCGATAATAGACGCTGGTCGTGCTACTGGTCGCTAGCAGTGGAAAGGCGATTTGGGTGATTCCGCCGGTTCCATCCTTTGCAGTGCCGCTTTCAAAGTTCAGAACGTGGAAGGCGTCATTGGGGCCGCATCCATTGGGGTTGGTCCCCCGCATCATGACATTGCCAACGCCGGGTAGCGTGTGATTGTTCCAGTCCTCGGTATTGGATACGATCTCTCCGCCGAATTGCCCCTTAACCCAGCCAGTTGTTGCAATCGCCGTCGAGGATGACGTTTGAGTTGGGTCAGGTAAATTAGACCCATCAACATTAGCTTTATTAGCTAACATGTTGTCGGACTCCGCTTTGGTATAAGCGTCGACGCCATCCTCCGCCAACAAATATTGCGGATGCGCACCTGGGTCATCGCGGTGGGTGTCTAAAGCGGCATAGACATAGCTTTGACCTGCGTCCGCCAGAACGGTAACTTCTGGAGCATCGTCAATCGCCAAAGTGTGATTAAACAGCAGGTCTACGTCTGCTATTTTTGAACAAAATGACGGTGTTGTCTGCGCCGCCACGGCGATCAGTGTTGACGCCGGATCCATGGGATCACCTTCCCAAAGCCCGATTTCATACACATAAAAGCTATCTGGCCCTGTAAAAATCGCGTTAATCCGAATCGTCGTTTCGTTGATCCGCCCGCCGCCAGCGATAGCAACTGTTGCCTTCGGGTCAAGCAGATTAACCTCATCGCCCGTAGGAATGTATTTGCCAGACCCTAACTGCACATGAGTCAACTCCAAATCCAGCCCGTTGTTCTGCGCATTAAGAACAGCGGCTGCTCCGGCAGTGGTTAATTGAAAATTAATTGACATTCAGGTCTCCCGTCTCCTCTATCCACAAACCAAAGTTTGATGCTCCTGCGATTTGTAAATTCATAGCCGTTTGCATTGTGTAACCAGCGTCTAACTCGCCCTCTTCAGTTAGGCTGTGCGCGAAGCTTGACGCGGTGGCGTAAAAAAGATCCAGACTCGTATTGATCGATGTTGTTATCGCATAATGGCTGCGCACAGGCTTGGATGCGTTGACTGCAACCCGAATCTGTTCAATCGCGCCTGCGTCGAGCTGCGGATGGTCGACTGGCTGATCCAAAAAGTTAAAGTCAATTTTGAAAGTATGTGCTTGTGCGCGTGGCTCATCTTGCCACCACTCTTTGAGAGTAGCCGTATAGCCTGTATTTGATATAGCTGTTTTGACTGCGAAAACCGTACCTTTTAACCTATGAATTTGAGCTGAGGTTCCGATTACATTGCGCTTGACTTCTTCCGACCAACCCGAATCCCAGTAATCAACAGAGAATGTCCAAGCTAGCCACCCTAATAAGTGCTCTGGACATGTCTTATAATTCCATAGCTCCTTGATCTTTATAGGTAAATCCAAGCGCTTAAAGATAATATATTCAAGATCATATTCGAGTTTGGTCGAGTTCGGTGGCAAAATGGTTTGATATTCAAACATCAGTGCCACCAATGTTCACAGCCATAAAGTTTAATCGTGCTGACTGGCTAAAATTTATGACAATATTTTCCGATGGCTCTGCTAATTCCACGCGTTGGACTCCTGGCTGGTGTAACGCATGGTGAATTCCGGACACTGTAATATCGTGCCCCAACTTAAAATGATCATCTGCATATTTTTGTAGTGCCGCCTCTGCCTGACCAAGAACCGCTCCGGTGTCCGGGCCTTCGAAAAAAATAAGGTCAGCAGTAACATCGTAATCTATAATGGTGGCTGGCTGAATTATAACTTCGTCGGTAAGTGGTCGAATCCGCTCATCGTTCAGCGTTAGGGCGACCTGATCCAGCAGAGCTTGTGGCGCTTGGCCGTTGTTTGAATAAGATAAGATTGTTACGATTACTTGCCCTGGAATCGGGCTATGGACTCCTGCGTCGGCAACATCACCGACAGAAAGTGCGTGAAAAATGTACGCGCCGGCTGGGCCTGCTGTTGAAAAACCCTCTAAGGCCAACTGGGCGCGCCGACGCAAATCATCATCACTCTCAACAATTTCGTCAAAAGGTGGGTTTGCAAGCGGGTCGGCTGCCTGGATCACTTTCCGCTCAACCCCGAAGAGCGCTGCCAGATTCTCCAAATCCGATTCTACTGCGTAAGCCAACATCACCGATTTCGCTGCATCGTTGATTCTGGCGCGTAATAGCATTTCGCGATAAGCAAAATCCTCCAACAACTTGACCACAGGTTCGGATTCCAGATCCAGAACCTCCGCCAACTCTGGATTCCGCGCAAGCAAATCTGCTTTCGCCAACTCCAAAATCTGTTCAAAATCTAATGGCTCGATGACTTGTGGAGCTGGCAGCTTTGAAAGGTCGATGACAGAAGTCATATTAGCAACTCCAAGTCCACATGCTTTCCGGATTGCTTGAGTGACCCTGAAATGTTCAAGATCAGGCTTGCTCCCACTTTCCGCCACGACAAACGAACAATTTTAAGCCGTGGCTCCCAACGACTCAGCGCATCGATTGCCCACGCGTTTAATTGAGCTAGCATGCGTGGGTTGAGTGGGGCGTCAACGGCGAGCGGCACAAGTGATCCGTAATCACGACGCATAACTCGAGTGCCGATTAATGTTGTTAAAATATCCCCAACAGACTGACTCAAATGGTCAACGTTATCAAGTGCTCTACCCGTTTTTCGATCCATGCCAATCATGGTATTATTTTTAATTTTTTTTTAAAAAAACTTCTGGGGGTTTTTTTAAGTAGGTCTGCAAAGTTCAGCTGAAGTTGTGTACCCTGATGAGCTGATTGTGTGGTCGGCGCGAGTAACAATCCACTTTCCGTCAATTTCAGAGTGAAAATCGGAAATAGCAATCGGGGCTTCCGCAACAACAAATGCACTACCAATCATCTGCACACTCAGTTTTTCTTGCGCACGATTGATTGCGTCCATTTTTGCTGTAGCGGCGGACCGCGCTGCGGAGGCGTCTTTAAATGGATGCCGACAATAGCACATCGGAACACCCTCACCCACATAAACAAACTCTGATTTCTTTGACTTGTGAGGATGGTAATATGCACCAACCCTTTTAAAAATTTCACGATTCTGACGTTCGTAACGCCACCCTAACACATCTTCTTTTTTAAGCGAAACTGCAGGTAGCGGGCGCCCTTCTACCGATTTGCCAGATCCGCGCTTTGAGAAAATCAAAAAACCATTGGCTGGTTTCGCGACGGCGCCGTAATCATCTGCCAAACGAGTTAAAATGTTCATGTCTGACTCAAAATTCTGATCCAGTTGATCGACCTGAATGCCGTTGAATTCAGAGGCTATTTTTGCCCGAAGTCCGTTACGTGCAGCGATGGACTCCAAAATTACAGGCAGTTCGACTTTATTCCATTTATGGTTTTTTTGAGATTTTAATGACGGGGCAAAGTCTGCGCTCTGCCCTCGAACAAGCATTGTGCTAGTCGGCCCCTCTAAAGCGATCTCATCGACCGCATAGCTACCCATCACCAATTTCTCATCACGACCAATCGATATTTCTAACACTTGGCCGATTTCAGGAAGTTCCAGCAATTTTCCTTGCGGATTTGCAAAACGCATTTCAAAAGAATCGCTAAAAAGGCCTGGCTCGTCGGAAACCCGAAGTGAAGTAATATAATCTTGAATTTGGTTAGATAGGTCCGCCTCACCAGATCGTACACCCCACAAAAAATCAGACCCTAACTCCACAGCCTAACAACCCTTTCTGGGTTTGAGGCAGTTTGTTCGGGTAGGTCAATAATCAGTCCGGCTTGATAAACAGGGCCGACAGCTGCAAGCCCTGGATTGACAGCAAATATTTCTGGAACGTGGCTTGTTGAGCCAAGATATTTAAGCGCTATCTGGTCAAGTACATCACCTTGTTTTGTCCTAACTTTTTTCATAAGGATCTCTCGCCTCTTTCAAATCAATCGTAAAATCAATTTTTTTAGGACGACCATAACCATCAAACTCCGTTTGGGTTTCCGCAATGCGCGTAATATAGTAATGACCTAAATTATTACCTTTTTGATCTACGAGCTGATGTGCCTGACCTGTATTTGCTAATTTAGAAAGATCATCAATAACCGTGTAATTTTTAGTCCAATAAGGCAGAAAGAATCCGGATAAAGAGATTGTATTCGCTGCCGGACCTACAAAGTCATGAGCCGGTTTTGCCCCGATCACATCATGACTGGCAAAGCGCCAGCCCATCGTTTTCGACAACTGATTGTGAACTGCGCTTGAAATTGAAAACAAAAATGATCCCAAAATTAACATCACATGGCCTTCTGGTACATTATTGTTAACAGCTACGTTAGACGAGTCAAAAGTCAGGTCTACGCCAAGAGGGTCCGTGAATGCTGATATGATGGATTGGGTGGATGCAACAACATTTCCCAAACCAACAGCCGCTACCATATCGTCAACGCGGGCGGTCCGAAGCGCTTGCGCCCATTTTTGCAAACCTGCATCAACCACCAGACCATGCGCATGCGAAAGTGGCTGGGTTGCGTGCTCAACAACTAAGTTAATTGCAGATTTTGACTGAGAAAGGTTAGCGATTTGATCCATATCCAAACCTATTTTTTTTCAGAAAAATCTTCTGGGGGAATTTTTAAGCAGCGCTAAAGGTCGTGCATCGATCGGCGCCGACGTAACCCGTCTTCGGATTTGATCAAATCTGCCACGCGACGCGCTAGAGCCTCTGCATCCTCGCCATCCCGTTGATGGATGGTTATGTTGAATGTTTGTTGTAGTGCGGGTGGCTTAGCAACATGTTGCGCCTTTGTTGTAGCGGAAGGAAGAGCTGGTGGGGCAAGGCCAACGCTTCCTTGAGGCGTAAAGGCTGTTGTCGCAGCAAGCGCTAAGCCGGCGGAAGCTGCCGCTACTGAGCGACGCTGACCAGCTATGCCTAAGCTCGCACCAGCTCCAACCATATGCCCTAATCCCATAAAAACTTGAGAAGGGGACGAGATGCCTAAAGAATTTTTAAACTTGGATGTTATTGTTTGGGCGAGCCCACCCATAACCTTTTTCAGCCATGTTAGAGACGACCTAACACCACGCACCAATCCCATCACAATTAATTTTCCAAATTCAGTGAATTTTTTTGGAAGAGATATTCCAAACCATGAAAGTACAGACAAAAAGGCGCGATAAAACAACCCTAGACCAGACCAATTTACAATGGTCTCTGAAATATTCCTGATCCCACTCGTAAAAAAGCCTTTGATCTTACCCCAACTAGCCCCAATAAAATTTGAAATTGCTGACCAGTTTCGATAAATTAAATAACCAGCCGTCACTAACCCCGCAGCTACGAGCAGCAATGGATTGGTTGCAGCCAACAGCCCTAGTGATGTTTGAGCAACAGAAACAGCGCCGAGCGCCATTTTGTACGTGTAAAAACCTGCCGCTGCGGTTGCCAAAAACGGAGCAAGTTGCTTCAAAGCCGTAACAACGCCACTTAGTGCAGATCCCAAAATCGGCACATTGCTTGCCGCCGTAGAAAAAACCTGAATAATTCCAGTCACAGCCACCCCTAGTTGAGCGAACTCTCCGACAACGGGCAAGATAATACTGTCTCTCATTGATTCAAAAGCGCTACCAATCATCGACCAAGCCTTAGTCGGATCGTTTCTTATAGCAGTCTGAAAGTCGATTTTCAGCACATCGCCGGACCCAAGCGCCTCTTTTTTCAGAGCCTCCCACTCGTCCAAATTTTCCATCAACGGAAGCAAAGCGTTTTTAACCTGTACATCCTGAAAAAGACCCCCAAGCGAAATGGCCTTACCACCAGTCAAACGCTTTGTAAGCCTTACAAATTCGATTATGGGGTCCTGGCCTTTCCTTACCCATTCCTCAGACAGCCGCGCAAGATCAACACCACGTTTTTTATATCTTTTGAGCGCTCTAGGCGAAAGCATTTTGTCAAGCAAATTAGCCATGTAGTTTGCAGCCTGACCACTAGACCCCGCGCCTTTGAAGGCAATTTGTAGCCCTGACGACAAAGAAGCCACCGCTTCAGTGCCGCGGTACCGCAATGCAGTACCCAGCTTGGCCGTTAATGCAGGAAAGTCTCTCGCCATGTCCTTGAATTCAAACTTTCCGGCCTTTGCCGTAACAGCCATAATATTATAAGCTTTGTTTAGATGTTCAGGCATAATTTTCAGGTTGTCATTAAGAGACCCTGTCGCCGTTGCCAAGTCCAAAAAATCAGATCCGGTGGCAGTCACAGCCACAGACATTGGATCAAGGCTTGCCATCGCCCGTTTTAGAGACGCGCCAGATCTGATCAACCCAGCAAAACCCGCCAAAACAGATTCACGCGCTTGACCACTAGCAATAGCTGTTCTAACCACAGCTTTGTCGACGCGGGACATTTGGGCATCTGTTGCCCCAGCAGTAATCTGAATTTCGGTCAGAACTTTCTTGTACTCCATGCCTTCGCTAGCCAAATGCTTAATTCCATATCCAGCAGCAAACATAGCTCCTAAGCGCAAACTTGCAGCGCCCACAGATTTCATCGCATTTTTTTGCTTAATAATTTTGGTTTGAAACTGATCCAGTTTTCTTGAGTTTTTTTCTATAGCAGGAGTTAGGGAAGCTAATTTTTGACGATAGCCATCAGCGCTATGTCCAGCCTTAGCCATTTCCCGCTTAGTCTGACTAAGCTCTTGTTTGAATTTGCCAATCTTCAATTGGGACGTCTGAGCTTTGCGCTCCAAACCTTGAAGCTCTTTTTTCAATCCGGTGTCTTTTGGAGACAAGGCTAAGGCTGATTTTGTTTGCGTAATTTTTTTACGCAAAGAGTCTAGCTCAAGACCAGCCTTCCCAAGTTTAAGATCTAACTCTTTAACTTTTAGTAGTGACTTTTGCTCTTTTTTTAGCTTTTTTATTGTGGAGTTTAGGCCAACTACTTTTTGATTTACTGTTTTAAAGGTATTTGTAAGGTCTGAACCTAATTTTGCCCCAAGAACGAATGAAACTTTAGACATGTATAAAAATCCAGAAAGAGACTATTGTGCTTTGTAAAAAGACTCAAGCGCCTGCCTCACACTTTCAGCCCAAGAAAAAGCAGACTCAATCGTAAGATCCTCGATCTCAGCTCGGCCAAAGCTTGTGTGAACAGCTAAAAATGCCGCTAGCTCCCAGGCGGCTGCCTGGGAGATGAAGAAAAATCCTGCAACACCTCTTGAATTTTTACATAGTCAGCAATATCCAATGCGGTTATAACGTCAAAACCCACCTCGGACAGATTAGCAATAAGATGTATTTCTTTTTCTTCATCCGAAGCGGAGGATTTTGACGCGGCCAGCTGGTCACGTACTTTTATCCGACGAAACGATAAAGATGAATATTCCGTGCCATCAACTGTAATCGGAAAAGCAAGGTTGACCGTTGTGTTTTCTGTGTCGCGGGCATGGGTCACGAACTTTTTCCTGGCTTGCTGCTACGCGGCTTATTGTCGATAGGTTCGTCCGGATTTTTCTTCGGATTTTTCTCCGGATTTTTCTCCGGGTTTTTTGGTTTACCTTTAGAAAGAATTATTTTCCCAAGATCAATTAAAGGCTTAGCAGAGGCATCGTCCAACTCAGCAACACTTCCGCGCTGATAAAGATTGTTTTTAACCACTATGGTTTGAAGTACATCATATTTTTTCATAAATTATTTCTCCTGTTAAACGGCCAAAGCCGAACGGGTATCAGCGAGCTGATCTACTCCACCAACAATGCATTTTAAGTTTACCGGATCTACATCGTAGATCACTCGTCCTGCTATCTCTTCACGATAGTAGTGGAGCATCATTTTGATTTTCAGAGGGGCCTTTTCGCCCACCTTCCAGGCCTCTCGATCAACTTCAAGATAACCCTGCATATTCAAAACCACTGAAGACTTGCTACCCGTGTCGTCAGTGCGAGATCCTCTGGCAGTTAATTTAACTTTTTTTCCAGGTAATATCTGAAATAACGACAAGACATCCGCGCTGTAATCAGTTAGTGTAAATTCGCATTCTAACTCTTCTAACTGACCCATCGGAATTTTAAGCGAAGCAGCAAGCCCTGCATTTTCAAAGTCTCCCATTTTTACCGAAACTTTAGGTGGCTTGAAATCCTCGACGCGACCAATTTGACCTCTTCCGTCTACGATCAAATTAAAATTGTAGATGATATTCCCTAGACTCATCGCTCAGGCTCCTTAAACTGAAAGTTCTTCGAGATAGTCGATATTAATTCGACTGCGAACAATAATTAATTCTGCGGGCGGGGGCGGCATGAAATCAAAATCAATTGTAAAGATGCCTTGCGCCAAATCTTGTGCTGTGTTGACCGATGGGTCAACCCAAGCTTTTCCATCAAGGATGGCACCGCGCGATTTTAAGCTACGCAGGAAATCGTTAATCTGCTCAACCTGCGCATCAACCCAGGCTTTCGTGATCGGCTGATCAATCACCTCCATGCGGCTTTCCAAAATCGAAACATTAATTGCGTCAGCCGTCCGCCGAACAGATTCGAAAACCCACCGACTATCGGAAGAGGTAGTCCGATTGCCCCACATTCGAAATCCATTGTGCTGAATCACAGTGGTGATTTCGTTGCTATTCAACTGATTGGCGCGACAGGTTGGGTCATTTATATAAAAATCAACAGGCCTTGACGTTCCTTCGATCGACAAGACTGGCTGGTTAGACAGCGAGTGCCAAAAACCTAAAGTTTGATCTGTTCGAGCACGCACGCCCGCCGCAAAAGCTGACGCAGGATAGCTCACCACAACCCCGTCACTATACCGCTTGACCCACGGGTCGACTATCATAAGTCGTGGAGATCCAAACTTGTCTCGATAGGAATAAACCTCTGAGTCCGTCGTATTTGGGCCGTCGGCGTAAACGAATCCGCCTACGCGATCTGCGACAGAAATGAGTGCGTCTACAACCACTTTGTTGTCGCTAAATCCGGGCGCGATCAGGATTTTAGGCGTAAAACCCGTCTCCGCTTTCGCTGACAAAAATGCCTGAACACCTATTCCATTGCCAACTGCATTGTAGCCACCTACAATATTATCAATTTGTGTAGCTGTGTCCGTCGAGTCCGCTACGCGAATAACAACCACATTCGCAGAGCCTTGTTCAAAAATGGATCGAACAGCCGTCAATAAAGTGCCCGCATCGCCCAAGCTCCGAGCAGAACTCCAGCCACCGGACAGAAGCGTTGGTGTATCAAGCGGGAAGGACTCGTCCTTACCACCCGAAAGACCAACAATCCCAGCGCCAACCACTCCCGAGCCACTGCCCGAAACGGAAATTATGGCTGAAACATCCGAGTTCGCTAATAGCGCGGTTTTGAGCGCATCCGCCGTGGTCACTACGTCACCAAGCGAATCCGTTTCCAGGCTAACGTTGATTTTTTGGCCGTCGACATCGATGGCTAGCGATTGAGATATGTTCGCTGGAATTGTGATGGAAATGGACACAGCGTTCCCAGCGCCCCCCACATCAATTGCAGTAAATTCCAGTTCGTTGTCTGAAGCTGCGCGACCCAGGAATCCTGTTGCAGCGGAGGCTCCCTCGGAATCCGGCGCGGTTCCAATAACCCCAATAACGCTTAAGCTCGAAAATGGAATCGGCGCTGAACTGGTTGTGGGCTCCTGGATCAACGCGCCATGAAGAAAAGTCATAAATCCTCCGTTTTGATTTTTTATCTTATGTCACATTTTTTATAAAATGTTCTGGGGTTTTTTTTAAATAGGTGGGCTACTGGGTTGACCGGGCGTGTTGGAGGTGTGCTTGTGTGTGCTGTCGATCGACTTCCCTGCATTTTTGACCGTAGCGTCAAAAACCGCATCGCCGACAACTTGCAAGTCACCATCGATAATTACTTTGGAGGATTTCAAAGTAAGATTACCGCCAGACTCAACAACCGCAGACCCACCTAATTTTACATGCGCTGAACCGGAATCAAGATTGTAAATAATCTCATCGCCGTTTTCAAATTGGATTACAACCTGATTTAGGTCAGTCGATGGTGACGGGTTGTCATCCGTAAAAATTCCACGCACAACAACACCATTTTCCGTCAACCCTGACGGAGCCAAGACTATTACTTTTTCTCCGATCTTTGGCGGAAGCCATGACTTTACGCGTCCCGTTAAGGACATCCACGGCATCCAGTCGGTTAAAACTTCAGCAACAGAGACCCTTACGACCGCCTCATCAACATCAACTTGCTCAATTGATCCAAACTGGATTAACCCAGCTAGTCGCCGGTCGATTTCTGAGATTTCACGCATAGGCTGGATCTTCTAAAGATCCAACACGGACTTGCATTCGAGATTCAACAAGCCAAACTCTATAATTGTCAAGCTGTGGACTGAAATCGCTTTGACCTGCGCGAACCAATTCTATGTGACCCTGGTTGGCAACCGGTCTTGGGTTTCTGCGTAAAAAAAGCATAATTTGTGCCGCTAGGTCTTGCGCCGCCAAACGAGCATCAATTTGTTCTGGGGCTGTTATGCAATGGAAATTTAGCGTTGCTGTAAACTCAACCCCAAACGCATCGCTAAACTCCACACTATCTAAATCATAAAATTCGACCACAACAGCAGGAAGGTCAAGCTTGTCGTCGCCCGGCGGAATTGAGCGCAAGACTGTCACGCCCAAGCCCTCCGCTTCCAGACCGAAAACAAGTTGATCTATGATTTCTGAAAGTTCGCTCACATTTTTACTTTCGACAGCTCATAATCCAGTTCGTGCGACAAACGCTCCTTAAGTTTTGAAAAAACGTTAGATTGAACTGTATTCATTATCGCAGACATTTCGTCTGCAATATCAACTCGCGCTTTGCGAATTGGAAACCGCTCGCGACCGACCCGGTAATAAGCGTGAGCTTTGCCTGGCTTAGCGTATTTTTTAATAACGAAAGCGCCGCGAAAAAATTTCTTGCCGGCCCGAACCCCTTTCTGGCGCTGAACCGGCTTACCAAACGCCCACGCTGGAAGTGGGCGAGAGCCAGCCCAAATCTTCACACTTCCGTCAGATTGGCGATAGATTCGAATTCTATTGCGAATTTTAGTATAACCAACCTCGAGCTCTCGTGACGCGGCCCTTGCAGCCTGTGATCTGGCCCAGGTGGCCGTCCGCGAAACAGCCCTACGCGCCGCGCGATCAACTGCGCCCGGCAAAAGGTTTAGTCCCGCGCTGACTTTTTCAAGCTCTTCCGCATCAATTTCAATGTCCACCAACATCAAACACGCCTTAGCAAAAGCCTAACCAAACCGGTACTGTCCGGTTCCAAACGCACAACCTTGTAGGTTTTTCCGAGGCAGTCAACCATTGATCCGATAGAGGCATTAACGGAGTCCTGAACCACAAGCGTAGGCTCATTCACGCTTGATTCCTCGCCACCAATTCCAGCTTCAAGCCAGTCAGCCTGAAAGACCCCAACAACCGACTCATTATCAATTGTCACAGGGTCTCCCAAGTGGCTCAACACCTCCGAGTCCATGCGGCGTGTTAAGTCACGGAACACTACACAGTTAGTTTAATGATTGCGCGAGGCCGTGTGCAGATAGACATTGGATTCGACTGTGCTTCCAACAAGATACCCTTGCCAAGCGGCTTGGATTCTTGCTTTGCGTAATAAGGCAAACCACGCGTATTAGCTGTCTCGTTGTAATTTGCTGGCGCAAAAACAGTTTGCAGAAGGTCCGGAACGCCGACGGGAATCATGTACGCCCCATCGTCACCCAAAAGAGCAGATCCGCCGACAACGCTTTTGTAAGGCTCAAAAATTACCGAATCAAAGTCAAATTCTTTTCTGGTACTTTTGTAGAGCACAGAAGATTTGTCTGTTAATTGGAAGGCTTTTTCGACTTTGGGATGACCTGTAAGGCTTTTATAAAAATTCGACCCACAAAGAACCCGTATATCCTCGTACTGCTCATCTGCCAAGGCCTGATCCATCAAGTCAACAGCTGTATCAAGTTTATCTTTAACGTTTGTAGCTGCATCGCCAAGATTCATAGCAGCAGTTTGTTGAGTTAAGCCAAATTTTGTAAACATATCCTCGATAACCGTCACGCCATCAGAATCAAGAACCTTACCCTGAATCGCGCCCAAGCGTTGATATTCAATTGTTGCGTCGATTCGACGGCGCATTTTAGCAAGGCGCTCACTCACAAACTGTTGCATTGTCTGTAAGTCGTCGGCTGAACCAAAAGCTCTTACATTCTGAATATCGTCAGGAGTCAATGTATCCTGAGTTGGTAAATGTGATGTGGTGAACGATACAACTGACCTACTACCTCCGCCAGTAGCATTCGGCGTCGCAATAGTTCTGGACTGGTTTGGAACCAAAGTTAGAGTGTCGTTATGTTTTTCAACCACAAAAGTCGTGCTTGCTATTGGAATCTCAGAAAATAGTTTTAACTGAGCAATTCTTTTTGGGGTTGGTGGAAAGCTATTTATTGCAGCAGTCAATGCTTGCAAACTAAAATCATCCGTTCCAAAGAGTCCTAAGTCAGCCATCAGCCTTCCTTTCGTTTTGAATATATTTTATCGTAATCTATTTTAGATCCAACCCTCGACGGGTCAGGGGTTGAGATCGCGTTTGAAATTTGAGCGCCTGGCTGAGGTTGCTCGATCAATTCTGATCGCAGTTGTTCAATGGATTTTTTACCCAAGGCGACCGACTTTAGGTCTTCCACACAACAAAGCTCCAAAGGATTTAACCCCGCAGCCACAATTAATGCACGCGCATGCAACATTGTTTCAAGCTGAAATTGATCACCCCCGGCCTCAACCTTTTTGGCTAGGGCGAGGGGGGTGCTTGGGGGAGCCGAGGAAACAGATCCATCTTTCTCAACCGTTGATTCTTTTGATTTTTGGTCTGTTATCGCTACCCCAAATCCCTTTGGACAAGCAGAAGACTTGGCCAAAATATTTACATTCCACGAAGCCGCCGCCATTATCGGACCTTCAATTTCATCCGCAAGCCCGACATCCAGCGCCTCAGACGCGCTGAACCAAGTTTCGTTAGCCAACCAAGATTTAACCG
>Ga0209052_1000170_pt1 | contig 22585 bp, 20 predicted proteins | sample WorMetHEROISLAND_2_FD_187409 | JGI IMG/M metagenome (GOLD analysis project Ga0209052, IMG submission 187409) | Marine gutless worms symbiont microbial communities from Max Planck institute for Marine Microbiology, Germany - Olavius sp. 4 HERON... | ecosystem: Host-associated > Annelida >...
TGGGGTTTAAAAATAGTCGGTGATCGTGGTTCATATCGGCCTCCTTTTTCTATTTTAATAGAAAAATCAGACAGATAATGAACCTTATCCGCTTAAGGGTCAATCATCATTTTGTTACGTTTTAATAGCAGAGATCAAGAAAATACTGCCTCAAACCAAGATTATTGTTGCCGCGGAACCTAACTTCAGCGAACTCGAATCGGCAGATAAAGATGAGAGGATCGACTATTACCTCATCAAACCCCTTGATGAGAGGTATCTCGAGAACGTTATTAATCATATTTTCAGCCAGATAAAGTGTCGGCGTTTAGATGTTGAAGAATAAGTCAAGAGGACCAAACAATCATGCAAAAAGTCAAAATCATAGGTGGCGCCATGACGAGGTTCGGCCGTCACATGGACCGCAATTTAAAATCCCTGGCAGCTGAAGCTGTCGACGGCGCGCTTGAAGATTCAGGTTTAACGAAAGAGCAAATCGGTTGCGTTTGGGTCGGAAACGCTTCTCAAGGAGTCCTTAGTGGACAAGAATCGGTTCGCGGTCAGGTTGTAATGCGGGCGATGGGAATCGGCGGGGTGCCGGTTTTCAATGTTGAGAATGCCTGCGCATCTTCAGCAACAGCGTTTTACGGGGCGAGAAATGTGGTGGCACTGGGGGAATGTGAAGTGGCCCTGGTTTTGGGCATGGAAAAAATGTTTTTCACTGACAGAAGCAAAGCGCTTGCCGCCTTTGAAGGGTGCACGGACGTTGAATTGCTGCCGCAATTAATTGCAGACTTTGACGCCCAGGAAGAGAAACTGCGCCAAAAACGAGAAACCAGGGGTGAAACGGACGTTGAGAAATCCGGTCAGAGATCGATTTTCATGGACATTTACGCCAATTGGGCCAGAGAGCACATGGAGAAATATGGAACCACCCAGCGGCAACTCGCCTGTATTGCGTCGAAGAACCACTGGCACTCGTCCATGAATCCGCTTGCTCAGTACCAGAAGACGTTTTCAACAGATGAGGTCCTGGCGTCACCCGAGGTCGCCTATCCGTTGACCCGGCTGATGTGCTCTCCCATAGGCGATGGAGCGGCGGCCTTGATCGTCTGCTCCGCGGAGTTCGCTCGCAAGCGAGGAATAAGAAAAGCGGCTGAGGTCGCCGCGTGCGTGGTGGGCAGCGGTGAAGATCCGGAGGTGGCGGAAAAACTGGGCAGCAGCACCCTGGACCGGCTTGCCCAAAAGGCGTACGAAATGGCCGGCATCGGCCCGGAGGATGTCTCTTTGGCTGAAGTCCACGATGCAACATCTTACGGAGAGCTGCACGTCATAGAAAACCTCGGTTTCTGCCCGTCTGGTGAGGGGGGACCCTTTCCCGAGCAGGGCCATACAAAACTTGGCGGCGCGATACCGGTCAATGCCTCGGGCGGATTGGAATCACAAGGCCACCCCATCGGCGCCACGGGTGTGCGCCAGATCTACGAACTGTATGCCCATTTGACTGGAGACCGGCGCGTTAGGCAACGCCAGGTTAGGGACGCTCTCGTCGGTTTGGCTGAAAACGGCGGCGGCATGGTCAATTCAACTGAAGGAGCCATCGTATTAACCATTTTAAAACGATAAACAGGAGGAGGATGATAATGAGTGAAAAGACATTTGAAGACCTGAAACCTATCTTTCGTCCGTCAGAGATACACCCCGGAGTGATGAAAATAGACAGCGAAAAGTGCACCAAGTGCGGGCTTTGTGTCGAAAATTGCCCGTTCTCATGTTTGGAAAACGGTCCCGACGACCTGCCCAAAATGAAAGCGGGCTACACGGGGTGTTTTTCATGTTTCAACTGCTCGGTGGCATGTCCGGTAGACGCCGTGGAAATCATCGACACCTGGCACGTGGACGGCCCGGTTTTTAATAAAGGCTGGCCGGAACAAAAAATGCCGCTTAAACCGAGAGACGCCGAAGGTAATCTATCTGAATGGAATGTGGTGGAAAGGACCGTTTTGGAGCGCCGCAGCGTCAGAAATTTCAAAGAGGAGCCTGTTTCCGACCATCTGATACGCCGCATATTGGAAGCCGGTCGTTTCGCTCCGAGTGCCGCCAACAACCAGAATTGGAAGTTCACAGTTGTCACGGACAAAGCATTGCTCGATGAAGTTGAACAGGCTGCTGCAGCCTTTTGGACCTACATACATGGCCAATACAACGACGATGCGCAGGTGGTCGAGCTGTGGAAATCGTTTGGGGGGGATGCGGTCCCGACGGGAGCCTGGGAGCCTCGTGCGATGATCCGTGGTTTAAACCAGGTGGCGGCCGGAGAACTTGCCGTTTATCTCAATGCACCCTGTGTCATTTTTATTGGTGGCAACACGGACTTGTATGGTCCTGAGATGCAGGTCGGCATTGCGGCTCAAAACATGAACCTTGTTGCCCAATCATTGGGCCTGGGTGTGTGTTGGAGCGGATTTGGAACGGCCCCGGAATACAATCCGGAGTTAAAGGCGAAGTTGGGCTTTGATGACGGATGGGTGATTGTCACTTCGCTGTGTGTCGGACATCCAAAATTCAAGCAACAGGGCATGGTCAAAAGACATTACCGCCCCGTGACCTGGTTCCGTGAGGGTGGAAACGGACCGGAAATAGAAAAATAGCGTTATGGGGGACATTCAAAAAAGGGCTCTATGGGAGAAGGCGTTTAGCAGAGAAATGATGTGGGTATGACCAGGCCGGCAATGAAGTTCCTGCCATCCCGGCCAAAACCCAGAAAGCGCTAAAGGAGAGATTTATGAGAAAGATCAATCGTTTTTTTACAGTGATTTTGAGTTTTGCATTTATCATATCAGCCCTGGGAACGGTAAATGCGGGGACGTTTAAAAGAGAGCCCAAAGGCGACAAGCAGATCAAGATCGGCGTGATGGATCTGATATCTGCCATTGAGGTCGCGGCGAGTTTCAACAAGATGTACAAAAAATGGGCCGAGGCTCGGGATTGGGACATTCAGGTTTTTGACCTCGGGTTTGATATGACCAAAGCCGGGCCTACGATGGACAATATGATTTCAGCCGGCTATGACGGCATCATCATCAACTGGACGGCACCCGCCGGCTATGCGCCGCAACTTAAAAGGGCCTATGATGCGGGCATACCGGTCATCATCGTTGCCGGAGACAATATGGCAGATGGTATGCTGGCCAATTGGGTCGCCTGGGATTCGGCGATGGCCGGTCTGACAGCCGAATATCTGTCGGGCAATCTAAACCCCGGGTCAAAAATACTCGCTTATTACAACAGCGCCATCCCGGTGGCTGTCAAGCGGTTCCATATTGCGCAAACTGTCTTTAAGGAAAATAAATTTGAAATCGTGCAAGCGCTGACTCCGGACACCAATAAGGATCCGGAGGTGGACGCGTTTGAAAAGGTGACAAACGTTCTTTTAGCGGACACCAATAAGGAAATAAAGGGAATTTGGGCCCAATCGGATTATATGGGCATTCCGGCCGCAAGGGCGGCTCTGGCCCTCAATCGGAAGGATATTATCGTTGTTACCGCGGACGATACTCCCAGAGCGTACGAGGCGCTGAGAACCATGCCCAATGTGGTCGGACTCGCCGGGTACAATGGGAATGTCGGTCCTATGCTTGATGGCATGTTCGGGATGCTGGAAGATGCCTTCGCGGGGAAACCTATCAGGACGAACCAGTTTATCGGATTGGATGTCTACCTGGTGACAAAAGAAACCGCTCCGCCCAAAGGGTATTATTACAATCCCAGAGGTACTGGTTACGATAAGCGGCCTAAGGATTTCTAATTTATCCCTGTAACCGGGCATACTGAATCAGAACCGCCCCTATTCGTGGCGACAATGAGCTGTGTGTTTGCAGTTGGGTGATTGGTACCCATCCATTCGTCCATCGGGTCCGGCTCCGCTGCCGCAAACATCGTGTCGGTCGTGTGCCGTATGGTTTTGGCCCGTATTCCGCGATTGTTTTTGTCTCCTTAGATAATCGAGGGGTCGGGGAGTTTTTTAATCCCTGCTAAGTCCGGCCGGGGTATGCGCTCGCCCCAGCCGTAACCATATGACCGCGCAACTTGGGTTCGGCAGCTATCCTGCGTCGAATGGATCCGTGCCCGCCCCACAAGACAGTCTGCACGGTGGCGCTGGTCGTCTCTGCCTTTGTGGATCCAGCGCAGGGGATTGGGGGCGTGTACGGAGTCCGGTACGAATTGGTTACGGCTGGGGCGAGCGCATACCCCGGCCGGACACGGCGTCAGATGGCGCCTGGCGATGATATGATAGCATAGACAATCGGGGGGAAAACTCCCCGACGCCTCAGATAATCCGTTATCTAAAAAATGGAGGAAGTTGTGAAAAAAAATAGTCTGTTGTTCGTCGTTCTTATCGGGGTATTTGCGTTGGTTGGCACCGCCTGTGCTGCCGGCGGAAATGTTTATATTGTTGAAAATGACGCGAACCACAAACCGACCGTTTCCAAGGTGAAACCCTATAAATTGGCTCCTTTTTCTGAAGCGGGTGATGAAAAAAATCGCGGTGCCCAGCTTGCCTACGGAATGCACGCGTGGATGCACGGCTCATCCGTAATAATGAAAGTTACCATGGAGGCGGGTGGTTATATCGGCAATCACGGTGGACCGCTTAACTATATTGCCATCATTGCCCAGGGAGACGGTATCTATGGACACGGTACGGCGAATGGAAAAGCCAATAAGATTTCGGGTAATGAAATCCGATATAAAAAAGGTGATGTGATCGTTATTAAACCCGACGCGTTTCACTGGTGGCAAGGTGGAAAAGAGGATACTGAAATGTGGGTGATTCAATATCCTCAGTACTACGATTAGCTTCTGACGATTGGTATTTGAGTATCAACACTGTATCGATGATGTGGCCCGTCAGTTTCCAAGAATGACAACGCGAACTATTGGCTGCCATGAAAAAAAAGAGCAATCCAGACGTAATTTTGGAAACCCGGGGGATCATTAAAGATTTTCCGGATCAGCGTGCGTTGGACCATGTGGACTTTGATGTCCGCAAAGGTGAAGTGCATGCTTTGATCGGTGAAAACGGGGCGGGCAAATCGACCCTTATCAAGATCATCGCCGGGCTCTACCGGGCAGATCGGGGAGAGGTTTTTATTGACGGTGCCAAACAGCACATCGCTAGCACTCACGAAAGCCAGCAGCTGGGCCTGTCGTTTATCCACCAGGAACTCAACATCGTGCCGCATCTGTCGGTGGCGGAAAATATATTCCTTGGCGTGTATCCACGCAATAAACTGGGACTCGTGCGCCGTTCCAAGATGGCGGCGAAGGCAAAAGAGATCCCCGACGCACCTCCCATCGGGGTGGATCTTCGAACCCCTGTCTCTGGGCTGAGCGTCATCCAGCAGTGGAAAACGGTCATCAACCGCGCCCTGGCCCTGCAGTCCCGTGTAATTTTCATGGACGAGCCCACCGCCTCTTTAACCTATAAGGAGGTCAAAGAGTTGTTTCACTCCATCACCAATCTCAGAGATATGGGCAAAGCGATTGTCTATGTTTCACATCGTATGGAGGAAGTCTTTGAGGTCGCGGACCGGGTAACGGTAATCAAGGACGCAAGGAAAGTTGGGACGGTAACCGTCGAGCAGACGAGTTCAGAAGAGATCTATAAAATGATGCTGGGACGAGAACTGAAAGACGCTTTTCCGCCCAGGGCGGAGCCTCAAGAGGAAAACTGTCTGACGGTAAAGAGTGTATCCGGCGCGCATACGGGCAAGCACATCAGTTTTGACCTTAAAAAAGGCGAGATTCTGGGCCTGGCCGGCCTGGTAGGGTCGGGCCGTACGGAGTTGGCCCGCCTTCTATTTGGCGCGGACCAAAGGCATGCGGGTGAAATCTTCATTGATGGGAAGAAAGCGAGTATCAAATCGCCTCTGGACGCGATCCGGCAAGGAATAGCCCTGGTGCCTGAGGAACGGCGCAGCCAGGGGCTGGTTTTGCCAATGGATGTGAAACAGAACATTACCCTTGCCAGTCTCTTAAGTATTTTGCGCTGGTCGAAGATTCCGGTAATCAGCCGTTTAAAAGAAAAGTCCGTCTCCCGGTCTTTGGTCGAATCCACACAAATTGCAGCCTCTGGAATAAGGCAAGCCGTGCAATACCTGAGCGGCGGTAACCAGCAAAAGGTAGTATTGGCAAAATGGTTATGCAGTCAGGCAAAAATATACATTTTCGATGAGCCCACCCGGGGAATCGATGTGGGTGCCAAATATGCCATTTATAATTTAGTCACCGAGCTTGCCCGGCAGGGAGCGGGGGTTATTCTGATCTCATCGGACTTGACCGAGGTGGTTGGGCTGTCACATCGAATCCTCGTCATAAAGGAGGGATCGATCCAGTCGGATTTGGGCAGAAATGCGGATTTGGCCACTGTGCTTGAGCATTGTTTGGGCGAAGATGAGCAACACAGCGCAGCGCCCGAAGCGGATCTTGCAAGAGCGTCAGCAGGTTAACAGAAAGGAAAATTCAGGATGACCTTCAATGGAAAGGCGATAAGCCGCAATGAACTTTTTGTTTTTCTCGGCAAGTACGGTACCATCATCATACTTGGCGCTATGATCGTTTGCTTTAGCATTCTTCTCCCGCCTTTTCGTTCGAGTCAGAATCTCCTGAACATTCTGGGACAGACGGCCATTTTGGCCATATTCGCCGCTGGAATGACCTGTTGTCTGAAGCTGGGCGACTTCGACCTGTCCATCGGGGCCTCCGCTACCATAGCAGCCATCGTGGTGGCCAAGCTGCTGCTCAATGGCTACGGTATTACGGTGGCCATAGCGGCAGGTATACTTGCGGGGGCTTTGGTGGGCGTGCTGAACGGCATCCTTGTGGCCTACATCGGGCTTGGTGCATTTGTAACCACCCTGGCGGTCGGGAGCATCGGCGCGGGCTTAGCCCTGGGGATCACCCAGGGGATTTCGTTATGGGGCCTCCCGGAAGCGTTTGAGTTCATCGGCAGAGGTGCGTCGTTCGGGATTCCAAATCGCTTCATCATCGCGATCCTGTTGCTGTTTGTTATCTGGTTTATTCATGCATATACGCCGACCGGAAGACAAATGGAAGCCATCGGTGGGAATGCGGAGGCCTCAAAGCTATCGGGGATCAACGTGGATAGGAACCGGTTTTTGGGATTATTGTTGTCGGCAATTTGCGCGGCCACAGCGGGAATCGTGCTGTGCTCGTCGGTGATGTCGGCCAACGCGACTTTGGGGTCCAGATATTTGCTGGACGCCTTCGGCGCTTGCTTTATTGGGGCGGCGACGGTTCGTATCGGACAGTTCCACATCTGGGGATCGTTTGTCGGTGTTCTGATTGTGGTGGTGGCCATAAACGGCCTAATCATCATGATGGTACCGGGCTACCTGACAGATATGATCAGGGGATTAATCCTGTTAATGGCCATTTTTATGTCGGGAACGGTTGGAAAACTCCTCAGCAGATGAGGCGGGAAGATTAATGGGTTTAAGGAGTGTCGGCCAAGCCGGCCGAAGCTCAATCATGTGGCCGATCCGTTCTCATAAATGACAATGAGAACCAGTGGCTGTCTTAATCGATGTTTAAACATACACATTTGGAGGTAAAAAATGGCTGTAAATGTTCTGGATCAGTATTCATTACCGCTTAACAGCAATCTTTATGGGAAGCCGCCCTTGGTTTACAAAGACGCGGAGACAGTGTTGATTCCTTTTGTGTCAGACCCGGAAGTTATCAGCGAGTTGGTTCCTGAACCCATGAAATACAATCCTGAATTGGGTGTGAGTGCACAATTTAATAACTATAACACTGTCGGCGCCGGCCGTTCGATCGAGATATTTTTAAATATTAATGTGACCTTTGAAGGAGAAGCAGGCACCTACATTGCCAGCGCGTTTCTAAATAATGACAGACCGATGGCGGCTGGACGCGAAATCTGGGGATTTGAAAAGAAATTCGCCCAGTGTGAATTTGAAGAAAACTACGATGGAATTGTCTATTCTTCCGCGGAACGCGGCGGGTCCGTGGTGCAGAGAGGTTCGGTTGAGCGAAAATTAAGCATACCGCCGGAGGTAGGGGAGAATCCCATCTATTTTTGCGTAAAGCTGATACCTTCCGTAGAGGAGGGCGCACCGCCCGATGTAGCGCAGCTGACCAGAATGGAACTCACCGGTTACCATATTCACAGTATTGAAATGGGTCCTGCTTCATTGGAATTCCCGGTGTCGCCGGCCGGTTTTCTTCATAAAATACCTATTTTGGAGGTTTTAGACGGTTTATATCTCAAATGGGATTGCACTCTTGGTTATGGGACGGTTGTGCACGACTACCTGAAGCCTAAAAAGTCGGCCAATAAGCGCAGGACCAAAACAGCCGGAAAATAGAAGTCCCGGGTTTGACCGGTCTGATGCCACGTTGTGCCGAAGGTATTTGCCGCAGGCTCGGGCCAGTCGGCCTGGTCCTCTTCGGAGTTCATGCCCGGGCTTGCGCCAAACATGGCACGGCGAAGGTTCCAACCCCCAAGGTAGGTTCGGACCTTCTCGACGGTACCGGTATCGGTCGTGTTGCCGGGCATCACCCGGCTTTGAACCGGGATGCCCTCGCGCACGACGGCCAAGACCCCTGCGCCTTGAGTACTCCAGGCGACCGCTTTGAAGTGGCAGATACAGCCGCGCGCCCCATCCGGGTTGAGATCGGGATCGTCTTCGTAATCGGTTGAAAAACAAACTGGAGCTCCATTGGCTTTGGCAAGATCGGCCAGGCTCTTTTCAACCCGATCTTTTCCCGTAGGGATTCGATCGCAAGGACGGTTTCCAACATCACGGTTCGGTCAACCTTTGTGTTCCCGTAAGGGAAGGCGCTGCCGCTAGATTCGCCGAGTGTATTTTTAGTTGTTAAAATCGGGGCCTGAAATCGGCCAATTTGAGCCGCTTTTATGCCTACCTTGTGAAAACAAGATCCATGGCGTGGGGAGAGAAAGTTGAAACCCCGCCATGGCCATACGGGATAAATTGGGGACAGAGAAGCCATGACAGAGAGTAAAGTTCCAGGGATCCTGGCCTTTGACATGATGGCCAAGGCAGAGGACAGCCCGGAGTTTCCGGTGATCACATTTGAAAACCACTCCCATCCCGACGAGGTGCTCACCTATTCCGATCTCGTGCTCAAGGGCAACAAGCTGGCCCGAACCATGGAAAAGATGGGCATCGGCCGCGGGGACACCTTCTCTATCGTGATGCGCAATCATCCGGAGGTCGTGCTGTCCATGTATGCGGCCTCAGCTCTGGGGGCGGTGCTGGTGCCGATCGATCCCCGTTCCAAAGGCGAGAAACTCGCCTATCAGATCCGGGATTCCGGCAGCACGGGCGTTATTTTTACCGCCGAGTTCATGGAGTCGATGGACGAGGCCCTGGCGGGACTGCCGGCGGTCAAAGTGATCGGATGCATGTACAATTCGCAGTTCGGTACGCCGCCATCCACCGGTACCCGGATCTGAAGGAAACCCTGGAAGGCCCGGAGGTCCCGTCGTTCGACCCGGGCCCTCATGCACTCGCTGACCGCTTTATGGTCAACTATACTTCGGGCACCACCGGCAACCCCAAGGGTATCTGCATGCGTTGCGAACGCCTGCAGCTGGCCTGTAACCTGGCTGAAAACGCCTGGCAATACACACCAGATCATAAACTTTACACCGGACTTTCGCTCACCCATGGCAACGCTCAATTCGTGACATTGCTGCCGGCCCTCTATAAAACGATTCCGGCAGTTATCAGTTGCAGGTTCACCAAGAGCCGCATCTGGGACATCTGCCGTAAACATAGCTGCACCACCTTCTCCCTTTTGGGGGGGATGATGATGGGCATTTATTCGGAACCGGTCCGATCCGATGACGGTGAGAATCCGGTCGAGGTGGTTCTCAGCGCCGGCACGCCAAAAGGTATCTGGGAGGCCTTTGAAAAGCGCTTCAACGTGACCATCCACGAATGGTATGGGGCCATGGAAGGGGGCTTTGCCCACAACCCGCCGGGTACGGGTCCCGTCGGGTCCTTCGGCAAGGCGCTTGACGGCCTGATGGAGATGAAGGTGGTCCGGGAAGACGACACGGAATGCAAACCCGGGGAAATTGGAGAGCTCATTGGCCGCAGCCTGGCGGGTGAAACCAAGGTGGAGTATCACGGGAATCCCGAAGCCTCTTCGGCCAAAACCCGCGGTGGCTGGCTGCGGGCGGGCGACATGGTCCATCGGGATGAAGATGGGTGGCTGTATTTCGACTTCTGCAAGGGCGGCGGCCTCAGACGTCAGGGGGACTTCATTATGCCCGAGTATGTCGAAGGCGTCATCTGCGAACATCCTGACGTGAGCGACGTTTGCGTCTACGGGGTAAAGGCGGCCTCAGGCGCTCCCGGTGAGAGCGACCTGGTGGCGGCCATTGTTGCTGCAGAAGGGGAGGCCCCCGATATCAAGGGAATCTTCGATTTGTGCCTTAATGGCCTGGAACGTAACAGCGTACCATCCTATATCCAAGTCGTTCAGGAGATCCCCAAAACCGCTTCCGAAAAGAACCTGGACCGGTTTCTGCGAGAGGATTTCCGTCCTGAAGCTGCAGGTGTCTATAAATTTGAAGACCACAGCGCTTAGGCAGGACAATGAAGAGCAGTTTCGGATGGCGGCCTCCGGCCCTGAGGGACCCTAGGGGCCTACTCTCCGACCCGTAGGGCTCGAGTATACGAGCCGAAGGCGGCTCCGGAGGGATTGCGGATTTGTTGTATCCCTCTCCGAGCTGCAGGCTCCATGCTCTACGAGCCGGAAGCTGCGCTCTATCTCTTTTTAATAAAAGGAAAAAAAAATGAAAGAAGCAGTTATCGTATCAACGGCAAGAACACCCATCGGAAAAGCGTATCGCGGCGCTTTCAACGATACAGAATCGCCAACCATGGGGGGGCACGCCATTCGGGAAGCCGTCAAACGCGCCGGAATCGCACCCGGGGAAGTAGAAGATGTCGTTATGGGCTGTGCTGTGCCGCAAGGTACCTCCGGGTACAACATCGGCAGAAATAGCGCCTTGGCTGCCGGCCTGCCCGCGACGACTTCAGGAATGACTGTTGATCGGCAGTGTTCATCGGGTTTGATGGCTGTTGCCACGGCGGCCAGGCAGATCATAGAAGACGATATGCCCATTGTCATCGGGGCCGGCCTGGAATCCATTAGCCTGGTTGAAAATGAGCACCAAAGCCATTACAGGGCGAAAGATCCGAATGTGCTGAAATTTTGCGAACATGCGTATATGACCATGGTTGAGACGGCAGAAACGGTAGCCAAAAGATATAATATCAGCAGGGAAGCGCAGGATGCGTATGCGCTCCAAAGCCAGCAAAGAACGGCTGCAGCCCAGGTGGCCGGCAAATTTGACGATGAAATTGTTCCTTTGGCTACAACCAAAGTTATCGTCGACAAGCAGACAAAAGCAATTTCCAAGGTCGATGTTCTGCTTGAAAAAGATGAAGGCAATCGCCCTGAGACAACCGCCGCAGCGTTGCAAAGGTTAAAGCCCGTGTACGAGGGCGGGGTGATTACAGCCGGCAATGCCAGTCAGCTTTCGGATGGGGCTTCGGCTGCGGTGCTGATGGACAGCAAGCTGGCGGAACACAAAGGGCTACTTCCTCTGGGAGCCTATAGAGGCGTTGCTGTGGCGGGTTGTGAACCGGACGAAATGGGTATCGGGCCTGTTTTTGCAATACCAAAGCTATTGAGGAGAAACGGGCTCAAAATGAATGATATCGGTCTCTGGGAATTAAATGAGGCGTTTGCGGTTCAAGTGATTTATTGCCGGGACAAGCTGGAAATTCCCGATGAATTACTGAACGTGAATGGGGGGGCCATTTCGATTGGACACCCTTACGGAATGAGTGGGGCTCGCATGGTCGGGCACGCGTTAATCGAAGGTAAACGGCGTGGAGCCAAGTATGTGGTCTGCACCATGTGTGTCGGTGGCGGCATGGGAGTTGCCGGCCTCTTTGAGGTGTATTAAATTGCAGTAATTTCGGGACGCGCATTGGAAAGGGATGTCAAGTGCCAATTTATGAATTTGAAGGCCAAAGCCCTCAAATCGGCAAAGGAACATGGGTGGCGCCCAGTGCTGAAATCATCGGCAATGTGGATATCGGTGAAAACTGCTACATCGGCTTCGGTGCCATCATCAGAGGCGACTTCGGGAAAATAATCATCGGCGGCGAATCACTGGTCGAGGAAGGCGTCGTTATTCACACCGCAGAACTGACAGAAATCGGAAAGAAGGTCATTATCGGCCACATGGCATTGATCCATGATGCCGTTGTCCATGATGAGGCGCTCATCGGAATGAAATCCATGATCTGCGAATATGCGACAATCGGCAGGGGGTCGATCCTTGCGGAGCGGTCACTGGTCGGAAAGCAAACCAGTATCCCTGCCGGAAAGATCGCTGCAGGCGCCCCGGCAAAGGTAGTGGGCGATGTCGCCACACGCCACCGGGAAATGCTTGCGGACGGCCACAATGCCTATCTTGAACTTATTCGTTCCTATCAGCGCGGTTTCCGGAAAAAATAGCGCGATGACAAGAAGAAATGCCGTCATAATTCTGTCCCTGTCATTTTTGAATTTCCCAGCGCATGTATTTTCATTGTCCAAATTCTGCCGATCGCCATAGTTCTAAAGATTTTTGCCGGGCTTAAATAATGGATTTACCGTTTGGCAAAATGATGACGTCTCGTAATAATACCGCGACGAGCCCTATTGCATACCCAAAAATTCCCCGCAGGAACCAGGTGCAATATTTTGATGATTTAGGTATTCTTTCAAACTGCGGCGACTGTTCCATCATTCTCCGCCTCCGGCGGATGGGCAAAGCGAACTAAGTTCCAACGATGTTGCCGGCAAAACGCTCAGGCGGCCAAAATCTCCCTTATCTTGATCGACAACTCATTCGTTACGAATGGCTTTTGAATAAATCCGTTGCAACCGCGTTTCAGGATTTCAGACGCTTGACCTTTCTGACTGTACCCGCTTGACAGCAGCACTTTCACCTCCGGATCGATCCCTTTGAGGATTCCGTAAACCTCCCCGCCGCTCATCTCCGGCATAACCAGATTCAGTATGACGACAGCAATCTGGTCTTTGTTTGATCTGTAAATCTCGATCCCTTCCTTGCCCCCGTGAGCAGTTAGGACTTTATAGCCCAGCCTTCTCAACATTTGCGCACCAACATCGATGACTATCTGTTCGTCGTCGATCAGCAGTATCGTCTCGGAACCTTTCAATATTGGCTGCACTGCCGGCAATTCGCTGGGGATTGGCTTGTCTGAAATCGGCAAATATATTCTAAAGGTAGCGCCTTTGCCCTTGCTACTTTCGACGGTAATGACGCCATCGTGATTTTTAATGATTCCGTAAGCCGAAGCCAGGCCAAGCCCGGTTCCGCTTTCTTGTTCCCTGGTGGTGAAAAACGGATCAAATACTCTTTTGGCTGTTTCTTCATCCATTCCGATACCGGTGTCCGTGATCTCGATCTCTACATATTTCCCGGCTTTAAGACCGTTCGCGTTAGCGAAGTTATCCTCGAGAATCACTTCTTGTGTGTGGATATATAGCTGTCCGATCCCGGACATGGCCTGCAATGCATTAAGAAAAATGTTCAGCAACACCTGATCAATCTGGTCTTGGTCGACTTCAACCGTGCAAACGCCGGATTGATTTTTCTTGTGGATGGTGATTTCCTTCCTGGTTCTGGCAAGCATCTGGGTGCTTCTGTCTATTATTTTGATCAGATCCGTTGGCTTGACCTCGTATTTTCCTCCCCGGGCAAAACGCAAAAGCTGTTTGGTGAGTTTTTCCGCACTCATGACATAGCCTTCGGTCTCCTTCAAATGCTCGTAAAAGGGATGGCTTGAGTCGATATCGAACAACATCAATGAGTTTCTCCCCTGGATGCCCATCAAAAGATTGTTGAAATCATGGGCGACCCCGCCGGCCAGTGTACCCAAGGCCTCCATTTTTTGAGATAATTGAAGTTGTTTTTCCAATTGTCTTTGAATCGTTATATCCCGCAGAAAATTCAAGGTCGCCGGGCCGTCTTCCCAGTTGATCTGAACGGAATGCAGTTCAGCCCACATGATTTGACCCATGGTCCCAACCAGTCTGAATGTGATTGTATTTGGCAGCTTTTCGCCCGCCTGCTGTCGGCGGTATCCGTCAATTACCATATCCGTGTCTTCCGGATGCAGATATTCGGCAAGACGAGTCCGATCCAGCTCGATGTCCAATCTCGTCCCAATTTGTTTCGCCTGCTGATTCAAGCACTTAATTTTCCCATCCTGAAGAATAAATATGCCGTCATTTGCATTTTCCACCAAAAGACTAAATTTCGCCTCGCTTTCCCGCAGTGCATCCTCGACCAGGCGGCGTTCATCTAGTTCTTGGGCAAGATTCCGAGTCGCCGTCCCCAATTCCGTGTTGTGATCTTCCAGCCGCCGAATCAGGGGATTGCTGATTCGAAGAAGTAAGCTGACGCCGATTAAGATGACGATGATTCCCAATAAGCCGGCGATAACACCCGCTTTGGCAAACGGTGCCCGGATTTCAGACAGGTCGATCTTGACCACAATTCCAAGGTCTAATTCGGATACCGGCTCATGGGCCGCCAGCACCTTCACCCCGCGGTAGTCAATTCCCACGATCGTACCCGATCGCCCAAGCAATGCCTGCCGCATGGGTTCGGCCATCTTTGAATTAAAACCGATCGGCTTGGGGTGTTCGAGGCCGCCACGCCGGTGCCTGAGCAGAAAGCTAATCGTAGCCTCTTTTTTTTGAGCCAAGGTAAATTCGATGGTCCGGCCGGAGTGTTCGTAATTCCGATGTGCCTCTACAATTTGACTCAGAGTCGCAGCCCTTGCACCACCCGGCGTTTCAGATGTGACGTGTGCGGCGTTAAACCTGGCGAAAGCCTCTATCAGTCGGGCCTGGCTTTGAACGGTTTCTACAAGCCGCTCCTCTTCCTCGCTGACGGCCGCAATATACAGAGAGGTTATCGCGACACCGGCAACGATCAGGGAGCTTAAAGCCAAAATCAGAATCAATACAAAAACGCGTTTTCGCTCACTCATTGCAAGTCTCCACGTTTTCTTGATAATCACGATGTTTGCGGCAGATGTCCCAGATGCGGCTTCTATTGAACCTGCAGCTGATGACTGCCGGAATCTCGCTGAAAAGGGCTGCAAACAGCGTCACGAAATGGGCGTTGTCATGAATGTGCGAACGTCCGGTGGGGAGTTTTTGATCTTGCGGGTATTGCCAGACGCTTTCAACCAGTAAAGAGGCCGGCCGTTGTCAATGCGTACCCCTCCATTTCGGGGAAAGAGGCATCCATCAGAATCAGATCAATTGGCTTCTTGTCTGATATTTCTAGTGCATCTGCACCAGTCCTGAACGATTCAAGGCCATGCCCGAGTTTTTTGACGACTTTTTCGAATGTTCCGTCACCTCCTAATTCAGAGCTGACAAGCATGATTTCCACAATTGCGAACCTTACTTGTTTAAGATGAGAAACAGAAACAGGAAATCGACCTGAAACCCTGTTAAGGCTTTAGTGTTAGAGCGAGCAAAGTCCATGCCAAGGCTCAATGGCCGTCATAACCAACCGAAATTATGAAGGGATGTCTATAAATCGGTTTACTGCTACTCAAGCGATGAAAGTAAGGTGAGAACTATTGTTCGCACAACGGCAGGTAATTCAGATATAACCAAATGAATATATAGAACAAAACATGTAAGGGCGTAATGGTTCTCAATATGGGCTTGATTGTTCCCCTAGTAAGAAGAGATAAAGAGATAAAGGGACAGGCACTTAATGTAAACCACAGACTGCAACTTATGATGGTCATGTGGGGATAATTGAAAATACCGGGGCTGCTTTTTTGCAGACAGCTAAGTGGAGAATAGGGATTGAAATGTTGACCTATAGTTAAAATTCCCAAATTCACTATTGTGGAAATAGAAACGGATATCGATAAAACTATGGGGAGAACATTTACAATTAAAGATTCAAATGGATTTTCAAATTACTTCTGACAGTCGCTTTAACGAATAAATTCCATCCAAGCCCTTGATCGGCTTGGGGGTTTTTTCGTGCTTTGACTCGAATAGATTCTTAAAGTGCTGGTAATTGGCAGATACAAACGCCTTTGATTCGATGATACCGGAATCCGTAAAATAACGCGTACGATATCTGAAGCGATCGCTTTTGCTTAGTTCAAACTCTTTGCTGCGCTCTTTTTCAAGCACGCTATCATCGATTACCTTGACGTTTCCTTTCTCGGGTTGATTTATCGATCCGGCTTCATAGACATACCGGCGATACCGTCTGATGCGCTCTTTTCTGCTTTTGACATTGAATTCTTCTAAACCGAAATCAGTGGAAAGAAAGTTGTCCCGATTGTTGGTTTGCACATGGTAGCCCAGTGAATTCCAGCGATATTGCTCCGGGCGCTCCACCAACCCGGCACGCAAGGGATTCAGATCGATATAGGCCAGGCAGTTGATCAGCGTCTCGCCGTTTTCAACAATCACGCTTTTAAAGCGGTCGCCCCAAAAATACCCCCGCCGGTTGTGACGCCGGTTGTAAAACCGGGCAAAGTTGACCTTGATCTCACGCAGAAACTCAGAAAGATTGGACAATTTCAGCCGCAATGACGGCATCAGACCGTCTGCAAAAATGCGCTCATCACCGTAAAAATCCACATAGCGTTTTAGAATATCCTCGTCCGTAAATTTGTAATCGGGAATCACCTTCACCAGGATATGAAAGTGGTTTCCCATAAGACAAAATCCTAAAATTTCAACCAAATACAAGGCCGCATAGCGCCGGATCAGATCCAGCATAAAGTCTTTTTCAATATCGCCCAGTGGAAAACCATCTAACGCGGTTCGGGACATCACGTGATAAACCGTACTTTGATCATCAATTATCATTCGCCGGGTTCTTGGCATGATAGGCTCCTTTAAACATTTTTGAATATTAATTTTAGACTTTCATGACAAAACAATTTATCCGTGTCAAGCGTAAAGTACCTGTCCCTATTTCTCTATCTATAAATGTAATTCGGGGACAAAGCCTGGAAAGAGATGCCGGAACAATGACATCTCGCAGAATACGGCCGAACAAGCGATCTCTATTTTAATCACTCATCATGTCCTTTCATTCAAAAACATTAAACAGGTTGTTGATCGTCTTAAAATGAAACGTCGGAGCGGGAATTCCGATATCAAAGATCTGGAAAAGAGACTCGCCGAGATAATCAGCCAGAAACGAAAAATGATCAAGGCCTACGGTAGAGGAATTATCGGATTAGAAGACTTCGAGATGGAAATGGCTCCGCTCAAGAAACAAGAAGACGCGGTCAGAATAACATTTGAACAGGCAAAGCTGGCGACAGGAACCAATGAAATAGATGACCAAACAATCAGAGCCGTTATTGAAAACCTGGGTAATGAAATAAAGTACGCCGATCCTAAAATAAAAAAGAGGGCCATTCAGGCCCTCTTCGATGAGATCCGAATCTTTCCCAAGAAAGGCACTCCATGGGAAAGAATATTAGAAATCAAGGGCGTTCACCTGCCCTTGACACGGGTGTCGGTGGCGTCCCCAAGGGGATTTGAACCCCTGTTGCCGGCGTGAAAGGCCGGTGTCCTGGACCAGACTAGACGATGGGGACGCAAGTGATGCGCATTGGGCATGGCGCCAAGAGCACGGTATAGTGACGGACCGCCTTAGGCCATGCTCCCTGCACTATGCCCTATACCATGGGTGGTGGGCCGCACGCAAAGTTTCTCGAACCCCCACCCCTATAATTTCAAAACTTACGAGCTAAAAAAAACCGTAAAAGCTTTTCTCAAGCCTATAAAGCATGCCGTTCACGAGGCCATCAAACGGCAGGAAATGCTCGCTCCCGGCCGTGTGAATTCCAACGCGAAATTGCAAGAGCCGAAGGTTTGACTCCGGCTCGTGCAACGCAGGAGCCGATCCTACTTAAATTGCCCAGCGAAGTCAAGGAATTTCTGGCTGGGCTTTCGGATCCAAGATAGGTCAGGAAAAACCCTGAAAGAGGGCTTTTGAGCGGATCGATATCTGCTCCGGATGCATTTTCCTATTTACCCCCGGGAAGATTTAATCCCCAATGTTTCACTTATTCTTCAGCCGTCTTTCATCTTTCTTTTCAGGTATGTATTATGCATAAACACCTAACCCGACCCGGGAGTCAAATTAAAATGCTTTTGCCGGCAACCTGTCCCGCCTCCTAGCGGGACTCGCCCCACGCAATCGTTTTTATACGCCGCCAGCCTGCCGTGTCAACTGACAAGGTCGAACGGCTCACCGGTTTGAGGCGGAGCTTCGCTAGATTTTTCCGGTACTGATGTCGCCCGATATTCAGGCATAACCAACTCCCGTGTGACACGGTTTGCCGCATCCGGTAAAAAGCCTGATGTTGATGATCTTATCAGGAAGTTACGAACGTTCTGCACGAACGCCCTTTTTTTACGCCCAGGCGGTACATTCCACCGCCCCCGAAGGGCTCGACTGTAACACCTGTTACACCGGCTGTAACAGACAAGTTCAGATCACTGCTTGCAAGGATAATCGGCAAGGTGCTGATTTTTTTATTGTTTTTTATTGACCCCATTTTTTCTCCCTCTGCTTGCGATCCGGGTGTTACATCACCCCGTTACACTCGGCTTCATTTCGCCCGCACCCTGAAAAGCCTTAGCTTCATAACCATCTAATATTTCACTTTTATTTCACTTTTTAATTCTGGCAAGCTGACTGGCATGATTATTGATATGCCTAATTGGAGCGGATGCTTTCCCGTATGGCAGATGTTATCACAGCAGCAAGGCTGAATTTCCATAGCCCTCATTTTTATACCTTTAAAATTAACACCCGCTGCACCCGAGACACGGAGAGCACAGAGAAAGAATTATTTCTCACCACGCAATTGACGGTACCGCGGCCAACCAGACCGTTTCCAGCGCGCACGCGGTATGGACTAACACGACTACGGCAGGCACGCCGAAAGGAAACAGTGCAGCGGGGACATGCAGCGACCGGACCACAAACTTAGACACTCTTCGTGACTGGCTCGGGTTGCCGAAGAAAACCGGGAAACATTGGACACAGCCGCAGATGAACGATACGTGCAATTCCCGTCACAGATTGTATTGTTTTGAACAGTAGTATTTAAGAGCGGACTCGGCGGTCCGGATGAGGATCCGTCCTCTATGGATCTAAACAAGCACGTCTGATCGGTCATGTGCATTTCACCCCCCTGTCATGCCGGGTCAAGCCCGGCATGACAGGCCAAGGAGGTAAAACAGAAAGGAGGAAACAAATGTTTTGTTATCAATGTGAACAGACCTCAAAAGGCACAGGATGCACGGTCCAAGGAGTTTGCGGCAAGAAACACGAGGTGGCCTCTCTTCAGGACCTCCTTTTATACACGTTGATGGGACTTTCCCAGGTGGCTGTGGCGGGACGAAGGATCGGTGTCACTGATCAGGATATTAACAGATTTACGGTTAAAGCGGCCTTCTCGACCCTCACAAACGTCGATTTCGATCCTGAACGCTTTGTGGAATTGATCGGCCGGGCGGCAAAAAAACGTGATCAACTCAAAGAAAAGGTTAACGCCGCCGGAGGAAATACTGCTCTGCCCGATGGTCCGGCCGCATTTAATCCGGACGCAACCATGGAGGGTTTGGTTAAACAGGGAGAAGAGGTCGGTATTAAATCTTATCCTGGTGATAATCCTGACATACTCTCGCTGAAACACACCGTCCTTTACGGAATAAAAGGGGTCAGCGCGTATGCAGACCATGCCGGGATTCTAGGACGGGAGGATGACAGTGTCTATGCTTATGTTCATGAGGGTCTGGCAGCCATCCAGCGATCGGATCTGGATCTTGATGAGTGGATCGGGCTGACCCTCAAATGCGGTGAGACTGCCTATAAAGCGATGGCGCTGCTTGACGAGGGAAATACCGGCGCCTATGGCCACCCGGTTCCAACAAAGGTCCCGCTGGGCCACAAAAAGGGCAAGGGCATCCTTGTATCCGGGCATGATCTGAAGGATCTTGAAGCGCTTCTCAAACAGACGGAAGGAAAAGGTATTAACATATATACCCACGGTGAGATGCTCCCCACACATGGTTACCCGGAGTTAAAAAAATACAAGCATTTTTACGGCCAGTTCGGTACGGCCTGGCATAAGCAGATCAAAGATTTTCCTGACTTTCCAGGGGCCATACTGATGACCTCCAATTGTATCGTGAAACCGCAGAAGTCGTATCAGGACAATCTGTTTACATCAGGCATGGTTGGCTGGCCCGACATCCCCCATATCCCGGATCTGAATTTTCAGCCGGTTATCGACCGGGCGCTGGAACTGCCCGGTTTCCAGGAGGACCAAAACGGCAGAGAGGTCACGGTCGGTTTTGCCAGAGATGCCGTTTTAGGAGTGGCGGACCAGGTTATATCAGCGATCAAATCCGGTGATATCCGGCATATCTTTCTGGTTGCCGGCTGTGATGGCGTCAAACCGGAGCGAAATTACTACAGTGAGTTTGTAGAAAAAGTCCCCAGGGATTGTGTTGTTCTGACCTTGGCGTGCGGCAGGTACCGCTTCTTTGATAAAGATCTTGGAGATATCGGCGGAATACCAAGGCTGCTGGATGCCGGCCAGTGCAACGATGCGTATTCGGCGGTTCAAATTGCTTCTGCGCTGGCAAAAGCATTCGATGTCGAGGTCAATGAATTACCGTTATCACTGATTATATCCTGGTATGAACAAAAAGCGGTTTGTGTGCTTTTGGCCCTGCTTCATCTCGGTATCAGGGGTATCCGTCTCGGGCCGTCCCTGCCGGCGTTTCTGACGCCCAATGTGTTGGATACATTGGTTGAAAATTTCGATATCAAACCCATTGCAACTGATGACGAGGACCTGAAAGCCATTTTGGGCTAATGGGAAGATGAGATAGGGGGCCGGCCGGTTAACCGCGCCATAGCAAATAGGCTGGAATATAAAACCGGGAACCAATATTCAACTGGATGTCCCCAAGACTCCCCTACGCGATCGGCAATGTCCCGTTGACGGACTGGGGGTGCTTTGATTGTAAATATTATCTGGCTGTTATTTAAACCATAGAAAATAAACCGACCGAAAGGAGAAATCTATCCATGATCACAGCATCTGAAAAACCGCTGTTATTTGCAACCCGCATGGTGTCGGTAATTCTGATCGCGTTAATGCTGATCGGCTGTGCAGGCACCACGGAAGGCGATGGGGGCCGGGGACATCGGAAGGCGATCATTGGCGGCCTGGGCGGCGCCACTGCCGGCGGCCTGATTGCCGCTGCGCTTCACGGTGGAACGGCGGGTATTATCGGTGGTGCCCTGGCAGGGGGTCTGATCGGAGGGGCAATCGGCGATAGGATGGACGCTGCCGACCACCGTGAGGCCCAAAAGGCCGCCCAGCGAGCCCTGGAAACATCACCATCGGGCACCGCCGTCGCCTGGCACAACCCGGACAGCGGCCATTCCGGTGCGGTCACACCGGTTCGCACTTACCAGAAAAGTGGTGGTCAGTATTGCCGGGAGTACAAGCAAAGCGTGACCATTGGCACCCAGGCGCATCAGGCATACGGCACAGCCTGTCGTCAGCCGGATGGGAGCTGGAAAATCGTGAATTAAGAATCCTTACCCGGAGGTCAAGGCCCTGGTCGCCGCCGATGGGAAATTGCACGATCTAAAAGCCTCACCCGGACCGGAGTAAAGGAGATAATTCGATGAAAAAAGTAACCCTATGGCTTTTAATCATAGCGCTTATGATAGCCACTACCGCTTTCGGCGCCGATATCCAACGGATGGACGCCGCTGCAACATTGGCAATCTCAGACAAAAACGACGACAATCGCATTGACCGTGAGGAGTACCACCAGCGGATGACGGAGGTGTTTTTCTTCGCTGACACCAACAAGGACGGTAACTTGACGATAACTGAAATCCAGGTGATCGAAGAAATAGACCCCCAGCCTTTCGAAGCGGCCGACAGGAACGGCAACCAAAGCTTGTCTGTTTATGAATACCTCTTCGCGCTGCATAATGACTTTGAAACGGCCGATCGGGATAAAGACGGCACGCTGGACTTAGAGGAACTTCGTCTCATGGTGGAATAATTTTGAAAGATAAAAACCAGTAAATGATAAGCAATGGGCCCGGTCCAACTTCCAGTCCAATCCTGGCTGGCGGCATTGGCCCAAAGGGCTTTAACGCGTCATCCTGTGAAGATAAACGACTGGACAAAACGCATCATCTGAGATCGGATCGCCCTTTGAATCAAAAAAGTGGGAGCTCGGTGTCAAATGTTGACGGTTTGTTGCTGGAATCGACATTTTTAGAGCGCCAGCGATAATGAATGCTTCTTATTTCATGAATGGAATTTTACTCACGCTCAGCCGGTGATCTTGGCCTGATGGTATGCTAAATTCTTCTCCT
>Ga0209052_1000171_pt1 | contig 22185 bp, 14 predicted proteins | sample WorMetHEROISLAND_2_FD_187409 | JGI IMG/M metagenome (GOLD analysis project Ga0209052, IMG submission 187409) | Marine gutless worms symbiont microbial communities from Max Planck institute for Marine Microbiology, Germany - Olavius sp. 4 HERON... | ecosystem: Host-associated > Annelida >...
GTTCCATAGGCTACCTCTTCTGGTTGGGTGTGCTAGGGATCTTTGCGATAGCTACCCACCAGCCTCATTTTCCGGGGGCTGGCGAACAATTTTCTCCTTAGATGCGCCGGAAATCGCAATCTCCATAGGGTCTAGATAACTTTAGTACTGTAACTGCATGCTAACGTTTTGTTATGCAGGGGAAAAACAGGTATTTCAGGCGTTCATACCTTTCGGAAGCTAAATTCCGGCAGATTGTACCCTATTTTTCGCACGATTTACCGGCCTCGAAAGTCAGCCGATCTGAGTGATGTAAGCCGTCCGATGATTAATCAGTTGTTATTCAAACTACGAACCCGAATCGCTCAGCTTTGTGACGCCTCATCGCCCTTCTCCGGCGAGGGTGGAGTCGATGAATCCTAGTTTCGGCGGGCGCCGTGTTCGGGGGAAGTAAAGGTCTCGGGGCCGGGGGGTAAAACGATTGTCTTCGGGATTCTGGAACGCCGCGGGAAGGGCTAAACGGAAATCGTCCCGAACGCCGCCAAGAAGCCGCTACAGGCCGCGATCCGGGGCCAGGGGGCCCTTGACAGTATCATCCGCTCGGACGGCTGGAGGGGCTACGATGGGCTGGTGGATAGGGGGTACAAAAAGCATTTCCATGTGAATCATGGTGAGCATGAATTTGCCCGTGGTAATTGCCCTATCAATGGCATTGAATTATTCTGATCATATGCTAAATGAAGGCTTATATCATTCAATGGTGTTCCACGAAAAACTTTTTATCTGAACCTGAAAAAATGTGAATTTAGATTCAATCATCGAGAGGAAAACTTATATGATAGAATTGCTTACCCATTTCGGGTGATGGTGGTTTTTAACTGGTATAAGGTGGGTTGGACTACTATACGGTTCGCTTGCGAGTCGCATCAGCCACCACCATACTATCACCATGAATCATAATCTCTTCGCCCTGTTCCAAACGCGATTTCCGCGCGATCTCGACTGGAATTTCCTAGAGACCCCGGAGGGCCGAACGCTCAGCTATCGAGAACTTGAACGCCAGTCCGCCTGCCTGCAGCGGGTGCTGAAGGAACACGGCGTCGCGCCGGGGGATCGGGTGGTTGCGCAGGTCGAGAAATCCCCCCTCGCGCTCGCCCTCTATCTCGCCTGTCTGCGCTGCGGCGCGGTTTATGTCCCACTCAATACCGCGTACACCCCGCGTGAGGTGGCGTATTTTCTCGCCGACGCGCTGCCGCGGGTGTTGGTCGTCCGCCCCGAGCAGGTGGATGAGCTCGCGTCCGCTGTCTCTGAGGTCGGGGTAGCCCATATCCTCACGTTAGATGCCTACGGCAATGGTTCTCTGGCCGTGTCGGCGGATGTCGGCTCGCCCGATCACTCGGTCACCGTCCGCGATCGGCACGATCTCGCCGCGATTCTCTACACCTCCGGGACCACGGGACGCTCGAAGGGCGCGATGCTGACCCATGCCAATCTGGCCTCGAATGCGCTGGCCCTGCACCGGGCGTGGGGTTTCATGCATGAAGACGTGCTGATCCATGCCCTGCCGATCTTCCATGTCCACGGTCTGTTCGTGGCCATTCACTGCGTATTGTTGAACGGTTCGGGGATGTTTTTCCTACCGGGCTTCGACGCCGACACCATCATCGATTTGTTGCCGCGGGCCACCCTATTGATGGGCGTTCCGACCTTCTACACAAGGTTGCTGCAGCATCCAAACCTGACCGCCGCCCGATGCGCGCACATGCGGCTGTTCATTGCCGGGTCGGCGCCCCTGTTACCCGATATCTTCAAGGCATTCCAACAACGCGCCGGGCACCGGATTCTCGAACGCTACGGGATGACTGAGGCCGGTATGATTACCTCCAATCCGCTCCATGGCGAGCGCGTCCCCGGCACCGTCGGTTTTCCTCTGCCCGGAGTGGAGGTGCGGGTGTGTGATCGGGACGGCCGTCGGCTGATCGATGCAGTGGGCATGCTCGAGGTGCGCGGGCCGAATGTATTCAGCGGCTACTGGCGGATGCCCGATAAGACGGCTACCGAACTTCGCCCCGACGGCTTCTTTATTACCGGTGACTTGGCCAGGATCGACCCCCATGGGCGCATCGCGCTCAGCGGGCGCGCCAAGGATCTGATTATCTCAGGAGGCTACAACGTCTATCCGAAGGAAGTAGAAAACGCGATCGATGGGATTGCTGGTGTCGATGAATCCGCGATCATCGGCCTGCAGAACCCGGGTCTGGGTGAAGCCGTGGTCGCGGTCGTTACCCTGCAGCCGGGCGTCGATCTGGATGAAGCCGGACTGATCGACCGACTGGAAGGAAAGCTCGCTCGCTTCAAGCAACCAAAGAAGGTGATTTTCGTGGACACCCTGCCACGTAATGCGATGGGCAAGGTGCAAAAGAACGAGCTGCGCGCGCGTTTCGCGCACATCCGTTGCGAGGTATAGCCGCATTACCCCCGTTCTACCTGCTCGCGCGAACCTCGCGTCGGGTGTAAGCCGGGTTAGGTGCGTGCCCGATCCCGAAGCACGGCGACCGGGCTGACTGCGCCTTAGCCTGACACGCCGGATCCCGCAACCAACGCCGAAGATGTTGCGGGTGCGATCCTTTTCAACCAGACAGCCTCTGAATCCTCCTTGGGGTTCCTGCCCGCCCGGAGTTTTGCTCAAGCGCCTTCGGACTGCTACATTCTATGTGTCTTCGCTCCGGCCCCTGTGGCGGGTTCATGGAAGGACGCAGACAGGATTCGTCCTGGCCGCCAAGTACACCCTCAACAATCGCCCGGGCGATCCCAACGGCGGGGATAATCACCGCAAGAACATGCACCAGGCGCTCTAATGAGAGCCTGCAAAGACTGGGTACCGATTAACTACATCGACCTCTACTGGGTACATGCCTGGGATTTCACGACCCCGGTGGACGAAGTCATGCGGGTGCTCGACGACATGGTGCGCGCCGGCAAGGTGCTGTACGTCGGCATCCCGGACACACCGGCCTGGATCGTCTCCCAGGCGAATACGCTGGCCGACCAGCGGGGCTGGAGCCCTTTCGTCGGTCCCCAGATCGAGTACAGCGCTGATCGAGCGCACGCCGGAGCGGGAGCTGCTGCCGATGGCCAGGGCGCTCGATATCGCGGTGGCCGCATGGTCGCCGCTCGGCGGTGGCATGTTGAGCGACAAGTACAAGCGCAATACCGAACGGTCCAAGGGAACCCAACATGCCCAAACAGTCTGGTGGGAAGACTTTATCCTGACCGACAGGAACTCACCATCGCCGAAGAAATGGAAGCAGTGGCGGCCGAGATCGAGCGGCCCCCCGCTCAGGTTGCCATCAACTGGATTCGACAACAAAAAGGCAAGGGAGTAGTTATTCCCATCATCGACGCCCGGAAGCTCTCTCAGCTCAAGGACAACCTGGCGGTGCTCGACTAATGTCTTCAACAAAGACAACAAAGCATGGATATGGATCGCTTTGAACAGAGAGACCCGAGAAGTCGTTGCTTATGCTTGTGGTGATCGCAGTAAAAAAACGTGCTAAATTCTCTGAGATCGCATACCGTCCACTTATAAATAAAGCCATGGTTTTCACCGATTATTGGGAAGCGTATCAAGCTTTTATTCCGAATGAGCAGCATTTGCCTGTCGGCAAAGAAACAGGAGGAACGTCCCCTGTTGAGCGCAAGAATAATACCTTGCGGCAGCACTTAGCGCGCTCCGCGCGAAAGATGCTCTCTTTTTCCAAATGTATCATTATGCATGAGATCTGTTTAAACTTCTTCCTGTATCGCCATATTAAAGAGAGGTCTAGATAGCTTTGAATACTGCAACCGCATGCTAAGGTTATGTTATGCAAGGGGAAAACAGGTATTTCAGGGGTTCACACCTTTCGGAAGCTAGATTCAGATGGATTGTACCCTGATTTTGCGCACGATTTACTGGCCTCGAAATCGTCAAGTTGAGTGATATAAGCCGTCCGACGATCAATCAGTTGTTATTCAAGCTTATGAACCTGAATCGCTCAGCTTTGTGACGCCTCATCACCCTTCTCCGGCGAGGATGAATCCTATTTCGGCGGGCGCCGTGTTCGTGGAAAGAAAGGGCGCGGGGCTGAGGGTAAAATGATTGGTAGTGATAAATTTCTAACTGATAGCGTAGTTGATCGTCCAGGTCTACCGGGCCGTACAGCGGTTCAATCTACCTTCTACCAGTTTAAAGACCACCACTACCAAACGATTGTCTTCGGGATTCTGGTAACGCCATGGGAAAGTCTACACGGAAATCGTCCCGAACGCCGCCAAGAAGCCGCTACAGGCCGCGATCCGGGGCCAGGTGCCACTTGACCGCATCATCCACTCGGACGGCGGGAGGGGCTGCGACGGGCTGGTGGATAGGGGGTACAAAAAGCTTTTCCGTGTGAATCATGGTCAGCATGAATTTGCCCGTGGTAATTGCCCTATCAATGGCATTGAATCATTCTAATCATATGCCAAACGAAGGCTTGCATAGTTCAATGCCGTTCCACGAAAAAATTTTCGTCTACGCCTGAAAGAATGTGAATTTAGATTCAATCCTCGAGAGGAAAAACTTATATGATAGAATATTTACTCCGCTTAGAGAAAATCCTCTCTTAAAATTATCTAGACCCGAAAATCATAACATCCTATTAATACCGAAAATCCTGTGAATCCTGTACCATTAGGAGACAAGCTCGGAGGTCAGCGCTTACTCCTTAATATCAACACGACCTGGTGCCCCCGAGGTGCCGGGTTATCCGGGAACGATCGCGAAGGCCGCCGCCGCCGCCCGCAGGGTCTGGGCGATCTCTTTTTCGCCATGGGCCGCGGAGAGGAAGCCAGCCTCGTAGGCGGAGGGGGCGAGGTAGACCCCGCGTTCCAGCATGGCGTGGAAGAAGGCGCGGAACCGGTCCTGGTTGCAGGCGGTGGCCCCCGTGAAGTCGGTTACCCGCTCCGCGTCGGTGAAGAAGAGGCCGAACATGGCCCCGACCCGGTTGGTGGTCAGGGGGATGCCGGCGGCCGCGGCCTGTTCCTCGAGCCCGGTTACCAGCTGCTCGGTCTTGGCCTCCAGGTCTTGATAAAAGCCCGGCCTGGAAATCAGCTCTAGGGTGGTGAGCCCGGCGGCCATGGCTACCGGGTTGCCGGAGAGGGTGCCGGCCTGATAGACGGGACCTGAGGGGGCGATCTGGTCCATGACTTCCCGGCGGCCGCCGAAGGCCCCCACCGGCATGCCGCCGCCGATGATCTTACCCAGGGTCGTGAGATCCGGGGTCACCCGGTAGCGCTCCTGGGCCCCGCCGAGCGCGACCCGGAACCCGGTCATGACCTCGTCGAAGATGAGTAATCCGCCGTACCGGTCGCACAATGCGCGCAGTCCTTCCAGGAATCCCGGCTCGGGGGGGATGCAGCCCATGTTGCCGGCCACGGGCTCGACGATGACGCAGGCGATCTCTGCTCCGATGCGGGCAAAGGTGTCCTGGACCTGATCCAGGTCGTTGTAATCGAGGGTTACCGTGAGCTCGGCTAGGGCCGGCGGTACGCCGGGGGAGCTGGGCTCGCCCAGGGTCAGGGCACCGGAGCCCACCTTGACCAGCAGGGAGTCGGAGTGGCCGTGGTAGCAGCCTTCGAACTTTACCAGCTTGTCCCGACCGGTATGGCCGCGGGCCAGCCGGATGGCGCTCATGGTGGCCTCGGTGCCGGAGCTGACCATGCGTACTAGGTCCATGGAGGGCACCAGCTCGCAAACCTTGTCTGCCATCCGGGTCTCCAGTTTTGTGGGGGCGCCGAAGGAGAGGCCCTGGCGCATCCGATCGGTAACCGCCGCGATGACTTGGGGGTGGGCATGGCCCAGGATCATGGGGCCCCAGGAGCCCACATAGTCCAGGTAGCGGTTACCGTCCGCGTCGAATAGATGGGGGCCGGCGGCGCGTTCGAAGAAGATCGGCTCGCCGCCGACGCCGTAAAAAGCCCGGACCGGTGAGTTGACACCGCCTGGGATGCGGCGCTGGGCCGCTGCGAAGAGATCATGGGATCGGGTCATGGGTCGCATCTCGGCCATGGAAGAGCGCGTCAAAGGCGGCTGCCGCGGCGCGGATGTCGGGTTGGCCGAAGACGGCGTCCACGGCGGCCAACATATCCGCGCCGGCCGCGATCGGTATGGCGCCATTCTCGGGAGTAATGCCGCCGATGGCAACCAGCGGTATCCTGAGGAGTCCGTGGACCTGCCGCAGCAGGACCGGCGTGACCTGGACGGCCAGGGGCTTGGTTGTGGAAAGGAAGAAGTGCCCGAAGGCGACATAGTCGGCGCCGATTGCCTGGGCGTGGAGCGCCCGTTGGGGCCGGTCGTAGCAGGAGGCGCCGATGATGGCCCCCGGTCCCAGTCGGCTTCTCGCCTCCCGCGGGTCGGGGTCGTCCCGGCCCAGGTGCACCCCGTCGGCGCCGATCCGTGCCGCCAGGTCTAGGTCGTCATTGATGATGAGCGGGACGGCGGCGGCGCGGCAGACCGGGAGCAGGGAGCGAGCCATGCGTAAACGTGCGGCCGGGTCGCCGCCCTTGTTCCGGTATTGGATCAGCCGGGTGCCGCCGGCGATGGCCTGTTCTACCTGCCTTGCCAAGGGCAGGGTCGTACCCGGAACCTCGGGGGTGATGGCATAGAGCCCGTACAGTCGGTTCATGGCGGTGGTCCCGTGATTATCGAAAGGAGGTCGCGAAAGGCATCGGTCTTTACCCTTATGATCCCCTCATTCCAACCCCTCTCCCGGCGGGAGAAGGGCTTTTGTGTCACCTTCATCGCGGGCGAAGAGCCGGTTGGGGATGAGTTGGCAGCGGCCGGTGCGCAGGGCGCGGCTCAGGCTCTCCCAGGTATAGGCCTGCGCCTCGGCGGCGGCGTCCTCCGGATCCAGGCCCCGGACGATGCGGGCCGCGACGGCGCTTGCCAGGGTGCAGCCGGAGCCGTGGTGTTCGCCTTGCAGGCGTGGCCAGGACCACTCCCGGCGGCTGTGGTCGTGACCATAGAGCCGGTTGATTACTTCATCGCCCGGGGCATGGGTGCCGGTGATCAGCACCCAGGGGCAGCCAGTCTCCAGCAACCGTTGGGCGCAGTCATCCGGCGCCTCGAAGCCGCTCAGGATCCGGGCCTCCGGGAGATTCGGCGTCACCAGGGTGCAGCGTCCGAGTAGATTGTCGCGCAGCTGATTGACCAGGAGGGCATCCGCCACCCATCGCCCCTTGCCGGAGGCGAGCACCGGGTCCAGGATCAAGGGTAGCCGCGGATGCTCGGTGGCGAGCCCGCAGAGGGCCCGGACCGTCCGCGAGCTGCCGAGCAGGCCGATCTTAAGGGCGCCGACCTGGCTGTCGGCCAATACCCGCCGGCATTGGTCCCCGATCAGCCCGGGCTGTCGGGGCCACAGCCGGACGACGCCGCAGCTGTCCTGGTCGGTCAGGCAGCTGATAACGCTGCAGGCATGGATCCCGACCGCGCGTGCGGCTTCCGCGTCAGCCTGGATGCCCGCTCCGCCGCCGGGGTCGTGTCCCCCTACGCAGAGTAGGACCGGCCGGAGATCATCGGGCGTCATCACCGCAGGTACCGATCTTTCGGCGTTTGGTTGTCACTATCAATAATGCAGAAGCACTCAACGACCGATAACAAAAAGCGAGCAGGAACAACACGGAAGGTTTAGCCGCAATAAACGCAAATGGACGTAATATAGAGTAATCATGGTCGATCATGTTCGGGCGAGCGCATATAACTCAGGCCGAAAACAAAACCTTGGCGGATTCGTTCGGGTGTTGGTCAATTGGTGGCGGAAATAATAAATTATATATATTGATTATTTGCAAATTCAACCAAAGATTTAGTTGTTATTAAAAACAAATTTTCAAAATATTATATAATTTATGATTCTTGAGATTAAGAATGATTAATATCTTGTTTAGCGGTACAGATACAGGTATTGATTAATTCTTAATGGTAATATGAATAGTTGGCAAAACTCCGCAGAGTCTTAGAGAACTTTGAGCACCGCAGCCGCATGCTAAGGTTATGTTATGCAAGGAAAAAAACAGGTATTTCATGCGTTCACGCCTTTCGGAAGCTAACTTCAAAGACGGATTATACACTATTTTGCGCACGATTTGCCGGCCTCGAAAATCAGCCAAGTTGAGTGATGTAAGCCATCCAACGCTCAAGCAGTTGTTATTCAAACTACGGACCCGAATCGCTCAGCTTTGTGACGCGTCATCGCCCTTCTCCGGCGAAGTTGAAGTCGATGAATCCTCTTTCGGCGCGCGCCGTGTTCGTGGAAAGAAAGGGCGCGGGGCTGGGGGTAAAACGATTTTGTCTTCGGGATTTTGGAACGCCACGGGAAGGGCTGCGCGGAAATCGTCCCGAACGCCGCCGAGAAGCCGCTATTAGGCCACAATCCGGGGCCAGGTGCCACTTGTGACCGCATCATCCACCCGGACGGCTGGAGGGGCTACGATGGGTTAGTAGATAGGGGGTACAAAAAGCATTTCCGCGTGAATCCATGGTCAGCATGAATTTGCCCGTGGTAATTGCCCTATCAATGGCATTGAATCATTCTGGTCATATGCCAAACGAAGGCTTGCAAAACTCATATGGTGTTCCACGAAAAACTTTTCATCTATACCTGAAAGAATGTGGATTTAGATTTAATCCTCAAGAGGAAAACTTATATGATAGAATGCTCTCTCTGCTGAGAGAAAATCCTCTCCAAAGTTATCTAGACCCTTTATGGGGGGTGATTCTTGAACGATGGTCAGCATGAATGGATTTTTTAATCCGGTCGTGTGTAGAATTTTGTCCTGCCCCGGCGAGAGAAATCATGATCGACATGCGTTCGCGGAAAGGTATTCCCGTCAGAGACCGTCTGATCCTGGCGTTGGATGTGCCTGACGGGGATACCGCTCTGGAGACGGTGGAATTGCTCGGCGATTCGGTCAGTTTCTACAAGCTCGGCCTGGAAATCTTCATGTCCGGCAGCTACTTCGATCTGGTAGAGCGGCTACTCAGGCGCGGCAAGCGCGTCTTCTGCGACCTGAAGTTCTTCGACGTACCGGAGACGGTGGCCCGCGCGGTGCGTCAGCTCAAGGATCGGGGCGTGGACTTTACGACTGTGCACGGCAATGACTCGATGCTGCGAGCCGCCGTCAGCGAGAAGAACGAGCTGAAGATTCTTGCCGTCACGGTGCTGACCAGCCTGGATCAGGGTGACCTGGAGGACCTTGGCTTTAAGTGTGACGTAGAGACGCTGGTGCGCTCGCGCGCTAAACGCGCGTTGGAGGTCGGCTGCGACGGCGTGGTCTCATCCGGTCTAGAGATTACGTCCCTACGGAGAGCGCTGGGCGACCAGCTCATGATCGTTGTCCCCGGTATTCGTCCGGTGCAGAACCGCCCGGTAGACGACCAAAAGCGTGTCATTACCCCCGCCCAGGCATTTCAAAACGGCGCCGATTATATCGTCGTCGGACGACCGATCCGTGACGCCGAGGATCCACGCGCCAAGGCCGAAGCGATCCAGGCTGAAATCGCGGCTGTCTTTGCCTGAGCCAAGTCCGATCCCGGAGCTGTTCGGCATTATCTGGTGCTGCCCGAGTAAGGCGTCGTGTTGGGTTACAGCGCGTTCGATGGTGCTTGTGTTCTTCAGGATCAGGCAGCGCGCCTAACCAACCTTAGCATAGTCTGTATCCAAGGGAGAACCAAGGGTCGGGTATAAGGGAATGATGGAAAGTACCTAGGAAGCCGTCGCATTCTGAGGCCTCGAGCCTGAACGTAGATTGGCTCCCCGCCCTCATCGCCCAAACCGGAGAGTATCCGAAGCCGTGAGCGAATCTCGTGAGCCTGCATACACTAAGGTCGGTAGACGCGGGTTCCGGGCCGGGGAACCAGGTCATGATCCTGCCTGGTTTTGGTAGTGGTGGTATCTAACTGGTAGATAAGGTGGGTTGGGTCGCTACGCAGCCCGGTAGACCTGGATTCTCAATCATGCTATCAGTTAAAAACTTGCCACCACCCTAAAGTTATCTAGCCTTTGCAATATCGACCGAGGCGAGGTGGGAATGAAAGATCCGATTGAATTCGGGTAATTTCTCGATGAAGGGGACGTGGCCGGTGTCTTCGATCACCACCTCCTCATAGGCCCCGCCGGCTGCCCGATAACGCTCTAACACGGCCCGGGTCTGGCCCAGCATGGGCTGGGGTGGAAAGACTTCGGCCCCCGGCCAGCCGGGGAGTCGTCCGGTGGCCCCGAGTGCCCCCGGGCAGGACGCCGCCGCATCGGAGACCGCCAGGTCATGGCTGCCGCGGATCCAAAGTAGCGGCGGTTTGGGCTCGATCCTGTACAGACTCTCCACATCCCCCGCATACCTGGACGATGCGGCATTCGTCATACCCCAGCGACCGGGCGCCACAAATGGCCAGTTCGGGGATTCTACGCTATCTCCCGGCAGATCCTCGGGACTGATGTGGGTCCGGAGGGTAGCCGTCACCAGGTCGTCTTCACGGGCCGGGATGAAGGGTGGCTTGTAGACCAGCATACGCAGAACGGCGCGCGGAGAGAATGCATTGTCGAGGCCGTCGTCACCGGCCTCGATCAGACGCAGAAACTCGGGGTTCATCAGGCTGCCGCCGGAGCCGGCGAAATCCTCGCAACAGGGGGTGCCCTGCACGTCTTTGGTACCGCCGAAACCATAGGGAGAGCCTGGGTTGACCAGGGTTACCGTCAGGAAGCGCTCGCAGGCCCGCATCAGGAGTCGCCATACCACCGAGCCCCCCATGGAGTTTCCCACCAGGTGGACGCGCGCGACGCTCAGATGATTGAGCAGTGCCAGGGCATCGTCCGCCAGATCAGCCATGCCCCGGGTCGCGTCAATCTTCTTGTCCGGGTCCGCTGCGCCGAAGCCGCGCTGGTCCGGCGCGATCCCCCGATAGGTTCCGGGCAGACTCAGCATCACCTCCTCCCACCAGGTGGCGGAGGTGACATTGCCATGCAGGAACAGGACCGGAGTCTCGGTCTCGGGGCCGGTGAACAGGACCCGGGTCCTGATCCGGGAGCTGGTGATCGTCCGCGCGACGACGCCGGGGAGCGTGGGAATCGACAAGTCGGCGTTTACTGAGGCACGGCCTCAGCCCTCCTTCGAGTTCACATAGCGTTGCCTGAGCTCTGCCTTCTGCACCTTGCCGTAGGGCGAGTAAGGTAAGGCGTCGGCAAAGAACACATGTTTGGGGATCTTATAGCGCGCCAGCCGGTCCGCGCAGGTTTGGAGGATGGATTCCGCCGTGGGCGCCGTGCCCTCCCGCGTCACCACGACCACTAGCCCCACCTCCCCGAACTTGGCATCGGGTGCGCCGATAAGTGCCGCCTCCGCGACTTGGGGGTGCTCCAGGACGGCAGCCTCCACCTCGGCGGCGTAGATATTCTCGCCGCCGCTGATAATCATGTCCTTGAAGCGGCCGACGATGGAATAGAAGCCGTCCTCATCGCGCCGCGCCATATCCCCGGTGTGAAACCAGCCGTCACGGATCGCCTCGGAGCCGGCTTCCGGGTTCTTCCAATAGCCCGAGCACACGTGAGGACCGCGGATCAGAAGCTCTCCCACCTCGTTTGGGGGTCGCTCCTTGCCGGACTCGTCCACGATGCGCATCGCGCTGTGGAAGATCGGCTTTCCCACCGATCCGCTCTTGGGCACGGATTCCGCATCCGTCATGCTGAAGCAATTGGGACCTACCTCCGTGAGCCCGTATCCCTGCCGGAACACCACCCCCTTTTGCTCCCGCCAGACCCTCATGATAGCCTCGGGACAGGGCGCCCCGCCGCTGATGAACCAGCGCACCCGGCTGAAATCCGCCGCCGCGAACCGCGGCGACTTCATCCACATCTGAAAGATGGTCGGCACTCCCAGGATGACGGTGCAGCCTTCCTGCTCGACGACCCGCAAGGATTCTTCGACCTCCAGACTCCGGGCCAGGATGATTCTGCCGCCGAGGTAGAACAAAGGCGTCAGGAAAGCGAACAGACCACCGGCATGAAACAAGGGGACGAACACCGGCGAGGCATCCTGCTCCGAAAGCCCCCAGCTGGCCGCGGTGTTGATGCAGTTGAAGAGCACCTGACGATGCGGGATCATCGCCCCCTTCGGCTGCCCGGTAGAGCCGGAAGTATAGAGGAGACAGTAAGGATCTTCGGCATCCAGCCCCGGTGGCCGTATCGGCTCCGTCTCCGGCACTGCGGCCAAGCCCGTGTCATAATCCAGTGCCCCGTCAATGGCGGCGCCCTCAAGCGCAACAGGAGTGCCCGGATCCGCCTGGGTCCGCAAGGATGCCAGCGTGGCGGCGAATTCGGGCCCGCACAACAGCGCCTTGGGCCGACAGCCGTCGACGATATAGGCCAGCTCACGCGCCGCCAACCGCCAGTTCAGGGGCGCCAACACGGCCCCGATCTTGCCCACCGCATAGAACAGATCGCAGTAGACAACACTGTTGTGGGCCAGAATCGATACCCGGTCTCCCTTTTCGACCCCCAGGTGGTCGCGCAGAAAATGGGCGAGACGATTGGCGCGGGCATTGAGAGCGGCGAAGCTGTAGCGATGCCCACTCGCTAGCTCCAACAACGCCTCCCGCTCCGGCGTCAACAAGGCGCGATGGCTCAGTAAATCGGCTGCATGCATGAGGGTGGCTGGCTCCCGGATGATCCCAATAGTCCCGGTATGGTAGCTTCCCCCGCGGGTTTTGGCATCCCCCGAGCCCTTCCGAATTGCCGAGCGAGCAATGTTAAAGAACTCTGTTGCTCGTGTAAATCTCGTTAATCCTGTCCGATTAGTGAGCAGCTCAACAAGCGGAACTGGCGCGATTCAGATCGGATATGGGAAAAACCATCCGGTCGCTTCCTCTCCGCGGATTACAACGCCGAATAATGCAGGATCGGACAAGCGGGTCAGACTGAGCGCGGGGAACCGCCTGGAGGGCACGGCGTCCCCGCCTGTGCGTTGCCTGTCTGCATGCAGGCACGCAGACAGGCAACGCGGCCTAGCCCAATACGACGCCTTCTCGGGTCGAGCCGAATAACCCGGAGTTGCTCACAGCTCCCGGGTCGCCAGAAACCGGATCTCCGGCCAGCGTTCCTCGGTGAGATTCAAGTTGACTTGGGTCGGGGCCAAATAGACGAGTTGTCCATCTCCGTCCTCCGCTAAATTCTCGTAGGCCTTGTCCCGAAACCGCGCGAGCAGGGCTTGGTCCCCGCAATCGACCCATCTGGCGGTCCGGATCGTTACCGGCTCCACGACCGCCTCTACGCCATACTCGTCCCTGAGTCGATAGGCGGCCACGTCGAACTGGAGCACCCCCACGGCCCCCAGGATCATGTCGTTGTTCTTGAGCGGCCGGAACACCTGGGTGGCGCCTTCTTCGCTGAGCTGGAGCACGCCCTTGTGCAGGGCCTTCATGCGCAGGGGGTCCTTGAGCACCAGGCGCCGAAACAGCTCCGGAGCAAAGAAGGGGATGCCTTCGTACTTAAGCTCCTCCCCTTCGGTAAAGGTATCCCCGACCTGGATGGTGCCGTGGTTGTGCAGGCCGATGATGTCTCCGGGCCAGGCTTCCTTGACATGGCGGCGTTCGTCCGCCTGAAAGGTGATGGCATCGGCTACCTGAACCCACTTGCCGGTACGGACGTGGCGCATCTTCATCCCCTTCCGATAGCTGCCGGAGCAGACCCGCAGGAAGGCGATACGATCGCGATGGGCTGGGTCCATGTTGGCCTGGATCTTGAACACGAAGCCGGTGAACTTCTCCTCGGAGGGCGCGACCTCCCGCTGCAGGGTCGCTCTGGGCCGCGGCGGCGGTGCATATTCGACGAAGGCGTCGAGCAGCTCCCTGACCCCGAAGTTGTTGATGGCCGATCCGAAAAAGACGGGGGTTTGACTCCCCGCGCAATAGGCCTCTGGGTCCAGCGGGTGGCTCGCCCCCCGAATCAGCACCAGCTCCTCGCGCAGCTCCGCGGCCTGATCTCCCAACCGCTCGTCCAAGCATGGATTGTCGATCCCCGCGATGACCTCGCCGGCGGCGATCTTGCCCCCGTGACGGGCGCTGAACAGGTGCGTCCGATCCGTGCGCAGGTCATAGACACCCAGGAACCGCTTGCCGATGCCGATGGGCCAGGTCACGGGGGCGCATCGGATCTTCAGCACCTGCTCGATCTCGTCCAGGATCTCAATGGCGTCTCGGCCTTCCCGGTCGAGCTTATTAACGAAGGTGAGGATGGGGGTATCCCGCAGCCGGCACACGTCCATGAGCTTGATGGTGCGCTCTTCCACGCCTTTGGCTACATCGATGACCATCAGGGCGGAGTCCACGGCCGTGAGGGTACGGTAGGTATCCTCGGAGAAGTCCTCGTGGCCGGGGGTATCCAGCAGGTTGACGGTGGCCTCGCCGTAGGGGAACTGCATGACCGAAGAGGTCACCGAGATACCGCGCTGCTTCTCCAGCTCCATCCAGTCGGAAGTCGCATAGCGTGCGGCCTTGCGGCCCTTGACGGTACCTGCCATCTGGATGGCGCCGCCGAAGAGCAGCAGCTTTTCCGTCAGGGTCGTCTTACCTGCGTCCGGGTGGGAGATGATGGCAAAGGTACGCCGCTTGGATCGTTGCGCTTCGAGACGGGGCATGGGACGGCTGAATCTCCGGGAAAGGATGCGGATTGTACCCTAACTCCGGCTTCCCGGAGGTGTGGTGTCCGCGGATCGGGGCTAAAACAATCCTGAATGGTTCGGCGCGGTTTGGGAGACCGGGACCTGTTGCGTTCGACGCCTAAAGGCGCGTCGATCTCCGGTGGCGCCGGCGCCGGCGTCTTAACGCAACCTGTCCACTCACATGACCCCTTGAATATTTTGGCTCATGGAGCCAACAGCGTGATGCTGCACAATCAGCCCCATGAACCTCTCAATCTACTGGGTAGCGTTCACACACGTGGCCCCATGAACCGACATTTTTGGGACCACGAATCCGGCTTGAGATTCTCGATCATGTGTGTTAACTAACTATGGCTTGGTGTCTTTAACCTTATGCTTCGAGAGGAAATTTGAAGATTCATGTCCTTTTGATCCGGAGTGCTCTACTGTTTGGATTTTGGTTTATTGCTGGTTGCGGTAGTGGTGGTATTTAAATGGTAGAAGGAGGTTGGGCTGTTGTACGGCCTGGTAGGCCTGAACTATCAATACGGTACAGTTAAAAATTTACCACTGCCGGCGCCTGGCTAAAAGAAAAAGCAGGACAGCTTCCATCCCTTGAGGCGACGCTGGCACCTATCGGTCCCGAGCAAACACCGATGTTGGAGCTCGATGAACTCTGTTCCTTTGTCTTCAAAGACAACTTAAAGTATGGATGTGGATCGCTTTGAACAGAGAAACCCGGGAAGTCGTTGCTTATGCTTGTGATGATCGCAGTAAAGAAACGTGCCAAATCCTCTGGGATCGCATACTGTCCTTATAAAAAAGCCATGGTTTTCACCGATTATTGGGAAGCGTATCAAGCTGTTATTCTAAATGAGTAGCATTTCCCTGTCGGAAAAGAAACAGGAGAAACGTCCCAGGTTGAGCGCTAGAATAATACCTTGCGGCAGCACTTAGCACGCTTCGTGCGTAGGATGCTCTCTTTTCCCAAATGTATCATTAATGCATGAGATCTGTTTAAAGCTCTTCCTGTATCGCTATAATACGGAATTATTGCCAACTATTGATTGTGTTTCCATTTAATGGTTTGCCGCCGCCAGAAAATGGATGCCTTGTATTTAAGGAGTCAAGGGATGGCTCATGGAGATATTTGCCAAATTCTCAATATTACCAAGCCGACCCTTGTCAGTAATCGGCAGAATTCGGCGGGCGGCATCGCAGGCGCGAGCTTGCCCGCGCCCGCCGGTGGGCCACCGCGGCCCCTGACGACGGGCAGCCGGCAGCGACTTGTTGCTCGATAAGACCTTGTACGCCCTTGCCCGATCCTGCATGGCGTGTCGAGGGTGGCCGATCGGCGTTGGTTCGCCTTTTTAGGGTAGTGATGGTCTTTAACTGGTAGCTGGTAGTAAGGTAGATTGAGCTGCTGTGCGGCTTGGTAGGCCTGGACTATCAACTACGTTGTCAGTTAAAAATTTACCACCCAGCCTTCAGTTGCAAAAAAAATGGCTCCCAGATTATCGGTACTTCGGTTCTGCTGTAGTTAGGAGAACTCAGCATGGCAACGGCTCAAAACGTACTGCTCCCCGACATCGGGGACTTCTCGGAAGTGGAAGTCATCGATGTCCTGGTGCAACCCGGCAACCAGATCAGGGTCGATCAATCCCTGATCACGTTGGAGAGCGACAAGGCGACCATGGAGATGCCCTCCCCCCTGGCTGGCGAGGTCATCTCCATTGCAGTCGCGGTGGGCGACAAGTTGAGACAAGGGGATTTGGTACTGACCCTGACGCCCCAGGCCCCAGCAGCCAAGGCACAGACCGACGTGCCGACGGCCGCGCCGGAAGAGACCCCGGCGGAATCCCCGGAGGAGCCCGAGTCGATCCCCACACCCACCCCCGTGACCGAGCCGGAGGCAGTTGGTCCAAGACTGGGGGAGGCGGAGCGCCGCAGGGCTCCGGTACTGCCGAGTCCGGAGGACCTGGCCGCCGTCGCCAAGGGACGCAAGCCCCACGCCAGCCCGGCCGTGCGTCGCTTTGCCCGCGAGCTGGGCGTCGATCTGACCTTGGTTGAGGGCTCGGGCCCCAAGCACCGCATCCTCAAGACCAACGTCCAGGACTATGTCAAAAAGACCCTGGCCCGCGCCGCCGCCGCGGCGCCGGGCACTGGCCTGCCCTTCCAGCTCCCCCCCGCGCCTGAGATCGACTATGCCAAGTTCGGCGAGGTGGAGCTCGTCCCTCTGCCGCGCATCAAAAAGATCAGCGGGAGCCGCCTGCACCTCAATTGGATCAGTGCCCCCCAGGTCACCCAGCACGACGCGGCGGACATCACGGACCTGGAGGCCTTTCGCACGTCGCGGCGGGAAGCGGCGGCCAGGGAGGACGTAAAACTCACCTTCTTGTCGATCCTGATGAAGGCGGTCGCTAAGGCCCTGGATCGGTTTCCCAACCTCAAGGCATCACTCACCGGCGACGGCGAGCGCCTGGTACTCAAACGCTTCACCCACCTGGGCATAGCGGTGGATACTTCTGATGGCCTCGTGGTTCCGGTCATCCGGGACGTAGACCAAAAAGGCATTTACACGCTCGCCCGCGAGCTCACGGAGGCCAGTGCTAAGGCCCGGGCAGGCAAGCTATTGCCCGGAGACATGCAGGGGGGCTGCTTCACCATCTCCAGCCTGGGGGGCATCGGTGGCACCGCCTTTACCCCCATCGTCAATGTCCCGGAAGTCGCCATCCTGGGCGTCTCCCGCGCGCAGATGAAGCCGGTCTGGAACGGCAAAGATTTCATTCCCCGGCGCATCCTGCCCATGTCCCTCTCCTACGACCACCGCGTGATTGATGGCGCGGGGGCCGCGCGCTTCACTGGCCTGTTGCGGGAGCTCCTGGAAGACATTCGGAACCTGTTGCTCTGATTCCGGTCGACTGCTCACAGTCTTATTAAGCGTAGGTCGGGTCAGGCGTGCCCCTGCGGTCGCGGTGTGCCGCCTGAACGGGTCGCGCCCTAGCCCGTAGGTTGAGGTGAGGAATGAAACCCAATGAAAGTCCGGTCTCTCATACCGCGCTGTCCGGCGTTATTTGGTGCTACCCGAGATGGCATCATGTTGGTTTGCGCCCCGCTCGACACTGTACCTGTCCGGGCGCGGTCCTGGATGATTCGGCGCTGGTTGTCGGATCCGGCGTATCGGGCTAGGGCGCGCTCGGCCCGGTCGTCGTGCTTCGGGATCGGACCGCGCACCTAACCCGACCTACACCTAACGCGAGGTCCGCGCGTGCAGGCTACGTGGGGGATCATGTGGGTGGATAGGTTGCGTTAAGACGCTGGTACTGACGCCACCGGAGATCAACGAGCTTTTTTGGGCGTCGCAACGCAACACCTCCGGTTCCCCGAACTGCGCCGAATCATTCAGGATTGCTTTTAACCAGACAGCTTCTAGGAAATGAATCAATCTGTGAGAATTGGTGTAATCCGCGGATTAAAGTGGACCCATCCGGCGGCAATGGGGCTAGGGTTTCCGGCCGTGGGACGGGATTTAATCAGAATGCGGTGAGCGCGGCGAATTGCATCATCGGAGCGCGAGGAATATTATGGGTGGTAGTTAATCATTAAATGATTAGTATAGTGATTATTTGCAAATTCAACCAGAGAATTTTTAGCATGATTCTTTAAAATAAAGTACATGTTTGTAGCAAATGTCATAGTAAAGCGGTGATCGAAGATGGCAAGAATGCGTGTGGGGACCAGCAATATCATTGTAAAACCTGTGGTACCTGTAGCGTACTTAAACCTCATGATCGCTACACAGAGGAAGAGCGTATTATAAAGGCTTATCAAGAACGATCGAGCATGCGTGGGATCGAGCGGAGTCATGGAATCTGTCGCCAAACAGTAAGCGCCTGGTTAAAAGAAAAAGCAGAGCAGTTTCCATCCCTTGAGGCGATGCTGATACCTATCGACCCGAGCAAATACCGGTGTTGGATCTCGATAAACTCTGTTCCCTTGTCTTCAGCAAAGATAACCAAAATATGGGTTTGGATCGCTTTGAACAGAGAGACCCGGGAAGTCGTTGCTTATGCTTGTGGTGATCGGAGTAAAGAAACGTGCCAAATCCTCTGAGATCGCATGCCGCCCACTTATAAAAAAGCCATAGTTTTCACCGATTATTGGGAGGCGTATCAAGCTGTTATTCTGAATGAGCAGCATTTTCCTGGCAACAAAGAAAAATGAGAAACGTCCCGGGCTGAGTGCTGGAATAATACCTTGCGGCAGCACTTGGCGCGCTTCGTGCGTAAGACGCTCTCTTTTCCCAAAGTATCATTATGTATGAGATCTGTTTAAAGCTCTTCCTGTATCGGTATAATACGGAGTTATTGCCACCTATTGATTAGGTTACATTTAAAAAAGGTCTAGATAACTTTGAACCACTGAAACGGCATGCTTAAGGTTATGTTATGCAAAGAAAAAACAGGCATTTCAGGCGTTCACACCTTATCGGAAGCTAACTTCAGACGGATTGTCCCCTATTTTGCGCACGATTTACTGACGAAAATCAGCCGAGCTGAGTGATGTAAGCCGTTCGACGATCAATCAGTTGTTTCAAACTACGAACCCAAATCACCCAGCTTTAGTGACGCCTCATCGCCCTTCTCCGGCGAGGTTGAAGTCGATGAATCCTATTTCGGCGGGCGCCGTGTTCGGGGGAAGAAAGGGCGCGGGGCTGGGGGTAAAACGATTATCTTCGGGATTCTGGAACGCCACGGGAAGGTCTACACGGAAATCGTCCCGAACGCCGCCGAGGAGCCGCTACAGGCCGTAATCCGGGGCCGCGTGGCCATTGATAGCATTATCCACTCGGACGGCTGGAGGGGCTACGATGGGCTAGTGGACAGGGGATACAAAAAGCATTCCCGTGTGAACCATGGTCAGCATGAGTTTGCCCGTGGTAGCTGCCCTATCAATGGCATTGAATCATTCTGGTCATATGCCAAACAAGGCTATGCAAAATCCAATGGTTTTCCACGAAAAACTTTTCATCTGCACCTGAAAGAATGTGAATTTAGATTAATTCTCGAGAGGAAAACTTATATGACAGAATATTTACCTGCTGAGAGAAATCCTCTAATTATCTAGACCCTTAAAAATTAACCACTACCATATCATGAAGATCCTGATAACCGGCAGCGCCGGCTTCATCGGCTCCGCACTCTCACTACAACTCCTGGCACGCGGCGATGAAGTTGTCGGGATCGATAACCTCAACGACTACTACGACGAGGGGTTGAAGCAGGCCCGGCTCGCGCGCACCCTCGACTACGACCGCTATCGGGATCTACGCATCGACATCCACGACCGAACCGCCGTTGCCCGGGCCTTCGCCCGGCACCAACCCCAACGGGTCGTCAACCTCGCCGCCCAGGTCGGGGTCCGCCACTCCATCAAAAACCCCATGGCCTACGTGGACACCAATCTGACCGGCTTCGCCAACATCCTGGAGGGCTGCCGCCACCAAGGGGCCGAGCACCTGGTATATGCCTCGAGCAGCTCGGTCTACGGCGCCTATACCGACCTGCCTTCTTCGGTCCGTCACAACGTGGACCACCCGCTGAGTCTGTATGCCGCCAGCAAAAAAGCCAACGAGCTGATGGCCCACACCTACAGCCACCTGTATCGACTGCCCACCACCGGACTGCGCTTCTTCACTGTCTACGGCCCCTGGGGCCGGCCGGACATGGCCCTATTCAAGTTCACCCGCGCCATCCTTGCGGGCGAGCCGATCCCGGTCTTCAATTATGGTAAGCACCGCCGGGATTTCACCTACATCGACGACATCGTGGAGGGCATGATCCGGGTCCTAGACCGAATCCCGGAGCCCGATCCCACCTGGACCGGAGAACACCCGAATGCGGCCACCAACTCGGCGCCCTATCGGCTCTACAACATCGGTAACCAGCAGCCGGTGGAGCTGATGGACTATATCAAAGTGCTCGAACGCTGCCTCGGGATAATGGCGGAGAAAAGGCTGCTGCCCCTGCAGCCGGGAGATGTGCCCGACACCTACGCGGACGTCACCGAACTGGTCCGGGACACGGACTATCGGCCGAACACCCCCGTCAGGGTCGGCGTATCCCGTTTCGTCGCCTGGTATCATTCGTATTACAGAGATGGGGAATAGACCCGAGGGTCACGGACTCAGGGGACCCTCGAACCCAATGCCATCGAGTTGATCCTCAAAGCCCCTCTCCCGGCGAGGGCGTCGCAAAAGGGAAGTGCGGGCGGGTAAACTTAGGCCAGCCAAACTTCCACCGAGATACCCAGCGACGATGCCAATCCGACGACCGGTAGTCAGCCTTGATACCAGCAACCAGCTCGACCTGTTTCCCGGTTGGGAGTTTATCTCGGTGGAGGAGGAGAGGCCCGAGCCAACCGTCGGAGTAAACTTCAGGCGACCCGATCCGCGGGAACTGTTCGTGTGTGGGTTCGCCTCGACGCATACCTCACCGACAAGGGCCAACGCGAAGCGCTAGACATTCGGGAACTGCTGCAGAAACAGGACTGGGAGCCATCCGAGGCGCGGTATTAAAGAAGGGTCTAAACAACTTTAGATAGGATTTTCTCTCGGCAGATTTAAGTATTCTATCATATAAGTTTTCCTCTCGATGATTGAATCTAAATTCACATTCTTTCAGGTGTAGATGAAAAGTTTTTCGTGGAACCCCATTGAATTTTGCAAGCCTTCGTTTGGCATATAACTAGAATGATTCAATGCCATCGATAGGGCAATTACCACCGGTAAATCCATGCTGATCATGATTCACACGGAAATGCTTTTTGTACCCCCTATCCACCAGCCCATCGCAGCCCCTCCAGCCATCCAAGTGGATGATGCGTCAAGGGCCACCTGGCCCCGGATCGTCGCCTGTAGCGGCTTCTTCGCGGCGTTCGGGACGATTCCCGTGTGGACTTTCCCGTGACGTTCCAGAATCCCGAAGGCAATCATTTTACCCCCCAGCTCCGCGCCCTTTCTTCCCCCGAACACGGCACCCGCCGAAATAGGATTCATCGACTTCAACCTCGCCGGAGAAGGGCGATGAGGTGTCACAAAGCTGAGCGATTCGGGTCCGTAGTTTGAATAACAACTGATTGATCGTCGGACGGCTTACATCACTCGGCTCGGCGATTTTCGAGGCCGGTAAATCGTGCGCAAAATAGGGTACAATCCGTTTGAATTCAGCTTTCGAAAGGTGTGAACGCCTGAAACACCTGTTTTTTCCTTGCATAACAGAACCTTGGCGTGCTGTTGCAGTTCTTAAAGTTATCTAGACCCTAAAAAGCAGGCGGGCAATCGCCACAATCCAGCTGGAAGCCGTGCAGGAAGCGACCCTGGAGCAACGTACGGCGGCTTGCCAGGCCAAGGGCAAGCCAGCGGATGGCCTGAGCATCAGTCCGGTCGAGCCGGAAGCGTTGGTGTAACCACAGAAGAATAAAAAGACCTTTGCCCCG